>Ga0065711_1030175_pt1 | contig 33432 bp, 11 predicted proteins | sample Hoacrofraction12_FD_59098 | JGI IMG/M metagenome (GOLD analysis project Ga0065711, IMG submission 59098) | Hoatzin crop microbial communities from Cojedes, Venezuela - Epithelial fraction 12 v2 (version 2) | ecosystem: Host-associated > Birds > Digestive system > Esophagus > Crop | place...
AACATCACTGTGGCTGTACCAAGTCTGCCTGCACCCACAAGGCTTTTGGAAATGCCTTCCTGAGCCCTGGGGAACACCACTGCAAGAGGTGTCACTGTCAGGTGTCCACTGTCAGGGGTGGATTTGCTTTTCCCCTCTCTCCACAACCCCTATGCTGAATAGCGATGTCAGAAAGAACCTAATTTCCATGCAGCTATTGTATATTTGTGCTTTCTGCCAGTCTTCTGTAGTATTTCCTTTACCTATTTAAAGACTTAATCTATTTAATTTCCTAAATCTCTGCTTGTGTAGAGTATGTAACAATAAATAAACTCTTCGGTTTTGCCTAATCTGAATTGGATCTGTCACATCTGGAGAACCGCAGCTTACTGCATTTTTGAAGAGCATATTTTTGTCTTTAGAGATGCATAAAGTAATAGAAAAATGGGTGCAAATGGCATAATGCCTGGTCTCATTAAGACAGACCAACTGCATAGAAATTGCCCTGGCAAAACACAGCCAAGAGGTTCACAATTCAGTGAAGCTAGGGAATATAAAAGCTCTTAACACTCTATAATGCAGTGGAAAGCAATCTGTCTTTATCAATACGGAAACACTTTTTTAAGTAACCAGAATATTCAAAGGAGAGAGTTTCTTTCCTCCTTTTTCATTTAAAGAAGAAACATCTAAATAGGAATTCTTTAATAATCATCTTCTTCTTGCCAAATAGGGTTCCTTCACTTGAAATAAAGCTGATGATTGATAGAAAATGTAAAAGCAGTGAGGAGACATACAAGTGAATATAAGATGCGGAAAAAAATAATTTAATACCTCAAAAGACGTGTATGAAGCATGCTACAGAAACTGGATTTCACACAGTTCCTTGACAGCAAATATTTCCTCCAGAGCTTTTAAATATCTTCTTTGTACATGTTTGTACAGTGGTAACTTTATTTTCCATCTTGCTTTTCCAGAAACTGTCTCTTTAAACTTGTAAAGATCAGACAACTGTAGCTTGAAACTTACTATTTTACAAAGAATTGTACTTATGTGTTTTTTTTTTTTTCTGACTGGTAAGTTTTCTGCTGTCATTTCCATTCCCATGGGATTTGTTTGCTTTCTTAGTTCTGATTTTGTTTTTTGCCTGTCAGGATTAAAATTTCATGCTGGTTAGTATTTGCTCTTATCTTAGTAGCCCACAGATTTCCCATGCTGTGGACAGGACGGTTATGAAAGAATGGGTGGATAACATTACTTTACAAGAAATAATTCAAAGGACAGTCGTGTTGACTCTCTGAGAGACTGATCCATCCACTGTACATTTTTGTCAGCAAGAATTTCTCTGTAGGTCTCAATTAACTTGAAATCACAGCCCAAGTCCAGGCAATGATTTCCAAAACTGTGAGTATAGACAGATGTAAACTATTTACAACTGTGTAGCAAGTCACTTCGTACATATTAAATTAAAGTAAAGGTCAAATTAAAATCAAACCAAAACAAACGGAAAACATCCTGCTACTCAATAGTAATAGTTCTCAGTCTTTTTAATCTTCAAAATGCTGTGTGTATATTGGCTGATATTTTTCAAAATGCTCATATGAGATAGCACCATAGTGCTCATGTGCTTTAGAGGTATGGGAGGCTGAGAGGGGAAATGAGTCCTGATGAGTCAGTGGCAGAGCAAAGGTAAAGCATCTGAAATCCCTGATTCCCGACTTCCCTGGTTACTTTAAACCACAGTGCTTCAGCAAGTTGTGTTTAGCGCACCAGCTGAATTACAAAGGAAGTACTTTAGGCACAAACCAGTAATTTAAAGGAGTGAAATAAAGGGTTTTCTGCATTCCGGAGACTGCACGCTACACAAAAGAGACAATGGGGAGGTCATGTTAATTTGCCAATTAGAGCTAATGATTTCACTATCTGTAAAAAGAGAAATCCTAAAACCTAGTGGGAGCAAAAAAGCTCAGTAGATTAGCGTGAAGAAAAAATTTGTGAAGAAGCAGGCTTAGTTCTTTCCATTAATTCTGTAGTGCCATTTACTAACTTCATGTTCTGTGAAGTTTTGCTGTCTTCCATGGCCTGAATATGCATGCTGCCTACGCAAAATTTTCTAAAATATTGTCTACAGTTACGTGTTTTTTTATCAACTTTTAGTCCCCTGATTTTCCAAATGATCATATTTATAAATGCTCATTTATCATCTGACAAATTGTTTCCTATGTTACTTTAGAAAGACAAATACTTGCCAACCATGGGAAAAGCCTGTCATGCACCAGGTGGAAGACTTACTCAAAACTTTAGGGGATCTGTTATTATTATTATTATTATTAGATCTGTTAAAATTTCAAACCATGTTCCAAAATGTGTCTTTCAGTCTTTAAGACATCTTTGAGAACTCATGAAAGAAGAATCAAATTGCATTTTGTGCTGGAGTTCAAGGCTAAGTTTGCAGATCTGAGTAGATGAAGACAGTTGAATCACTGCTGCTTGCATGACAAAACACTCCTCACCTGTTTTTTGACTGCCTGACATCACACCTGGTTTTAAGCAAGTAGAGTCAGGCAGGGGACTGCAAACAGACAGTGTCAATACGTGGAGTTACGACGAGATATTGGCAAAGAGTATCAGTATTGACTGCGGACCTGAACACGGAAAGACAAATATTCATGTGTACACAGGACCATCTATTTATATACTAGCAGCAACTGATATGGAAGTAGTCAACGCTGTTCCGTAGAAAACACTAGAAAATCATCTAGACTTGAGCAAGGTACACTCTTTTCTCTATTAAATTTGTAAAGCATCCTAGACCAGAGAATTTTTTTATGGCCATGTGATGAGTCAAATGAGAAACTGACCTGCTGTAAACTAAACCCATCCCTGATACTCCAGGAGTAATTAATTTTCAGGATTTACCTCCATCTTTCGAGCTGTACAGTTTTTCTTACTGGCACAAAAGCAGGGTGGAGTGGTGTGAAAGAGCATCTAGTAAATGAGTACATAGGAAGCAGTGCAGGTTGAAGAATATTCCTTCAACATCTCCTGGTACTTAGACAAGCTTAAAGTGATTGTGGAATCACAACTTTAGACTCCTCACATACCATCTAAACATGTACTGTGTTGTTCCTAGGAATACTATCAAGAAGAGCTGTTATATTTTCTGGTATCTGTAGAGCAACACGGGATCTATGGATGATCCCTACCTCCAAGATCTTGCAGTGCTCACAGACTTCAGTGCTCTACTGAATAACAGAGGAGTCCAAATATTACTCAGGCAAACAGTAAGCATTGACTTCTTTCATTCAGTTTAAAAAGAAAAAAGACAAAGTTCTTTCACAAAATTCTAGGTTTGGGTTATCCTTTTACTGAATAGCTAGCTTTCAACAAATGAAAAATGTCTAGTGATTTCACTTACTAATTTGGTTTGCATTTTGATAACAGACTTAATAAATTTGGCTTGAAGAGCAGAAGAAAAATAAAACATCTGTGAAAAGTAAGATGTTTCTGTGAAAGATTTTCTTATATAAAAAGAGAAGATATTGCTTCTAGAGTTTAACCAATTACTAAACAAAAGCAAACAGTAGATAATCATGTGATAACAAATTTAACCAAAATAGAGTTAGTGAACACTAATAAACAGATATTTTGTCAAGAAAGTAGAAGAAAACTCGTATGTTTCTGAAGAACTGAGAAATAGTGATATTAAATTCGTCTGCAAACTTCTCCCTTGATGACCCCTTACAGGTTATATTTTCAGAATCACAACTCCTGCAGCTGAACTTCTGACAAAATAGTTATTGTATTTTGGGTTGTCACAACAGAGGTTTGTGTTGAGCAGCCTTGCTCAGGAAACTACTGAGACAGAAGACATATTTGGATTCTCATTTGGAAGGTGCTGAGATTTGGAACATAAAAAACAAAACCACACACAGAGGCATAAGCATATAACTATTGAGACTGCTATTGCTCTAATCCATCAACCTGTATCCAAAGGTGGTAAACCCCAGAGTCTTCTGAAAGGTGTGTAAGAAATATTTATGCTGTCAGAGACAGAATAACACACTTGTTGGGAATGTTACCATAACTACTCTCAGTAGTTCTGTCCTGCTCTGAAACCAAATTTGTAATTGCATTCAGAAAGTTTGTTTGTTTGTTTTAAACTTAGTGCAACAACATCTGCTATGACTCTGGATTGTCCCATAGAATGTCAGAGGTTCCCAAGCCTCGCAGGATGGAGTTTGGTTATTGATAATATGATTATTTCCTAGAAATATAAAAAAGTGCTGGCACAAATAATAACTGCACAACTGTCAGTGTTGTGGCTTTCATGGTCAGCTTGAATAACTATTTTAATAATCTCTCTGCAGCTATTTAACTACAGACACAGAATATAAAGGTAGCATTGATGGTGTTAGCATCTCTTCTTAATCTCAGGAAAGAAGCGCAGGGAAAGATTGTGACCAGCACTGTGGTAAAACATTTTATATTAGTTAGAAATTAAGGACTTCATCTGTGTTTCTGTCTCAGTAATACCATACAGTACTTCCAGGCTTATAAAATGTGGGAGTTTTTAACTTACCAAAATCTATGTACTAGGTTGATTGTCAGCAAGCTTATAAAACTTTTGAGAATAAGATAGATTATAAATGAATCATCATAAGAAAAAATTGGCAGAGGAAGAGGAGGAAAGGGATTGAAAAGGCATGAAAGTATCTCAGGACAGAACGAAGCAATCAGTTACTGAATTTCTCTTTTCTAGAAACCTTAGGTCTCTGCTGTTCACCAAGTGCTTTGGAAAAATATTGGTCCAAATTGTCACTAGTACACCTTCTTTTTCCTGTTAATGTTCATGTGTCCCTTAAGAAATACTAGATGAAGAAGAAGTATGGCTCATATTAGAGTTTATGAACATAAAATTACCTTTCTGTGATCAGACCCAGATTACTTCACCAAGTTTGTATGCTGTCCATAAGAAGTGCCTTTGCCCCATTGCCTGACTGAAATATGGATTTTATATCCAAATAAATTACAGCAACAGCTATTCATAAAAATAAAGCACATTTTTTTATTGATCTGTTTCTTAGAAGGATGGCAAAAAATGGTGCTGCATGCTATTTGTTTCTGCTTTTTGCTATGTGATGTAAAATGTTGTTTCTACTTCTTTGTTTCATTTGTTTTAAACTTGCAGAGCTTTAAATCATGTGAACTTTAAATAGTATTTCATTTTAATGTAACATACACAGGACTGCAAAACCAAAGAACCCTAGCATTCTTTTTTCTGTAACATGAAAAATTGGTTCTATCACATTTTATGTAGAAAATATTCTCTTGAAGAGAAAGACTAGACTAGGTCGGCTTTCCTACAAAAAAATTCAGCAGTTCACCATAGTTACGGTGCTGAGTTCTCAGACAGTGCAGTGAAGCTGTGGTGAAGTATGATGTCTGGATGACAGCTGTTGAGTAGGAGTTTCTAGTTGTGGGTTACTCAAAAGATGTATTGGAAGAGTCTAAGTTTTTTCCAGTAAGGTTTTGATGTCCTAGAATTCTGATAATTTAGAACACCTCAATCTCAAAAACACTTCACCAGTTAAGCACTCAGCTGACGAATGATTGTCTACAAATCTAATAATATCTTTTGTTAAACAGAAGAATTATCCATGCTTCAAGTGGTCCAACCAGACCATATCTCATAAAACATACACATAATCTGTCTCATTTTATGCAGCAGTGCAGGAATATTGCGTATTTTGGATAGTGGAGACCAGGGATTGCTTCGCTGCTTGTGCATCAACACTGAAAGAAAGGTTTCCCTTTCCAAGTGATTATTCTTATTACTTGTCTAGAATATTTATGATACTTTCTATACCTGATCCTACTCAAGCTCCCTTGTGTAATTCCTGGACTATAGCTTTCCCAGAGAAATCTGTTCACAGAATCAAGAGCTTAGTTCTGCGAGGTGTATCCCGCTATTATTGCCATGCACGGTCAACATTTATTATCTCAGTGACAAAATACAGAACTCAGTATTTTGATGAACCTCTCTGCACTTGGAAAGTCTGGATGTTGATTCCATTTTTCCATAACAACATACTTGCACTATAAAAGAGTTTAAAATATGATACAGTGTAATTGCAGATACTGATTCAATGTGAGCTGAAATTAAGGAGTGTTTTCACACTGATTTTGTTGGCCACTGGATCAAGCCTTTTGATTTAGGACTGATGAGTGTGAAACAACATTTACTTGTCATTACTTGGACACGTTACTGATCTGATGGATCTCCAGGGAAGACAGCACAGTGGGCAACCGGCACAGTTTCGTATGAAGCCTGGATTATAGAAAACACTACCATTTTCATTTGGTTGTTGAATTTGCAGTTCCACCATGTGTGTTTATTTGTGTCTCTGTAGCAAATCAACTGTTGATAAAATAACTACTAAAGCTAGAGAAATGAGAATAAAACAAGTTCCTCACAGAAAATATGCACAAGATGCTTAGAAAACACTGTTGGCTAAGAATAAAGACTCAGATGAAAGATAAGTATTTATCATATCAAAACAGATGGAACAAGAGAATGCAAATTCCTTTATGAAATTCATGTATTTGTTGAAATCTATTTCATAGCATGACATAAGCCCAAAATGAACAGTTTTGCTATGAGATGACATGGAAATTAGAGTGAATAGTAAGATGATAAAACCTGCAGATGAGAAACGAAAATACTCATGGAAATTAAATCCAAAGAAGACCAAGAAGAAATCTGGAGGTATCTTCTCCTATCTCTATTTCTCAATAGTAAATGAAGTTTAAAATTAATAAGCATAAGTTATAAAAACAAAGACTCATAAAAACATAGAATACTTTGGGTTGGGAGGGACACTTAAAGGTCATCTAGCCCAACCCCCATGCAGCGAGCAGGGACATCTTCAACTGGATCAGGCTGCTCTGAGCCCCATCCAACCTGAGCTTGAATGTTTCCACGAAAGGGGCGTCCACTACCCCTCTGGGCAGCCTGTGCCTTTGTTTCACTACTTTCACTGTAAAAATTTTCTTCTTTATATCTGGTCTAAATCTACTCTCTTTTAGTTGAAAACTATTGGCATTTGTCCTACCACAACAGGCCCTACTATAAAGTTTGTCCCTATATTTCTTATAAGCCCCCTTTAAGCATTGAAAAGCTGCAATAAGGTGTCCCGGGAGCCTTCTCTTCTCTGTGTTGAACAAACCCAACTCTCCCCACCTTTCCTTATAGAAGAGATGTTCCAGACCTCAGATCATTTTTGTGGCCTCCTCCGGACCTGCTTCAACATGCCCATGACTTTCCTGTGCTGAGGGCTCCAGAGCTGGATGCAGGACTACAGGTGACGTCTCACTAGAGCAGAGCAGAGAAGCAGAATCACCTTCCTCGACCTGCTGGCCAAACTTCTCTTGATGCAGCCCAGGATATGGGTAGCTTTCTGGACTGCAAGCACACCTTGTTAGCTCATATCTAGCTTTTCGTCCACCAGTACCCCAGGGTACTTCTCAGCAGGGCTGCTCTCAACCCTTTCATCCCCCAGCATGTATTGACAGCAGGGGTTGCCCTGACACAGGTGCACAACCCTAGACTTAGCCTTGTTGAACCTTATGATTTTCACACAGGCCCACTTCTTGAGCTTGTTCAGGTACCTCTGGATGGCATCCCATCCATCAGGTGTGTTGACCGCACCACTCAGCTAGGTGTCATCTGTAAAGTTGCTGAGCGTACACTGGATCCCAATGTCCATGTCCCCAGAAGAAAAGTTAAATAGTACTGGTCCCAGTACAGACCCCTGAGGAACACCACTCATCACTGGTCTCAACTTGGACATCGAGTCATTGATCACAGCTCCTTGAGTGTGACCTTCCAGCCAATTCCTTATCCATGGAGTGGTCCATCCATCAAATCAATGTCTCTTCAGTTTAGAGATGGGGATGTTGTGAGGGACAGTATCAACTGCTTTATATTCCTAGCTAACCTTCCAAAAAAGACCAGAGGCACCCTTGGCAATTAAAATTATGGTCATAGAAAGCCTCTCATAAAAAGAAGGAGAAAATTTACTTATGTTACTTTCACAAGCAGTTTAGCAATTGGGAACTTAATCAAAATGTTTATGATTGGGAAATAGGAAATGACCTTCCAGTTACATAACAGTATAACAGAGACAAGCAGTGAATATCAAAGGTGAAAGGTCTGGGTCAATGAAAGGCAGGAACATTTCACAAAAACCACCTTTTCACTGTAAAACTAATTTCCCTGTGCTGCAGTGAAAGACAATACTTAGAGAGATTCAGGAGGGAGTTACATTTCTGTATTGTTAGCAAAGATATTCAGCAACAAACAGCTCATCACAAGTGAAAAAATACTTCTGGAAGAGAATAATAATCTCATGCTTGGTGTGATGAATCAGTCTTTTACTGATTTTACAGAACAGACTGAGACCATCAGAGGCAGAAGGATTACTCTACACCTGCCTGCTCTGGGGGCTTCTTGAAACATCTGGTGCTGCATGAGTGAAGTATTTTACAGGACTGTACACTCATTGGTTCAGACCCTGTTGGATGGTGCTGAGGATCCAGAAGAGATGAAATCACAATGAAGTCCTGAAACCAAATACTTCAGAGTGTTCTAGTCAAAGCTAATTTAAGGCCATGGGGATGAGAGTCCCCAGCACACCTTTTATTTATTGCCTCATCAGCACCATGGGAAGGATTTGAATGATGGCAATGACTGTAGCCCACCATTTGCACTCATCTCATGCCTTGATGTTCAGGTGCCAGAAAGCTCCTTCCTATGGATCCATTCCATCTGCAGTTTTCTTTTAAAACACCTGATGATTTCATTTTCAAAATTACCTGTAAATTAAATGCTGTGGAGAAATGTCTCCATTTTTAAAATATCTTATTGCAAATATTTCAAAATAACAAAGGCGAACGGAAGTAAAAATTTTTAAAGAGTCTTTTAAAGCAATACATAGAACATGAATTCACAGTCTGAAAACACCCTGTTGCTTTTTTTATTCCTAGTAGTAATACTACTGATGGGATATTAGTGCACTTGGTGAATTTTGCTGTTTGAAAAAATGAAGAAAATATTGACAATGCCCCATGATGATTTATTACACACTTCCATCCTACAAAAGTTGCACATTGGTCTTAGATCCTGGTTTGCAGCCTTTTTCTACTAAGCCTGATTTTCTGGTACTTACCAGTATGGTATTTTAATGACCTTCTGGGAATAACAGAGAGCTTATACAAAAAAAAGAAAATCAAACAGCAAATCAAGTACAATGGTAGCTGGAGCTTAAATCCTTATCTTACCTCACAAATTACTAAACTGTGTCATCAAATAGACTCCTAGTTGTTGGATACTTGCAAAATCTTCTAGAACTTTTGTTATATTGAACTTTTACTCATTTTACCATCCATTTATTCACACTTTGCCAGATTTATTTGACTGTGCACCAAATATCCTTTCAGGAGGAATCTACTAACCCTGTATTATTTCCTAGTGACACTGATTTTTCTTCTTGTGGTGAACTCCTGCCTCCTGAGAGAACAGAGAGAAAACTAAGAACAAAGTATTTTGGTTTTTGAAACTCATTTTTGTCCTTCGTAGTTTGTCAATAGTTTTTATTAAACTGTTATTGAAATAAAATTATTTATTGAACTTTCAGGTAGAGCAAGTGACTGCTTTTTGATAGAGACAAAAAAGTAATAACTGTGATAACTAACATTCCATGAAAATAGTATTCTAACCTTCAAAAATTAACAATTTTTTCCAGAAAAATATGAGCAATGTTTGTGACACTGAATACTTCAGCCAAAAAAATACTTCGTATAGAAAAAACATTGTTTTAAAAGGAAATAATTTTCCCAGAAAGAATCTGGGTCCAATCAGCAATGTACTTCTAAATTAATCAGAAAATACGTTTTTTTTCCTTTTCTTGTGGTATTTTGCTATACGTATCTAGAAAGAGAGAAGAATTATAACCCATGCAAACATTACCAAATGTTGATAATTATCTATTCATATTTGAGAAGGAGTTAACAAGCTTAATACAGTCACTAAAAGTATGCCTACATTTGAAGGTGTCCATGTTTTGTTTTTTCTCTGCTCCTCCTTATTACTGGTAGAGGAGTCAACACTGTGTGGAAGTTCTCCAGTTTCATCACGACTCCTCTTTAATTAATGCACCCTGTGGAAAAGAATGGGATCCCAGACAGAATCCTAGCACTCTAATAGTGTTAATACAACTAGTGGCTAGGGCTGATTTGAGTCTGTTAGAGAGAGCAAGGATTTGTAAACCTTCACAACCATCTATCCAAACTTACCTTGTAAAACAAACAAGGGTAAGAAAATAAAAAATCATCAGCAAAATCCAACTGTCAGAGTAACCCACAGAATAGTTTTGTGAGGACTTGGATCCACTGTCAAAGTATTGCACATCACTTGAGACACCTTAACTGTCTGTGCGTGTTTTTAGTTTGTAGCTAATCTGAGATAATTGGTCTTCAGCTAAATTGAATTAGCTTGTGAGAGTCTGACTAATAGGACACACATGGACAGTCACTGTGGCTCACCAAGCCTAGTAACTGGTTAAGCTGAAATGATTTGTTTGTCTGTGTGAGCCCTGGGAAGAAAGTGTCAGCCTTGGTGATGCTTCAAACTAGACAAGACTTAAATGTATTCTATGACCAATCCTGCACTTTTTGAGTAATGGACTGGATGATTTAATTTGACTTTTTCATTCCTTGCCTGTTATGATTTTCTGAGAATGGCTTCCCTTTAGCCACTTTCTTAAATCAGTGTGAGAGTATGGTCCTGGAAAATATCTCAGAAGGGTTTTGCAGCCTATGCTCAAGCAACTTTCGCAAGTGCATTTTCTGTCATAATAGCCAACTACTGTGTCATCCAACGATTTTTTAATGTCTCACTGACAGATCTGATAAATTGACAGAGGGGACTCAAAAGAAAAGAGACAGATTGGAAGCCAGAGGCTTTTGTGTATTACTTAGCAATACAGCTTACATTTGTGATGGGCCTGGGTTAAACCACTTACTGTAAGCAGAAAAGCTGAAATTCGTATTTAGGACAAGTATCCTTTTTTAAGAAAGTAAAGTGCTTATTGCTGGAACAAACTCAGAAGTCTTCCAGAGATCCTGTGGCTCTTGGATTTGCTTGTGTTCAGTGACCTACACACTGGCAATCTTTCGATAGGAAGTTTTCTGAGAACTCTCTCAGAGTCTGGCAGAATGCATCCGAGTCTGTTACCTTCACCTGCTGGAACACCAGAGCAGAAAAATTTCCTGACTCAAAAGGTAAAATCATCTGTTATGACAGAAAATCTTGTTGTATGGCCAAGACTATTCCAAATTTACACTTAAAAACATGTTAGAATTTTTCTTCTCACTATTCTGAATCAATGTCTCTAGATATTACTTCTTCCAGAGGCTGGATATCACCATTTTGGTTACTTCTTCCACTTTAAACTTGACTAGCTTTTCTTTATTTTCCTGGCACTGTAATTTCATATTCCAAAAGATAACATGGTATACATACTTACTGATTATACATGTGCTTTTAGACATCCTGGTTAATAGGGTATTAAATTAGTTATGTGGTAAGAAGCCCAGAGGGATTGTTTTGTTAGAGAGGAGAAAATATAAATGTGAAGTGCCATGTACAAAACTATTTTCTTTCATCTTGTTTTCCTTGTTATGGTCAGTAATCTCTTTAGAGTTGTAAACTCAAGATTCGAACAAAAAACAAAAGGCTGATGTCCAGTCCTCCTTGAAACAGTACCGTAAAGCATCGCCAAAAGAGGTCCCAACTGTCTTAGACATCTATCTCTGCCCTGGATGAATCACCCTCTGGAGGCATTTTTCTCTCTCAAATGAAAAGTGGGAAGTCTGTGTTTCCTTTTGATTGTATGCTTAAGATGTGGAAAGCTAAAACTGTAGCAAAGCCCAACCGAAAGGATTAATGTTTTCCTGTTCGCAGTTGTGAATTTTTGGATCTTAAATGGCTTGGATTGATGTCCACAGCTCTCAGTTTCTCTGGGAATGTTACTGTATTAACGGGCAAGCTTAGAATCTACAAGATTATTTCTGTTTTCCACTGAGTCCCTTCTTACATAATGTATTATCATACTGGGACCAAGTATGGAAATTATCATCCTGTGCTTTTTGCCTGAGAGCACTGCAAAGGAATTTATGCCATGGCTCAAAGTTCTACTGAAAAAAGCTCTTTTTATATTGCAGACAACTTATCAAGAGGAAACCCCTGAGTAAGACTTTTATAGCCCTCTGCTGAAGATTTGCCACAAATCTGCTCTAGCATTACAATCCTATGCCAGAAGTATCCCCCATTCTAATCTTTTTTTTTTTCTAATTCTATCTATATCAAAGAAAAGAAGAAAACTGTTATGAATTACAGGGGAAAAAAGTTTTCACTTTGATTATTCATAATGTAATTTCACAGCAACTATATCATGTGTTTGCTTAATGTTTTACTACTTTTAAAACGATGTAAAATGGAGAGAAGGATATTACAGCTGCATGTGCTGGTGGTGTCTCTGCAGACGGGAGGGGATTGAGAGGGGTTAGCTGAATCTGTGTTCCTGGAAATAATTGCTTCATTACTTAAATGAGTTGCATTGAGCTGAGCTGATGTGATTCTCCATCTGTTTCTGTTCATTTATTGAGGTAGTGCTATTGGACAGTTAAATAAATAAGATCTGTACGCAGTTGCTGCAAGAAACTCAAGGAAGTCAGAGTCTGAAAGTGCTGAGGAAGCTGTGGCTTCTCCTGCTTCAGCCAGAAAAAGGCAGATTTGACAGGCAAAGTACAAGTTTTATATTCTCAATACGTGAGTTCTATTTTCAGCACTACCTCGGACTTGTGCTTCAGGCACAACGCATCTACTCTGGCCTTCAAACTACAGGTGTAAAATGGGAATTGTAAAGATGATGATAGGTTTGCATCTCACTGTGTTTATCTGATTTAATTTCTGGGATTAGGGTTTTTCCCCTTTGTTCATATATGTAGCCTTGCATAGACATGTATACAACACGTTGCCCAAGCAGAGATGGGTCTCTGTCAGTACTTGCAGATAGCTTTTATTTAAGTAAGTAAGATTATTATTATTTAATTAAAGTAAGATATCGTAAGATATACCTTCTGTCTTATGCAAGCCTTATGGGTTTTTAGTGAAACCACTGTTTCAGGGTCTCATAGAAATTGATATAGATATATATATATATAGATATATATATATAGATATATAATTGAAATAGAAATTGATGTGGATGGACCTCTTCTACTTAAACGTTCTCCTAACTTCAAGTCCTCTTAGCCTACCATGTTCTGTCTATGATATTGTGTGTCTAATATTATACATTTCTTGGAATGATGGAAGTAACATTGCAAAATGTTCTTGGATTAGTGGAATATGGATGAAAATGCTGTGCCTCTTTGAAATGTACTTTAAGCAAATTTTATTTTGCACTTACAATTAGCACGTACACCTATGGCTCATCTGATAGTTTCAGAAATCTTTCGACCAAGAGGCCCTTCTCATCTTTTCAAAATTTGCATGTGTCCCATTATCTAAGTGAAATAAAACAGAAATTTTCGTATCAATAATACCCAAACAACTATGTGACTACATAACTAAGCTGTTGCTCTCAACAAGAATGGCAAAGCTGTGTTAGAGAGCTGTTGTCATTGCCAGAGGATCTAAATGGTTGAGAACAGAATGTATTTTACTGACCCACATCACTTCAGATGATGAAATAAATTGTGTGGTCAACATCCATATTTTTCTTACCAACTCCGTTCCATTGATAAGCACAGAGAAAGGCAGTGTCATTTGGCCTGTCTCTGAGCTACTAAGATGTAGTCCACCATCAGCACAGAAGTATATTGACGTAGTACTGTGTCTGGACCAGTATGAGCTGCTGGTTTTTGCTGCTACTGGAACTGGTTTGTAGCAGAGATGCTCCTGTCATGGTCTGGTCTGCTCTCATTCTTACAGTATATTTCCTTACTCAGTTGTTTGATTGCTTCACTAGAAATGTTGCAGGGATAAACTTCTTTTCTTCGCAGGGACAATTCCTTCCTTTAAGGTCCCAGTCAACATCTTTAAAAGTGTGTTAATGTAGCTCTCAAGGTGGAGAAATTCAGAAGATGAAAATATTATGGCTCTTCCAAAAGATTCACTGTATAGAAAAAGACAAACAATGCGTATACAGATCTAGGAAGCACAAGTCTAATGGTGGATTCTCAGCTGAGTTCAGTATTGGTATAGATGAGGGCCAAAAATAAGTTGAATAGATAGAGGCTGTGCAAGAGCAGGATGAAAAATGGAGTGCCATTGTAGTTAGTGCCAAGCCTAATCTCTTTCACGTTTTGTATTGACACAATGACCAAGAAGAAGGAACTTTAAAAAAGGTGTACAAACAAAAAAGTGACACCAGACTTGAAGCATTTATTGATACTAACAAGGCAAGAAACTGCATCAAAGTGGACCTTGCAAAATTGCACCAGCTTTTTCCAAATGACTGATGAAGTCTTTTGTGGAAATAGGAAAGGACATATAAACCCTGGAGGGCTAGGGAACCTGCTTAACATTAGGACTTTCAAAGTGAAGACCGAAATTTTCCAAATACCAGCCATATAAATAATATCAGTGAAACACATGTCTGTGTGATAATGCATCACGGCTTAAAAACCACTGTAATCAATGGATGTCAGCAGAGAGAAAAGCAAGTAAGAGAATGAAACATACAGGGAAACAGCACAAATTAAGGATATTAGGTGAGATAAATGTTGAATGGGGAACCAGAATCTGTAAGCTTTGGTGTTGATATCTTGGTGGACTTTGGCTTTCTCCTTTCTTGAACCACAGTGCTGAATAATTTGTCGTGCCTTAATTAGCACTTCTGAAGAGCTTTGTAGATAGAAAAAGCCAAACAAAACTCTCAGTATGGTTGGTAACAGGTAGAAATTAAAAGTGGTTGAGCAATACGAACTGAAGTGAAAGAAACACAAAATCAACCTGAGATCAGTAACTGAAGTGGAAATGCTCTGCACACATAATGCCAGTTTGTGCCCATAATTGCAGTCAGTGTTAGTTTAGGTGATCTTTCTTTTGTCTGTTCCTGCTTTCAGAAAAGTAAGTAAAGACCACCTGCATATATTACATTTAGTTAAAGCTGGTCAGAGCATAATTTCATTTGGCAACAACTTTCCAGACATAGATGTTTACGTTCAGTCTGCATTGGAATAAAGCCTAATGCTCTGGTGCATTTTTGCAAAATTAATTTGGTCAGGAACATTTGTGTTTGGATCTGAAAGGTCAAGTTTAAACCTGTGAGTAAAGGGTCAAATGTATATCATATCAGAAATATTTTTGCAGGGCAATATTTAAACAACAGTCTTGAAAGAGACTTCATGAGATGTCCAAATTTTGTGCTATCACAGTCAATAAGTTATATAACCTCATTCAAAAAAGCACATGGCCCTTTTTTAAAAGAAGGTTATTCCAGACTGTGAGTTTTCTTAATCATGGTTCTAACATTTTCAAAGATCCAACTAATTTATGTTTTGCCTTATTTACTAGCCAATTTGATCTGTTTATTATTTTCTCTGTGTTTACCCTTAGATTTCCTGCCCTTACTTTTCTCATCAAGAATAGTATCTGTTTGTCTTTTCTTTGTCAGCCTATACAAGCCAGCAGATCATAGTCACAGCAATTGCTTGGAAATGGAATATTTGGATTCAGTGGGTGAATATGAGACTCCCAGAAATCACGGTTTTGAGGGTTTAGCTTTTTTTGTCTTTGTCCACAAAGAAAATACTAGGAAAATTCTTCCCCCTCCTAGGAAATCTGAGCTATTCATATAATTATAGAAGTGTATGACCTAGGCCACTCATAAAAAGGACAATTAATATAAATGTAAGATACCACACTGACAGCCTGACCTAAAGACAACTGCAGTCAATGAAGACTCCCTTGATTTTCATAGGCTTTGAATCTGGCCTCTTACACATGTCCATTGTGTTTAAAGTTACTATTCATGCACTTGTATGTTTCATTGGACACTTGGTTGCATAAAGGTAGAGCACAGTAAACCCATTTCTTTCTGTTTGCCTATGGCTGGATCAAAATGCCACATCCCATGACACAAAGTAGTGAGCCAACAGGACTTCAGGCTAGAAGACCTGCTCAAAAGACTGTGTGGGCTGTTTTAAAGGGGCTGAGCTTTCACTGAGATTAATGTATCTCTGCACTACTCTCTAGTTGTATGTCTCATGCCTAGTCAACACTCCCCCCTTTTTTTTTTTTTGTATCTATCACTTCTTTCCCTCTCCCACTCTCTCGATTCACTTTGCTGTTAGATGTAGTTTTTTATACACAAGTTCCTGTTCTTACTTTAGTCCTTGGATGCTCAGCAAACTCCAGTTTTGACTTGTGCTGGAGACAAAATGACGTAGTTATTTCACAGAGAGGAAAAGTAAATGACTGCCTAGAAATGCTGTGATATCTTTCCAGATACTATATTTAATTTCAGAAAAGGGAAGGTGTTTCCCACCCAAAGAAGACATGCTTATCTTAAAATACCAGCATTACTACTACTACTACTACTACTACTACTAACAATAATAATGAAAAAGCAATGCTCCTTGCCTTTATAAACCTCAAGCAAAATTTTGTAGAGTTATTAATCTGATATACTAATTAAAAAACCATTTACTCTATTGCAGTATCTTTGTGTTTGTCATAGATGTTTCCTCAGTAATTTTTTACCTGTCGGAATTTTGACAAATTTTGAGAGGAAACAACCATACAGGGGGAAAAAAATCAGCTGTCAACTTGGTATTAATGAAGTAATTATTTTTTCTTCACAACAACAACATTTGCCTACCAGAAAAATTCAAATTTATGACAATAACATGACAATAATATTTTGTACCTTTGAAAGCTAAGCTCTGTATCTTTTCTTCAATAGTTGGTAATTTTCTACATTAAAGATCAAATCCCACTTGCTCTCTAATAATCTCACTGGGAGTCAATGAGATGAAGTGTCAATAAGAGAGAGAGGTTTAAGCCCCAGTTCTCCGTATTTTTTTCATTTTCACACTCCAGGGTGGAAGAGTCACTAAGGTTTTGATTCTGGCACAGCTCACCCATGGCAGTGATTAACACGCCAGGTAGCAGCTGCAGTCTTATGTTTGTGTGATATCAGATCAGCTAGGAACTATGTGGAATAAACTCTGTGTATTTCTGTTGAAATCAGAGGGATAGTGAAGCCATGTTAACAACCTACCCTAGTAAAGTTTCTGGGAAAGAAGGTATAGACCAGCTGATATGGATAGAATTTAGGGACAGTGGCTCTACATTCAGGATGTGGATGTAAATATAAGCCAAAATCCACACCAGTCATCTACTGATCCAAATGTTTCTAAATGCTAATGGTCTGTAAATGATTGAAATGATGAAAAGTAACCCTATGTCTAACAAATTACTTTCACTAGAGTTTCCGGCAAAGATATAGAGCAATGCAATGTGAATATACAAATATGAAGTCACAATGTTCTAATCAAACCATAGAATCATAGAATTGTAGAATTGTTTGGGTTGGGAGGGACTTTATAGATCACCTAGCTCCAAGCCCCCCCTGCCATGGGCAGGCACACCTTCCACTACACCAGGTTGCTCAAAGCCCTGTCTAACCTGGCCTTGAACAATTCCAGAGAGGGGGCAGCCACAGCTTCTCTGGACAACCTGTGCCAGTGCCTCACCACCCTCATAGTAAAGAAATTCTTCCTTATGTCCAATCCGCAAATACCTTCTTTCAGTTTTAAGCCACTACCCCTTGTCCTATCCCTCCATCCGCTTGTCAAAAGTCCCTCTCCAGCTTTCTTGTAGGACCCTTCAGGTGCTGGAAGGCTGCTAGAACATCTCCCTGGAGCCTTCTCTTCCCCAGGCTGAACAGCTCCAACTCTCTCAACCTTTCCTCACAGGAGAGCTGTTCCAGTCCTCGGATCACTGCTGTGGCCCTCCTCTGGACCCACCCCAACAGGTCCATGTCTTTCCTGTACTGAGGGCTTCAGAGCTCGGTGCAGGGCTCCAGGTGGGGTCTCAACACAGTGGAGTAGAAAGGCAGAATCCCCTCCCTTGACCTGCTGGCCACGCTTCTCTTGATGCAGCCCAGGATATGTGGGTTTTTTTGTTATTGTATTGGTTATTTTGGTTACATTAAGATTTTTGAAATTTTATCTCAATTGGTGCTTTCCATATTGCTTCAATGTAGCTACTGTGTAAAGCCTTGTTCCAAAAGTACTAAGAACAAAGTAACCACTCCAGTCCCTTTCAAGGGGGGTAGTTAACATCTTCAATGAAGTCAGCCAATCTGACTGGAAGCAACGGATGAAATCTGAGACACATAGGTCCTTCCTCAATTCTGCAGCATTTCTTATTTGCAACACTGAAAGGTTCTGAAAAAGTTTACAAGCATTTTAAAATAACTAATTAACAATTAGTAAGTTAGTCTATGAATCATTTCTGTGCAGTACTATTGGCTCACAATGTTGTATCAAACTTGGGTCTAAATTTTTAAAAGCACATACATTGGATCTTTCGTACAATGAATATATATGAAGGTCAAAAGGGAGCCAATGGTGTTATTGTTACTGGGAATTAGAAATGGACTGAAAACTATGTGATTTGTTAAGGTAATCTGGAATGAGAATGACATGATTTTGGCAGGACCAGAAAAGAACAACTCAGCGGTAAACAACTGTAAAGAATCAGAATAATACAGAGTAGTGAGAGTCCTGCTATGGAGGCAGATTTACCTATGCTATATCATTTAGAGAAATTTTACAAAATACACATATTAATATACTTTTTATGGTCTTATAGTACTTAGTATTATGTTTATAAATAGCAGCAACTTATTAGCAATAAATGAAGCTAGAATGCTGATCATTTAAAAGAGAACTAATGTGACCAAAATTTCAGAAATATGATGTAAGTTGTATTGATATGACTCTGTGAAAAGAATAAGGTCAGAACTGGAGTTAATTCATTTCTGTGTTAACTAAAATAGTGCTGAAATCTAAGGAATACTGCTTCCAAAGCACTGGATAGTACAGTATCTAAAAGACTGTGTCTTCCCTAAAAAAGCACACAGTGTCATAGAACTTTGTAATTTTTTCTAGGTCATTAAGCAAATCTAAATTAAACTGCGAAGTAAACGCTGGAGAGCGTTACTTCCCTGCTGCTGATTTAATGCCCTTTCATCCCAAAAGCTCCTCATGGAGACCAGGGGAGAAAGATAGCTGTCACTGAGTAATGGTGTGGGTAACATCCTGACCCTCTGAAACCAATGGGACTTACTCCATGTAGTTCACCTCATGGGCTCAGCATCCTTTCCCTCCCCTCTTTGCTGAGTTATTAAAAGATAAAAGAGAGCAGCTGCTGCAGTAGACATAAAAATTGACAAACTTACAATAGGTGATGCCACCTGTGCCTGCCTAATTTAATCACAGCCCAAACAATCTGCTATCCATTTACAGTGGAGATAATGTTCAAGAGCATCTGAAAGTGACTCAGAAGCAGGAGAGTGAGGTGAGAGGAAGCAGCACGGGGCCAGTTTGCTAGAACATCCTCTTGGCCACGAAGAAAGTTTATAGATTATGGCTAGTGGACGTGAAATTCCTTTCCCTGCTTTTATGTAGAGAGGGGGGAAAATGTCTGTTAAGCAGGTAACAAACACTGTATTCAACACTTACACAGATGGATTCAGCTGTCTGGTATTTTATCAGCTACTGCTGATCCATCTGCAGTGAATGCTCCTTGCCAGTTTCTTGCCTTAGAGAGCATTTGGGAGGACACACCAAGGGAGGTAGAAGCTGGTTTATTGTACAGGCAAAAGTGTCTTTTCTGCTGATCTCTTATTGCCTCACTTGCAATAGTCTCCACTTCTTTTATGTAATTATGTTAGTATAACTCTGGATATTATCAAAGTTTATTGTTGTCATTCTGTGTGAGAACCATGCTTCCAAATTCCAAATACCCACTTCATATGCTCTTAAGTTTACAAGTTTACAAGATTTTCCATTAAATATTCAGTTCAGCTCTGATAAAAAACTGCATGGGTCAAAAGAGCAGACTAAGAGCATCTGAGTCTCTTAAAATATCTTCTCTCTTTCTGCCTCCTACGGTAGAAAGGCAACTGGACTGTGAGCCATCCCAAACTTCTAGGATAAGTCGGTATGACTTGCTGCTATGAATGATGGGTCTTACTCTGAAGTAAAGCTCTCTGTCATCTGACATGTCTCCAAAACAAGAGTTCACAGATACAGAACTTACTTCAGTGAGCAGGTTAATCTGTGTTCTTCTTCTGAAAATTGTAGTTCCATGTTGAGTGTGTCGATAAATATGTTAGCAGTCATTAAAAAGTCTCACATACAACAGCAAGATCTAACTTTTGCGAAAACCCCATTTATCTAATATAGACCCAGTTGCATCCTCATTAATAATAAAACATCAAAACTTTCTTCTGTCTTTATCACAAAAATAGAAGCACAAGGGCTGTATACTGATTTTCACTCCACCAGGTGATATCCAGAACTTCTCTCTTCAATACTACTAGAGCCAGTGGATCTTCCTTGCCAAGAGGAAACAGGCCCTAAAACATCAATAAAAGCTCTAGTCTTTTTAAGTCTTTTTCTCCCCATTTATCTCAAATATACTGACTTTTTTTGTGAAATTTTCTCTTATATTCTGTTCTTCTTTTCTCCTTGCCACTATAATAAACCTCTCCCACTGGTAAGGAAGGGCTTCCCCTAAACTTTCACCCCTAAAGTCTAAAGGAAATTGAAATTACATTATTCATATTTGTGAGTTGGTTACCATGGCAAATTTGGTATTTAAAGGTGCAAAATTATCATTCAGTCTCTGCAGAAAAATAAATTATGCAGGATTTAATCATAAATAGTGCCTTTGTACATGTTAGACTGCAGTATTTCTGAACAACAGCCATGTACTCAAGGATGCTAAATGTTAGCAGATATTGTATTCCGTACAATAGTCTAGGCCATCATTAAGCACATCCTCTCCCTTTAAACAGTATTTAAAGAATGACCAAATCACAGACAAACCTCTGTAAGTCTGAAAGGTTTCAAGTAACTACTGAATTTAGTGTGAAGTGCAGGTCATAAGTTGAAAGGTATTTATGTGAAATAATCTCAAGGATATTCGAAGTTTTACAGATACCTGTGCTTCAGAGTATCTTCTTTAAATACTACAAACTTTAAGAGTTCCTGTTATTTTTCTATGTTGCAGTACTATTTCTTCACCTTACAAGATTGTTTATATTATTTCATGTTGTGTTTTTTACAGAAAAAAAATGAGACCCAGAGTTTGGATTCTGCTAATGATTAAACCACCCAGATATAAACGTCTGCATGCACACAAAAGTTGTCTTCTAGTCAAGAGCAATGCAACCAACACAGTGAGCTGAATCTGGAGAATGACTCAACTCACCCAGCTTAGACATAACAGGATTCAGTTACCTAAAGGTGTGGTTCTACTGTCATTTGAGATGGCCTAGGTTGTCCAAGAGGCCACACAGGACTTAGCAAACACAAAAGGGGATCTAAGGGATCAGCAACAGGAGACCAAGCATTTATCTATCATGACATAAAAACCCCTTCTGTATCAATGTCACAGTCTTTCAACAACTAATACAATTTTTTTTCCTCAAAATGACCTTATGGGCACAGGGAATGAACAATTTTTATGACTTCCTGCTGCTTAACTGAAACAATTAATTCAATTAAATAAATTTATCAATTGTAGATTGTGTTCAAAGTATTTCAAGATTTATTTATTAGGCATAGAGGTCTTGTAACATTATTTGTGAAATCTCATTTCTGGATGAGAAAGGATTTTGTGACTTTTAACAGCTATCAGAACTGTCTCTTGAAAAATTAAACCATATTCTGATAAAAGTAAACAGGAGGAAAGATGAGTGAAGTACACAATTCTTAAATAGCTCTTTGTCTGGAACTGTATTGTGTTATACCCTTTGAGACGTTAGGACGCTGGTACTGTCAACAAGTGGATGCTTTCAGGCTTTGCTTGCTGTTCAGTTTTGGGTAATTAATTGTTAATTATGGATAGAGATCGTCAGAATATTTGTTCTTTTTATTAATGATGGAAAAACATTTTGTCAAACAAGTCAATATTACAACAAATTTTCAACTGAAATATGGACAGTTAAATGAGGGGTGTTTTTACTAAAGCATTAATCTTTACTAGGCAAAATAAATTATTATCCTTACATACAAAATGTTTAACTGAAACCTAAGTTACTAACAATCTTTGAAGAAAAACACCTCAGCCAAGTCTAGGTTTATTTTTACTTGTCTTAGAACAAAGTATCCTTCTATTTAAGAAAGGTTGTATTTTTCTTATTCGTATTTTTGGGAGGTGTTTTTGTTTGTTTGTTTGTTTGTTTTTTCCTGTGAGCAATATCTTACCAGAGAGAAAAATAAAGGGATTTTTTTTCTTCTAGAAAACATAGTTACTCCATCTTTACATCCATAAATTTTTCTATAATTTCTTGCATAATGGTCAACTCTTCTATTTACTCTGCTTTTAATTGGTGTGGAACTTGCCTAGAATTGATCCCAGAGAGTTATTGGGAGTATTATAGTTTCTTTGTTCTAAGCAGAAATAAGCAACTTTGACAGGTTATAAAAGAGGTTAGTTAATAACTAATAAACTGTTATTTTAAGACACTAAGATTTTGTAAGTTTTGGTGTGAATAGCTAAGAAGTATACTTTTTTCTCAAATATGTTTCTGGAAATATTTAGTGTTTGGGGTTTTTTTATATGTTTTATGCATTTTTTTTTCATGATTACTTATTCCTATAATTTAAACTTCCAATACTGCATTAGATCAAGACTTAAATCAGGGATTTAGCTTTAACTTATATTTTATTTGTTGCTTCTGAAGTTACAGAGAGGTAAAGAAATACAAAATAATTTTTGGAATATTATATGATCACTATTAGCTGTAGCTCTTCAGAGCTTGTGGAAATTTGTGAAAGCAGTGAGACTTTTTCACTGTTTTAAAAGAAACTGCATCTGATCTGGACAGGAAAATTTATCAGTATGTTTTTGAATTATATTTTGAAACTAGTCACACTTAAAGGCTAAAACTCATAATGATTTTTCACTGTAACGCAAAAAGTTAAGGAAAAATATATGTGGCCTTGATTAATCTATAAATATTTTTATAGTTTTCTGTACTATTTCAATATTTCCCTGTAGTAACCTGGTCATAAAGTGTCACATAATTAGTAAAATTATTCTAGCACATGGGTTATGTTACAAAAGAACCCTTCCTCTTTGAAACTCCTCATTCAGTATTTCGTTTACTCCTGCTGGCCCAGAAGTGTATTCCTAATGAATTAATGAAATAATCGAAGCAACTTCTTAATTCGTTTCATACGGTGTTTCTTCACCGGATATGACTGTAAATGAACAGATTAAACTCTAAGGAAAAGAAAGAATCACTGAAGTTAGACTTCAAAGGCCATTTACATCCCTTTGTGTATTTTTATGCTAATATATCTTCTGTTTCCCTTTTTCTGTGTCCACTGAAAGCTAAAAACCATAAAATAAATCTTTGATAAATCTTAACAAGAAAATACATCAAAACATCAAAAGCCTTTGAAAGTTTTTCGAAATGTGAAAAAATCTGAAACAAAAATCAAAGCTTCACTATCTTTAAAATGGCACAGTACCATTTAGTGATACTAGCCAGTATATGTATAGAAAGGCTGGTTCATGTATGGCTTTTATATCTATGTGGACGCATATGTATGTTTTCTATAATAAGCATATCAAGTTGGACAGGTTCAATCAAAACAGTCTAGGAAGAGTTAGAGAATCAGTTGAGGAGAAAGGCAGGGCCTATGTGTAAGGTCAGATATTAAAAGAGTTGTCTTACAGTTTTTTATTTGCACAACATGATGATAGCCTGGAGCTTAGTGAGGCTTTTTGTGCTCTTTATTCTGTAAATATGCATTTGGGGGAAGGGGAAATCCAAAACAATATGTAAGTCAATACTAAATCCATTCACTATTGTTATAGCAATGGGGAGGGGGAAAAAAAAGGGAGGGGAATATTTTATTCCAACTTCTTCAAATTAAACTATTTGTCTTTTCTCACTGTGAGTAGTTTGCAGGCAACATTTGATTAAATGTATTACATCTTCAGAAAGGTAAAAAGACCTGAAAATTGAAAAAGAAACACACTACTCTTGTAATGCAAGTTCTCAGACTTTTCTAGTGTGCTTTTGTCAATGACAAAAATTTTAAAATCACTTTCCGTAATCCTATTTTAGTTTAAGATTAAATATCTTTTTTTTTTTTTTTCACTCTCAAATTAAATCAAAATACTGCTTCAACAAATTACTTTGGTTTCTGTTCTCTTTGATCATGAGTAGGTTTTGGATGTCAGGTCATTAACTTCATGAACTGCATTTTTGCCAAGCAAACGTAGTTTCTGAATTCCTAAGGAATAAAAGATGGGAGGCAAATCTTGTGTTATGACCCCTGATATGCTATTTTTCCTCACTTCCTGATCCACCTACTCAGAGCAGTTGTCTCCAGGGAAAGATTTTCACAGAGCAACAGCTTTGTAGTTCATATTGGTGCTCCTTATCTAAGTGTACGTTACTTTGAAATACATATCTCTTGTATCTGGAATTCAGGTATGTGGTATAGGGAGAAGAAACGTATGTGTAGTCCAGCTTGTTCTGACCTCAGAGACTCAGTCTTCATTCAGAGTATAATACATCTGTCTTTGCCTTGCAAGTCAGTCACAAATAGTAGTTACAGCGTAGGAGCTAGGGAAAATCCTCATATCCTTCCTAAGCATATTAATCGTTAATGTAGCTTGGAAGGATAAAGCACACATGACGACATGGGTTGAAAAGAAAAAGATTAGCTTTTGTGTATGGTTGAAGATGCACTGAAATTTGGATTATTTTTTTTTAAACCTTTGAATAACATGCAGGCTGTGCAGCTACCCTGATTAAGTGTAGGAGTAAACTCGGGCTGTAAACCCTTCTTTACACAATTCAGCTACTGGCATATTGCACAGGCTAATGAGAAAAACAATAGAAACTTCACCATGATTTTCTTCCCATCTCAGATACTGGCTGGAAACAGAGTTAATTGTTATTCTTTCTCCAGGGTAACTGTCAGGCCTTTACTCAGTACTGTAGTCGCTGCTCCCTGAGATAATGGAAACAAACAAGTACCAGAGTGTATAGAAATTTGTATGTGTCAAGTGTTCGTGGGCATAGTGTCTGTGGGGGACAGAGAGATGGCGGAAGAGGCTCTTATGTTAACCTCATTTGCTCTGCTGGCGGATTGCAAGAGTGTGTTTTAAAAATAGTTGTCAAGCATTCAGTACTTGCAGGTCTATAGTATAGCTGCCATGAGGCCTTTCCACTCTTGTATGTGTTTTACCAGCTACTCTCAGTTTATCCCATTAACCTGGTCGAGGCTCTGTAGGCAGTCAGATCAAAGAGTTCCCTGCAGTCGTTTAAGACCTTAAAACTGAAGAGTCTCTCCAAATACCCCCATAGGTCTCTTTGCTCATTTAGGAGAAAATAGCAAAAGTTTTCACAACTGTGCTCTGGATTAATCCCACTTCAGGCTCTTAACCTGATGATCGAATTGCTCTTGGCTTGCTTTACAGGCAATGAAAGGAGCAAAAAAAATGGTAGGAAAACATTCTTGTGTTAATGGTCATATGTCTTTTTCCGTCTCTCCTGAGTCATTGTGTAACCTTGCACTAGAAGTTTAACTGTGATTACAGAATGTCTGGGACACTGAATTTTCTAGCATAAATTTTTTTTTTTTCATTTCTGTTGTCAGTCTCTAAAGAACCCTGATTATCATTTCCATGGTCTACTAAAATACTTTTGCTTTGTGTAATCTGCACTACCTAGTGATACAATGTACACAAAAACACACAATGCATGCAGGTGTGCATAACCACACAATTTCCCAGTCAGCTCTTGTCTTACCCGTGCAGTGCTACAGGCTTGGGGAAGATTGTCTGGAAAGCTGCTCCACAGAAAAGGACCTGGGGGTGTAGGCTGAAGGGGGACCTTATTGGTCTCTACAGTTACCTGAAAGGAGACTGTAGTGAGGCAGTTGTTGTGTCAGGGGAGGTTTAGATGGAATATTAGGAAAAATTTTTTTACTGAAAGAGTAGTCAGGCATTGGAACAGGCTGCCCAGGGAAAGATTGGTGTCATCCCTGGAGGTGTTCAAAAAATGTGTATATGTGGCACTTAGGGACATGGTTTAGTAGGCATGGTGCTGTTAGGTTAATGGTATGACTTGATCTTAGAGGTCTTTTCCAACCCCAGTGATTCTATGATTCTATGATTCTACAATGGGCTTCATGTGACCATATATTTTTGACCCAGAAAGCAATTGTAATATTTGAGCATGGTGTGGTTTTTTTTGTTTGTTTTCAATTCAAATTATAATTTTTCCAATAACTTCAGATACCTTCCTAGCTGTGCCTGTTTGAAGATCCCAAGACAATTTGCAGGTTAGAAAACCGTTTCCAAGCGCAGATTTATAATTTGCATTAGGTAGCAATGATAAAAATAATGCTTGTGTGCAAATAAGTTTCAAAAAAATAACTTTTTATTTGTTTCTCTTAATTCTCCTTTTTAATATATATTCCTACTGTATTTCTCTCTTTTTCAATGATAAATTCCTCAGATCTTTTAATAATCCTTAAAGATACTGTGTCTTTGCTTGTTTTGTGATCTGTCTGATGAAGTTTTTCACAGACTATTTCTAGCACTGTATTTTTTTCTCCCTCTTTTTACTCCCTCTTTTTACATAAGTAAATAATCTGATGGAATTACATTAGGAAATAAAAGACTTCTATCTAAAAAAATGCTATTTTTTTTCTGCTTTTTCATTAATTTTCCCTCTGCAACTTAAACTACTTGGTAAATGTAAAGACAATGTTCTGACCCTTACAAATGCGTTCACTCTTTAGCTGAATTTTTTACCGGTTTAGAACACCTAATGATAGCTATGGAAATTATAATTTTCAGTCTAGTGGCATGCTTTTACCTGGAAATCTTGAAGTATTTTATGTACACAACTGAACACTCATTTCCTTTTCTAAACCAGGAAAAGAAGTCTTTTACAATTTCACAGAAATCATATAGAGAGACCTTGTCTCTTTACATAGGTCAAAAGGGGAGTCTAGAAGGCTAGCACTGGCAAAATGCCTTGTTTTTTGGACAGCTAATGTTAGGTGAGAAGAATCCCACTCTGAATGATGGGAAACTTAGTACAGTATGCCACTGGGGACAGAATTTCAGGCTCATGACCCATTAACTGTTTTTTCTTATTTATCTTCTCATTCTGTTTATCATTCTATCTCAACCAAGCTTTAACATCAAACAGTAAAATTTACTATGGAGGAACTAAAAGCCAACATTGACTTTGATTATCTCTTTCATTTGGAGGCCCTGTAGATAATTCCGCCAGTGCAAACTATTTTCTTCAATCCTAACTATCCCAAAATCAGTTACAATTAAAATTCTTTTTTTTTAAAAGAAAATTAGATTATGTTATCTATCTGTATAAAAAAGACAAACACCAATCACCTACAAATTTACAAGGTCTGCCTACAGCTGTATTATCGTGCTTTGGATAGTGTAGGTGCCCTGTGGAGAGAACAGCAATGAAGTGACTAGTGAGAGCTCCTAATTGAGCTACAGCAGTTTTACTCATACTTGTACACACTGTCCACAGATTCCTCTATTCAGAGACTTTTTACACATTCTTAATCCCTTCTCCATCCTGACATGATGTGTTCTCCAGACAAGTTATTTCAATTTTCTCGGAAATGCTTTCAGTAAACTTAGGTCCATGTTCTGGTTTTTGCTTAGGCGGAGTTCTGCTTTTCTGTTCCTTACACAATTATTCAGCAGTTTTATAGCTGATACCTAAAGTGCAATGCATGCTGGGTCTCATGACACATTTAATAATCAAGGTAATAATGTACACCAAAGTATATTTTCAATATCAAATTTGTCACAGCATTATGACCACCTGGTACAGCTTTCCTGGAGCTTATGGAGAAGGAGAAGGGAGAGGGAAGGAGAAATTAGCACTCCTTATATCCTTGTGCCCTGTTTATAACCAGTCTTTCCTGCTGTCCAGCTCAGCCACTTGAACGTTTCCCAATATCCATCACACAAATCTTTAGCTCTTCTCTAGTTTCAGATAAACCACAGAGAATCAGGAACTTTAGATACCAGCTAGGAGTTGACCATCATCTTCTACTTGCATTTTCCACTTGCATTTTCCACCTGTGACCCTACACTATAATATGACCTTAAGCAGCATTCAAGACAAGGAAATGTTCTCCCCATTATGATAGGTGCTTTCTCCATCCTACACTGGGGCTAAGCATATTTGTTTTCAACACAAATACAAATTGAATACAAAATGCTGTCTTTTCATGGATTGTAGGGAGACATCCAAAATGGCGACAAACTGTCTTACTTAGAATGACATTTTCAGCAAAGCTGAAGACCAGGATCTTTTAGATCTAACTGCCTATAGTTTTGCATTCAAGTGTAAGTATGCTGTTCCATAACAGAGCAAACAATCCTCGACCATTTCGTGTGGGAATAGAAACTTACGTAGTGACCTTAATCCTCGTAATTTATGACAAATAAGATGTAATTATTTCTGAACAACGAATGGTTGATTAAAAAAACAGTGTAATCTTGGCATTTAGTATAATAAGAATTTGTAAAATAGTTCATGATTTTTCACCTAACATTCTCCTACTTGAATGACATGATTTGCCACTAATGAAGTGGAAATTATTCCTGTTTTTTTTGTTTACAGATTTCTTCCTTCTAGAACAGGCTGTGGGAGCAAACTTTAGAGACCATTGCATTGTGTAAGGTGTCCAGCTTAGATGACTATTTTTGCTGACATGTAACTTGTCAGAAGATGATATTTCGTCTGTGTAAACACAGTAGTTGCCTCAGGTGTAAGCTTTGGAATCCTTGTTTGTATGACTGAAGGAAACAGCAGAGAGGTTACGCTGTTTAAGAGGGTGGGAGAGTGGAAGTCATGGAGCTGGTGTGTTGGTGTGAGGTCAGTGAGAGAACTATACAGGTTAGGGATGCCTGGTCAACACTGGAGGTTGACCGAGACACATGGACTGAAGACAAAGTAGGAAGGAAAGTTGCAGTTATCAGCACAAAATACTTCAGGGAAAACAGTTATGGATAATGTATCCTTTCTCTGTGAAGTTTCTTTGTAGCTCTTAGCAATCAGATGAAAGGCTTGCACATGCAATAAGGTGGTAAACTAGCTTATGAAACAAAGCCCCATTATTTCCCTGAATTGTTTATATTCTACAGGCATGCAAAAGTCAACTAGTGTTAAGAATAATAGGGCTTAGTCAGCTCCTGAGAACTGTTTCAGGCAGATATCCACTTCTGCTGGGTACTACATGTGCAATATTCTCTATCAACCACTGCATACCTTTTCTAAGTCCATTGTGTCACAAAAATATTTTAAATTTGTCTGTAGATGTACTCTTTCCCTACTCAAAAAAGCAGCCTTGCTTAGCTGAAACGCTTTTTATGAAAGAAAACGAGTAGTATTAGGGGTATTCTGTATAGGAGCCATGACCCTTCAGACTCTAGGTCTTCAACACAGAAATTTTAGTTGGCTTATGTTGCCTTGTGTTTCCAAGAACTTTCTGAAGATACAAAGATCTATATTTTTTTTTTAACTCTGGACTTATCCCTGAATGTAAAAGCATTATTTGAATATATCGTTTAGAATCCAAAATGCAAACAAACAAAATGTTACCACAAAACCTTAAAGGAGCCATATCTGTGCATATCTTTTTACTGTATGGAAGTCCTTTTCATTATTTCTTTTAACTTCATGCTGCCTGAATTATGCAACAGAAAGCAGGAGGATGAAAAGGTATAAGAAAATGATAAAAATATAATGATAAATAATATGATAAAGTAAATGTTAAATTATAAAAGAGATTACAAGTCAACAATTAAATACAACCATATTTATGTTTAATTACAGTTTAAAGAAGCAGTGGATTTCCATAAGAAAACACCCAGATTAATATTTCCAAAGAGAAAACCTTTAAAAGGATTAGATGTTCATACTCACAGGTGGATTAGCTGCTGTGAATAGAAAATGTCAACTCTGTTCCAAGTTTGTAATACCAAGAATATCGAACAATACATATTGTCCCTTAACACAGAAAGAAACCGGAAAGCGTCAATTTTAGCAAGAACTTAAACAGCAAACATGGCTCAGAGAGTAATTATTTATAGAAAGAGGATCATCCAAGCACTCCATCTGTATGTCTTTTGGGGAAAGATGAGAGAAGAGTTTCCATAAATAAGAAACAATTCAAGAAACAACCTCTCTGGGAAGCCGGGAAGTCTATTACGTTTTAGCACTCTATACAGACAAAAGTAGATGGAAATAATATTCCATCAAGTTCCCCGAAAAGGAAACTTTGGAGAAAAACAATGATTAATTTTTCCCAGGCTTTGCTGGTTAAGGTCTTCAATGTATGCATTTCTCTGGAGAAGGAAGCATAAAGAAAGTACATACAGGGACAGGCAGAGAGGTAAGGCAATAAGAAATATCTGAATTGGAATCATAGAATCATAGACACATAGAATCATAAAACAGTTTGGGTAGGAAGGGACCTTATAGATCATCTAGTCCCAACTCCCCCTACCATGGGCTGGGACACCTTCCACTACACCGGGTTGCTCAAAGCCACGTACAACCTGGCTTTGAACCCTTCCAGGGAGGGGACATCAGCAACTTCTCTGTGTAACCTGATCCAATGTTTCACCACCCTCATAGTAAAGATATTCTTCCTTATGTCTAATTTAAATCTACACTCTTCAGTTTAAAACCATAACTCTTTTCCTATCGCTCCATGCCCTTGTCAAAAATCCCTCTCTAGCTTTCCTGTAGACCCCCTTCAGGTGCTGGAAGGCCACAATAAGGTCTCTGCAGAACCTTCTCTTCTACAGGCTGAGCAACCCCAACTCTCTCAGCCTTTCGTCATAGGAGAGGTGTTCCATCCCCCTGATCATTTTTGTGGCCCTCCTCTGGACCTGTTCCAACAGGTCCATGTCTTTCCTGTGCTGACTGCTCCAGAACTGGACACAGGGCTCCAGGTGTGGTCTCACCACAGCAGAGTAGAGGGATGGAATCCCCTCCTTTGACATGCTGGCCACATTTCATTAGATGCGGCCCAGGGTTACGGCTGGCCTTCTGGGCTGCGAGTGCACATTGCTGGGTCATGTTAAGGTTCTCATCAACCAGCATCCTCAAGACCTTTTCCTTGGGGCTGCTCTTAATCCGTTCTCCACCCAGCCTGTCCTTGTGCTTTGGATTGCCCCGACCCATGTGCAGGACTTGCATAGCTGAAGGTACCTATCCTACCAAATCCTGACATCACTCCCTTTTGGAATTCATGTGGAGATTATTACATATGCCTTTAACCCCTTACCTGCTAAGCACAATTGCAAGGTGAGATCCTTAGAGCTTTGGAGAAAGGTTTGATTTCCAGAGTTTTTTCTGCAGATCCAAAAATTCTCAGAATAAATCATCTGATCCATTATGTAAAATTTTGTGAAGGGAATGCCATCAAGAATTTTTTTTTTCCCTGCGTACTTTATTAAGAGACAATTCAGGCTGAAATGTTCCATTCTCCTGAAAGAAGCTTAGACCAAAAATAGCAGTCATGGAATATCCTAGTTAGACTTTGTCCCCTGACTCTATAAAGTATACTCTGATTAGCCTCATGTATGCTCTACTCGTTCACCTGATAAATAACTCTTGAACCAGGTTCTGTCATCATCTGCGGCATTTCTATGCTGATTTATGGACTACACTGTTTTGACGCAGTCATTGGAGCTTGTGAAGAAAGGAAACGTAGAACTGAAATACTACTATTTCAGTCAGGATGCAGACCCTGAAAAAAATGCATGAAACTTGAAAAAGAAATTGTGATCTTTCTTTTTATATTTGTTTTCTCATTTCTTGAGCTCTAAAAGTTCGTTTTTTCAAGGTTTTATTTGAACTGTATAATTACATGACTCCAGAAGCTATGGCTTTTAATTGTCCACATCACCATAAATATCACAAAACATAGCAAGCTTAAAAACAGCTTCACTTTCCCTCCACAAATTTGTGTGGTTCAGTGGAGGTAGGAAGGGAAGAAATGAGCTTTCGTTTGACTCAAGTAACCATTTAACAACTGGTGAAAATAAGCTGAAGCTGGTGGAGAATGCATGAAATGAACATTTCCAGAACACAAAAGGTAGAGACAATTTTTCTATTTTAACAATTGCTGTATATCACAGGATAGAAGATATTTGGTCCCAGAAGACAAAAATCTGATTATGTAAGGCACTCAAGGTGACAAGAGTGGTAATAATGCCTCTCATGACAAATTAGTAACTGGAATAATATGTCAGCTGGTCTGCAACACTAAGGCTGCAGAAGTTGAAGTACAAATATACACATGCACAATAGATTACCATTAGCGTTGCTTTCAGTGACTTCCCTGTCTGAATCACTGGTGTCCCTCTGACACCTCTGTATTCAATCCAGTTGAATATAGAAACAGAAAAATAATCAGTCCCTTCAAGGCAGTAAGCAGTGAAGCATTAGAAATGAGTGGTGTCTGTAGACCAATATGAACTAATTTGTATTTCATAAGATGTAGAATACAGCCACAGTGTAGTTGGGCTCAAAAGGAACCTTCAAATATCACCTAGTCCAATCCCTCTGCTGTGGGCAGGGACACCTTCCACTACACCAGGTTGCTCAGAGTCCCGTCCAACCTGGACTTGAACACTTCCAAGGATGAGACATCCACTACTTCTCTGGGCAACCTGATTCAATGTCTCCAGCGTATCAACTGCACCACTCAGCTTGGTGGCATCTGCAAACTTGCTGAGGGTGCACTGAATCTTACTGTCTATGTCATTAATAGAGATATTGAATAGTATTAGTCCTCATATGGACCCCTGAGGGACACCACTTTTTACTGATATCCATTGGACATAGAGCTTTTCACAGTAACTCTTTGGAGGCAGCCATCCAGTCAATTCCTTATCCATCTGTGGAATTATTAGTAAAATTAAGATTTTACATCTGAAAATTAAGGTTTATATGAAAAACGTAGCAGTGTTCACCCATTGAGGAAAAGCATGAAATCAAAAGGAGCTCTGAGGATGGGACACAGCTGCAGCAGGCATGTGAGGAA
>Ga0065711_1030176_pt1 | contig 33429 bp, 20 predicted proteins | sample Hoacrofraction12_FD_59098 | JGI IMG/M metagenome (GOLD analysis project Ga0065711, IMG submission 59098) | Hoatzin crop microbial communities from Cojedes, Venezuela - Epithelial fraction 12 v2 (version 2) | ecosystem: Host-associated > Birds > Digestive system > Esophagus > Crop | place...
GGCGGGGCTGCGGAGACGGCCGCACCCCCGGGCTGCACCGGCGTGCGATGCCGACCGCGGTTCCCCCTCCGGGTCACCTCCCGCAGCGCTACCCCTGCGGCTGGGCGCGAGGTGTTAACGAATCGATTTTAATACAATGACAAATTAATAAATAATAACAAACTGAACAAACGCCCCTGAGAGAAGAGTCCGGCCCGCGCCGCCGGCCGCGTTGCTCCGTGCGCCGGCGCTGGAGGCGGCCGTGCTTTTTTTCTCAATGAAGAAATCTTTGGGTTTTTATCCGCTCCCGCGCAGCGCGGGTCCCCGCGTACTTACGGGAGCAAAAGCGGCTGCTTCCCGGTGCCGTCGGGTGGGAGCGCTTCTCCCGACTCCGGGCTTGTCTTAATCCATCCCAGATTTGAAACGGTGGGGGGAAGGCAGAGGGAAAACGTAAAGCCGTGAGTGAGGTCGGTCCGTCCCCGCCCAGCACCGCTGCGGTCTGCCAGCTCTCCTGCACCCGCTCCCCTTTTACTGTTTAAAGAGCAGGAGTTTGCGTGTGTATCAAAGTTTGATGAGCGGCTCCCTGAACTCCTAACGAGCCTGGCGTTTACTCCCTATTTTTTGACTGGGTGTTGGTTGTGAATCCGTTTAAAGCAACGACAAAAACAAACAAACAAACAAAAACCCCAAACTAACATCACCCGCCCCCCAAAAAACCCCCAACATAAACCAGCAGTAAGCAGAGGACAGGGTGAGCAGGGCTCAGTCCCCGAGCTGCAGCCTTTGCAGGGCAATGCCAAGGGGCTGGCCATGTTTCGGCTCCCCTTTCCCCGCGTAGGCACAGGGGAGGGTCAGAAGTGGGAAAAGTGTTGTTTTGGGGTGAAGACCTGTGGGTTTGGATGATGCTTGCTTTCAAGGGGTAGGGAGAAATGAGCATGCTACTAAGTCACCCAGATAGAGAAGGCTGTCCTAGAGGTGCCCGCTTTGGGGTAGAGAGAAATGCCTCTGAACAGGGCTCTAACTGGATTCCTCCACCTGGGCTGGTCTTGGCAGAGGAGTCTTCAGAAACGGCTGTGGTGAGGGGTATCTCTCTCTCCACAGCGTTGCACCCACCTCATCTCTCGTCCTCCGCACGAGGAGCTCTGTGTGCCCTGTTACGCAGTTGTAAGAGAAATACCACTGAGAAAGGATTGTCATGATCTGAAGTTTGGCGTGGAGAAGATGAGTCTCTGGCAACAGAGGCTGCTGGGATTTGACCCAGTGAATGTCCCTGGGGTAGTGGGGAAGGAGAAAACCAGTGATCTGCAGTAACCCATAGGATGACCTGCTGGCCTGGTCTTTGCTATCTGCTGTAAAATGGAAAGGTGTTTTCCTCCTAATCCTCAGTTATTCCCATCACCTCTCAATACTCTCTAACTTTTCAATACCATTTTTAGAAATGGGATGAGCAGTGCCGGATAGTGAATCATTGCAAATAAGGACAAGCCATAAAGTTATGCAATACATTCTCCAGTCTCACATCCTGTGATCCAAATCAAACATTCTTTTCTTAGTAGATGGCTTTTTACACAATTTCTCCCTTCCTCTCCCCCTGCATGCTCCTCCTGACTGTGACAAAACATGAGAGACCTACTCTCTTGCATCAACCTTTGTTCTCTAGACCAATGTTTTCTGTTTGACTTTCTTAGTTACTGAGCATCAGCTGGAGCCAGAGACCCTAGCAACTCTGGAAAGGCTACCCAGAGCCTCCAGGCCAAGCAGGAGAAAGGAGTGAATGGAGAAAGGGGTGAAAAATGCAGTTCATTCTAAGCCTCTGGTTGGAAACTCCTGATTTTTAATAGAATCTGAAGAAGTGAATCAGGGTGGAATGGGATACACCTGCCATAAAGATAAACATTCAGGTTTGGAAGGAAGAGGTTATAAATTTCAGTTTCTGGATTTAATTCTACCCTTAAAGGCATGGAGGGATACGTGTAGTGTGGCTGGGAATGACACAGTTCTCTATCCATGGAATCAATTTCTCTCTTGCAGTATATTTTAATGATTTTACTTTCCTTTTTTATGGCATCTTTCCCGAAACCTAGCACTTTGTAAACATTGCTTCTTCTCTCAGATATGTCAGTGAAACTATTGCCATTTCAGCCCAATGTTAAAGGAATAAGCTCTGAATGAACAAATCTTTATATGCCTTGTAGAGACATTACGTGTACATAATCCTATGCCTGTTTTCACTGGTGTAAGCCTATGTCAGTCAGCTGAAGTTGTAAAGCAAGGTCAGCATATAACATGTGAGATGTTAAAAGGAATCAAGTTGTGAAAGTCAGATCAAAGTCTGAAGACGAAGCCAGCGGTAAAGTTTTGTCTAACTGCTGCCTCTCCTGCATAGCTGCGGTGCTTCTGTAGGAGGCATTAACCAAATGAGAAGAGATGCTTGACTTGAAACACACTGGCCGGAATGTCTGGGCTGAAGGGATGCTGTTGGCTGGCCCAAGCAAAAATGTCGTGTTTACAGTAGTTGGAGACTTTTGTTTGAAATAAACTGTGTTGGTAGTGGAAAGCATTGTTTCATTATATTTTCTCATTAATCGAAGGAGAGAAATTTTCTGAATACGAAATATAAAACAGTTACTGAATTGACAGTACCGAAGAAGTAGCCAGCAGAATGGCACATGACAAAACTATCATGATCTCCCCATGACCTTTCCGAATATACCAGTACGTGTCAAAATGAAGGTTGCCTTCTTTCCCCCAAGTGAGCTGGAGAGGATTCCTTTTAGGACTGTTTACTGACTGACTTTTCATCTCTGGACTTCATTGTGCTCATCTGCCTTGTCTGGAAACTGTCACCTAGAGAGACAATCCCATTAGAAGTCTCTTTATCTTTTAAGTGGACTCTGCAATTATCCCCTTCTTTGATGACCATGTCCATTATTGTAGTGCTGAGTTCCCTCTCTGGAATGGCTCTTTCTGCGGGAAATGCAGCTGTGGGGGTGGTTTCCCTGGAGCCTTATTTTCTCTTATCCTATGCTCCTGTCCCAGGAGTGTCTATAGAGGAGGCCTTCCATTTTCAAGCTTTGGAAAGTATCCACCAAGCTCTCCCCTTTTCTGTATCCAAGGTTTATCTGCAGGTAAACACCAACAACAGATGTAGAAATTGGAGTTTCATGTGTCAGGGACTAAGGAAAAAAATATTAAGTGAAAAGACATCTGATTGTGTTATAAATCTAACCTTATGCAAAGAAAAGTATCTTTACTGTAACTGGCTTCCAATATGTTTTATCTTTCAGCATCTGCTTTTGCGTCTGTGGACTCTGTGTGGACAGGAGCCAGCCCTCCCCCCCAGGCCAATAGCAGTCCTTCTTCCATTGATGTCAGTGAGCTTAGATCAGAGCACAAGTCTAGTGAGTGATCAAAGACATTCTACATAAAAAAGACTTCCCTTTCCAGGTCAGTCTGCTCCTTGTCCCTTTACAGAAAATGTATTATCAGCATACAAACACAAACCAGAACAAAAAAGACAGTAATTTCTGAAGCAATAAAATAAAGACCTTAATTTTATTTTTTTCTGATTTACAAAGTACAGGGCTGAGCCTACTGGGAACATTAAAAAACTACTAAGTGTTGAGAACTGTCATATTGAGAACAGTCTTGTTCCAGCAAAATTAATCCAAGTAGCTAGCTCAAAATATGCTTGCAAGTACCTCACCACCAGTTGTCAATGCTGTATCCCCATGCCAACTTGGATATGTTTTTCTGTTTCTTGTAATCATTTACACTAGAACTTCAGTATGTTCATAAGGACGGCTAAGAAAAATGATAAATCATGGGACAGTAAAGGGACAAGTCTTTTCTCCATACATCAAAAAGGGCAATTCAAAGACATGGAGACAAGCATCTGTTCTTTAAGAAGAGGTATGATTTTGACTTTTGGTGTGTGAGTCCATTTTTTATTAAGCAAGCTGCTGTCAAGAGGTAACTTGACAAGAATTGTACTCATTTGGATGAATTGCACATGTGGGGCTTACATGCGTGTGCAGTAAGGATACGACAAATACCTATGTGCCGTATCTGTAGTCAGAATCAAGCCTTAGGCTTCATTCTTCACTCAAACAATAAAAAAAAGTGTTATTGAATAACTCAGTGCAAGATTTACAACTGACTACAGTGCAATAAAAAAACCAAAACGCTCTACAAAGTAATTTATGTACAGAAGCCGGTTAAATGAGGTAGAGAGAACCAGGTCCAACATTTCTGCAAGCTGCTTTCTTGTTATATTGTACAGAAATTGTAAAGAAAAAAAACGCTGGTAGTTGAAGTACTGTGAGGTTTGTCTTCAGATGTTTGTTCATCTGAGACCCAAGAAGTGACTTAGTTGCCCACAGGACAAATCTCTGCATATGGGAGTTGTTCTGCCTAGGAGGCAAAGCAGTCCTTGACTCAAGAATCAGTGATCTTTCTCTCTGGTTTCAGATCCCAGTAATGTTACTAGGTTTTTCAAAGTGCTAGTATTACATACCCAGGTTTTAGCTGTGGCTATGACCACGGTATGTTTCCAGCCTAGCTGTTCCTGGTAATTTAGAAATCTCCATCTGTATGTTGGATGCGTTGCTGATAGGTCTCAGATAGCACGAGCAAAATCAAATTGACCTTCTAAATCACAACGCTGCCCTCCAAATCAGACTGTCAAGACTATGGGCTGTTGGTTACCCCAGTCAGACCTTACTCTGTTACCACTAGCTCTCATTATTTGGAGATGGCACCATTCCCAGAAGCTAAAAAGTGGTTGCGTTATGTATATCCATACCAATGTTATCCGTCACTGGCTGAAATCAATCTTATGTGGTGGAATTCTCTTCTGAATGGCCCCCTCTTTTGGCTATATGAATTTACCTGAGGAAAAGCACTCCTTCACTACTCAGATACAAGTGATGTGTCTTTTATATCTCCCATATTTTAAGTTACACTAGTATTGTCAAGAGCAGAAAAAGGGTGGGTTTGTTTCTTTTGTAATGGGCCAGATGATTGAACAGACTCAGACTCCCAGTTGCCATGAAGGTCTCTTTTCTTTTAGGGAGATACAACATTCGTTATTCACTTTAGGAATAAGTTGCGTTGGGAAGTTATTTTCCAGACAAGTACATAACCTGAACCAGATTCCTCTTAGACAGGTTTTGCTACCTCAGTTGCACCGATCAGCATGATGCTGGTGGAGGCTAATGTGAGATGGAAACATGACAACTGGATGTGTTTCTAGGAGTTGTTCTCCAAAACTTCATTGCAGCCTTGAGTTGCCAGCTTTTTGGGTAGCGCTGAAAAATGCGCAGGTTCCCAAAGCAGAGCTGGAAAGAAACACCACCCCCATTTTTCATAAAGCACCTCTTGATATACAAAAGAAACTCTCATTAGCTAAATTTGGATCCCATTCTCCACTCAGAAAGATCCTTATTTTATTTACTTTAAATTATCTGTTGATACAGTTTATACAGTTGCATTCACAGATGTTAAGGGCATAAACCATTTTATGACCATTTTGGACTCTTCAGTAGGGGTTATTAGCTTACCTGGAATTCATTCCTGTTGAACAAGAGCAGGACTTGAGAAGGGCTAGACAGAAAAAACATCCAGCTCTATCGCAGTGAATGGTAAATGGTTGCAGTAGTTGCGTGTTCTTAATATAACCAAAATTATGCACCTTCAGCTTTCCATTGGATTTCCTTGTATATATTTCTACCAAAGCAATAACTCCCCTATTAGACAGTGTCTGTTCCACATAAAAGCACTTACAAACCATAATCAAGTTATTCCTTAGTTTTTACTTTGATACACTGAATCTAAATACTTACCCTGTAGAGTCACTCCATTTTACAGCTTTTTTTTTTTCATTCATATACTTGTGGTTCTTCTCTGAACTACCTCCAATTTGCCAACATCCTACTTGAGTTACTGACATTGAGTTACTCAGGACTGACATTGTTCCGGTAGCTTTTACCAATGCCAAATGCAGAAGTAATACAACCTTTTTAGAATCATAGAGCCATAGAATAGTTTGGGTTGGAAGGAACCTTTGAAGGTCATCTAGTCCAGCTCCCTTGCACTGAGCAGGAACATCTGAAATTGACCAGGTTGCTCAGAGTCCCATCCAACCTGACCTTCAATGTTTCCAGGGATGGGGCATCTACCACCCCTCTAGGCAACCCATTCCACTGTCTCACCATCCTCATCGTAAAGAATTTCTTCCTTTAGTCCAATCTAAACCTACCCTCTTTCAGTTTAAAACCATTACACCTTGTCCTGTCACTACAGGTCCCCGTCTTTCTCATAAGCCCCCTTTAACTACTGAAAGGCTGCTCTGGAGCTTTCTCTTCTCCAGGCTGAACAGCCCCAACTCTCTCAACCTTTCCTCATAGGAGAGGTGTTCCATCCCTCAGATCATTTTTTGTGGCCCTCCTCTGAACCCGATCCAACAGGTCCGTGTTTTTCCTGTGCTGAGGGCTCCAAATCTGGATGCAGGACTCCAGATGGGGTCTCACCAGAGCAGGCTAGAGGGGCAGACTCCCCTCAACCTGCTGGTCACGCTGCTTTTGGTGCAGCTGAGAATGTTGTTGGCTTTCTGGGCTGCGAGTGCACATTGTTGGCTCATGTCAAGCTTTTCACCCACCAGTGCTCCCAAGTCCTCTTTGGCAGGGCTGCTCTCAAGCCCTTCATCCCCCCAGCCTGTATTGATACCAGGGGTTGCCCCAACCCAGATGCAGGACGTTGTACATGTCCTTGTTGAACCTCATGAAGTTCACACAGGCCCACCTCTCAAGCCTGTCCAGGTCCCTCTGGCTGGCATTCCGTCACTCAGGCATGCCGACCACACCACTCAGCGTTGTGTCATTTGCAAACTTGCTGAAAGTGGATTCGACGCTGCTGTGATTACTTTCTGTTTGCTGCTTTAGGGCTTACTCCCCTTTGATGCCATCCTTCGCACAGAAAAAGATTGCATTGGCCCTTTTGCCAATGCAATTTCAGAGGGCTCTGAGCTTAGCTGATTGTCTGCCAGCACCCCCAGTTAATTTTTCAGTCTCAGCTTCCCAAAGGAGAAACCTTCTTATACGAGTAAGGCCTGAGATGTTTGTTCTTAAATGGATCCTATACGTTGGGTTACTTGTGAAACGGCGGTAGTTTCTTGTGCACCTGCTCCTCAAGCAATGCCAAAAAGGCATTGCCTACTTCTGCCCACTTCCAAATTTTGTTTCATTGAAAAATATGATTAGCAAAGGCACTGCTTTCTCCCCTGTTGCCAATAGCATTGTTAATAAGCACAAGGCTGATGAGCAGTCCCTGCAGAACCCGCTCTCTGATCCCCCCCATGTTACATCAGGCTGTTAGATCTAGTGCTAGCCAGCTTTAAAACAAATTGGTTGGCCAGGTGTGTTCAGCGTGTTAGTTCTGATCCCTGTCAGACTCTCTTGTAATAGTGTATGGCAAATGCATCCAAAGTCAAGGTATACAATATTACTACAATTGCTTTTATCCACCAAATTTGTAGTCTTATAAAAATAGCACATTAATTAGATAAGATCTTTCTTCCATTAATCTGTGATGATTGCCATTAATTAAATTGCACTGTTTTAATACTTTATTAATTGACTTTCCTATCAGCAGCTCCATCACTCTGCCTGGAATAGACGTCAAACTGGCAGGCCTATAATTACCTGGTTGCCCTATTTTGTCTGCAGCAGTATTGGCAAAATGCTAACCTTCTTCATCCTTCCTCAGAAGGATGTTGTTTTCACCAGTGTGCATGTCTTTCTTAATTGTGGTTTTCTGAAGGTCTAATGAAATTTTTCTGAGTTGCTGTAAATTATTGTTCACATTTGTGTTGGTTTAAATTTTCTCCTTCAGGCTGGCTGATACATCTCTTCTTTTTTTTCAGCTTTGTGGAACAGGATCTTTTAAGGCTATGAGTATTAATTTTACTGGTTAGGACTTTATCCTGCTTACATGTAAAACATATAAAATGCATTTTAAAAGCACATAAAGCATAAAACCGAGTCATTATCACTTCCACCTAAGCAAACTCTGAATTTTGTGATTACTATTTCCCTGTTGGGGTGAGGCCTAATGTAGAAGTTTCCCATGCCAGATACAGCTCTTTTTGAATCAGGAAGTTGTTTTGTGTATTTTTTCTTGAAAATCCAAGAATGCTTTAGTACTTGCATCATGAGACATCCCTTTGCTCTCCCTTCAGATTTATCTTGCCAAGACTGAAAGTGCCATATATAGAGAAAGGCTTTTAAAAGGCTAATCAGGAAGGTCACCCTACACCCAGAGGTAGGGCTGGTTAGATGAGCCAGCTCTGGGTTGTTTGGAACAAAGCTTTGCTTCATGCTATAATGAAAGTTTTACCACGCTGCTGGCACTGAAGACTGAAGTCCATGAGAGCACTAAAACCGGAGAATTTTCCTTGAGTACTGGCCTGGGTTTCATCAGAATATTAGCCAGGGATAGTTACTGTCTGCCATGATTCTGGCTCAGCACTGTGCTGCTACTGCCACGTGTGTCCTAGCTTTCAGACGATAAGCATCAGGCCTGCCGTAGTTTGGAGAAGAAAAAAACAGAGTCAGATCATTTCATTGTCCTTCCGCATGTATGCTCTGGTTGCAGGTAGCAGAGGTCTCTTTCAGGTCCCATGGAGCATGAAGAGCAGCAACTCTGCAGGCACCAGCCTGTGCCTCTTCGATTGCTAAGTGCTTCCTGTTTGGATTTCCATGAGCATTTTTTTACCCTCCATTTGCTTAAGTGATGACATCAACCAGACAAAGAGGTATATGATCTTACTTAGAATGAGCTTTAACATCTTCAGGCATAGGGTTTTTGCAGGTACACAAAAAACAGAAGAACGACATACGGAGTCAGACCAGCAGTCCGGTCCGTCTACCACAGTGTTTTCTCTCTAACACATGGCAATAGCAAATGTCTGTGGGAGAGGACGAGAGCAGTGCAAGCATACAATGACACACCCTTATTGCAGTCTCTCAGGCCTCTCTCCCAGTGATTTGCAGCCCATTTGCTCGCTGAATCAGCAGCAGTGTCATTCTATTTGATATCCATCAGCGGATTTTTCTCCAGCAAATTCTTCTGATTTGCTTTTGAGCCCTCATGTGCTCTTAGCAACCGCAGCATCCTGTGGCCAGGCATTCCATAACTTAATTTTGTATATGAAAAAGTAACTCTTTGTTTGAACTTGTGTCATTCAAGCCTCTTAATTTCATTTGATACCCCCTCGTTACTGCATTCGCGGAGACAGCAAACAGTAATTCTGTACTTACTTTCTCCCTGCCATTCATGATTTTATAGACCCTGTATTATATCCTGTCTCTTTTCCCAGCTGAAGAATCTCGGTCTATTTAATAATTCCTTTTATAAAAGATCTCCTTTCACTGTTCGTTTTCTGCTTCTGCTATACCCTTTGGGATGGGAAACCAGAATCCCACTCAGTATTCAGGATACAGCAGCGGTATGGATTTATAGTGACACACTGTTAGCTTCTGGTTTGTTCTGTATTTCTTTCTAGTAGTTGTTGATACTGACTTGCTTCTCTGACCACTACTAATTGCTGTGCTGAATGTGACAGCCTTGACTATGGCTGCATGTTATGATTCCAGGATTTTTGTGCCCCCTCAGTGATTAAAACCAGATCAGAGTCCATTGCTGGGTCATGCAGTTAAGGTTATTTTTTCCCCCTTGTGAACTGCTTTGCGTTTATCAACATTGGATTTCCTCTGCCATTTTATTACCCCGGCCATTCTGCAGCATAAGGTGCCCCTGCAGCTCCTCAGGGCCAGCTTTCATTTTTATTACCCTACATGAGCAAACATTGCAGACACATTACTTGCTCCTATTTCCTGATCGTTCTGAATATAGCTTACAGGACAATATATGTACTAGGTGTTCGGTATTGGGAGCAGCTGGCACCACAGAGTAATGCCAGAGCCAACCTCCAAGGCAACATATGGATGCAGTCCGTGCAACGGGACCAGACTGGAAAGAGAGAGCTCAGCCTTCCTACAAACTTTTTGGAGCTTCAGAGATAGCCTTGGCTCCTTTTCTTCTCCTTGAAAATGAAGTATGTAACTGAGGCAACTAAGTTGAAATCAGTCACCTTGGGCTCCATCGGTAGCCGGCAATGGCCCTCCTTAAGGACGAGTTAAATCCTAGGTGAGCTGAAAGGAAGTTTTCTGTCTCTTTCCATCAACCATAGCAGAAAATTCTCCATACTTAAGCATCCAATTTAAGTATCTCCAAGGAGATGCGATAAATCCAGACTTTGGTTTGTAGGCTTTTTTTGGTGAATTTTAGACTATGCAATTTTATAAGCACAGGGAAAGCAGAGTTATATGGTATCACCTAGGCTGGAACACTGACTATTTGAAGCATGTTATAGCTGATCTATAATTCATATGCTTATTTTGACAGGCTGGCTCTTGTTAGTTTTCAATGGGTGTGGGAGGAAATAGCAGTGCATAAAACTTGCACATTACTAATACCATTGCCATATAAAACAAATATTTGGATAGGAAGTTTCAGAAATGCTTCAGTGCTCTGACTACAGAATATCCTACAGGAATTTTTTATAGTAACAGAATTAATGAAAAGCAAATCCAATTTCTCCACCATGGGCATGGGGTGGTCCCAGTGCGGCAGAGCCAATGTGATACTCTATCTCAGGGATAGAAAAAGCAGCCTCTGCAGATTGCTGGCCCCTGGGTGACTGAAGCTTGCTTTGAAAGGAATCCTTGAGCTGAGAGGCTGCTATATGCTTTTTAAGTGACTGCACCAGATCGTGTGTGGGTGCAGCAGACAGGGGCTAAAAGCCCTGTGCTCCAATACAGAAGCAATTGAAAAGCCACTCTGTTGTTGCCACTCTACCAACTGCAAAGGAAAACTCTCTTCCCACCCCTACAGACTATTCTAACCACATCCTTTGAAGGTACTGAAGTTATTTCACTCAGCCCACAGTTTTCTCAACATTAAATCATAACTTGAAAGCTACAGGGTGAGGAGATAATTGTTACATCAGTAACAACATTTCATTCAGACACTGTCATAAGTAGAGGATTTCTAGGTGCTGAAAATGTGATATGACCACCAAACAAAGAAGCCAAAATATCACTGTAAAAATAACCACCCTCGCACCATGGCTTTTTACTTCACTGGGAAAAATTTGTAGGAAGTTTAGTCTCAGATCTCTTTCGTATCTGAAGTACGGCTGTTCCACCACGCAGCGCACAAGGAGTATAGTTAGGATCAGCCTGCAGATAGTTTGGAGCACATATTGTGTCTTCTCACATCTTGTGCCTGCTTTATCGCAAAATATCTTCAGAATTCCTCATTTTGTGTCCCAGATCTCTACTGAAAAATGGGGAAAAGCACTTTACTAATTCCTGGAGAACTGTGATTGTTTCAGATGCAACAGTAGAAGGGGATACATGAATTTGTGAAGCAGAGATAAATTTGATGCATCCCTGGCACCTCTTTGACAACCCCTGCTATGTGCAGTGACACAATATTGTCTGTGAACTTCAACAGCATGGCCAAGGAAAATTTCTATTTTTTCTATTTTCAGTAACTTTTAAAATGTTGATGAGTGTGTAGTAGGTTTTTCGCTGTGGAATATCCACCTCAGACTGGAGAATCCCCTTTATCTTTTTGAAATAGGAAAAGTCTGTGTCTCATATCTGTGCTTTGTTCCTAGAATCATTTTTAGATTGAAATGTAGTGTACTACTATTTTTTACTTGCATCTATTTTAATGATCTCATGTATATGATACTGCAACAGGTGGGGTTATTTATACACATGGAAAAAGATGTTAGATCTGTAAGTTGTTCAAGATCTTAAAATAACTCGTGTACTACAGGAATCCTTTCTGTTAACCTTAGAAAAGGGTGAAGGTGTGGGGAGGAAATGAACATAAAGTCATTTTATTTCTGTCTCACAAGATATGAATGAATAACTGTTGTCCTCTAATCTTTCGGTGTGGGTCCTCAGTCTGCTACTTATAGGCATTTCACATAACTTACTTTCCTGGCTTACTCAGCTAAGATGGACAAAGGAATATTGAACAGTTTTATGCTTTCAAAGTGCAATGGTCTTGAGAAGTGTAGATTTTCTCTAGGTTTGAGGTATGTGGAAGTTAATGGAAATGATCCTAAGACTAAAGTAAAGAGCTGTCCTTTAAACTCAAAAGCTTGTAACATCCTGCAGCGGTGATGCAACAGTTCACAAGACTGACTGAATAGCCAAGTGTAATTCTGATCCCTCTGCTTTGCCAGGCTGTGACACTGGCAGATTTCCAGAATAAGCCAATTTCAGAAATGCGGAGCCTCCAAATATGATATTCTGTCAGTCACAGGGGTTTCAGCTCCAGGAAAGGAAAGATTGATTCTGGCAGATTATAATCACCACTATACAAGACAGTGAAAGAAGTGATCTTTCCTATATCGGGATGCCAGCTACTCTGGAACTAGTCATCACCTTGAACTGTGTTGGGAAGCAGCGGTGACTTAGCTCAAGTATCACTATGTTTCATCCTGCTCTTGTGATGTAAACCACTGTTTTCTCAATAGGTGCTGCAGTGGCAACTCCCAACCTGTGCTGAAACAATCAAAATCCTTCAGAGTTTCCAGAGCCATCCCCATTCTGGACTTTCACTTCCCTTAAAAAAAGGAATAAGCAGTGAAGTCGAAGCTCATACCTAATTTTCAGGCTCTTGCTGAAGGACAGAGCAGCCATCCCCAGACCTGTTCCTGGGGAATGCTCTGCCCTCCCCGTCCCATCATGGGGTAACAGCTACATGCCTCCGTGGTTCAGCCTCGGCAGCATGTCGCAGTAATCAAGGCTCCAGCTCACAAAGCTGTGGTCCAGGTGAAAGTCCATAACCAAGAGGAGCGGTAGCAACTTGCAGCTCCTGTGGGATTTCCATCTCGCATAGGACCCAATGCCAGCATGCAGAGAGAGGGGAGTTTGGGCAAAGGCTGATCATAGATTACCAAGGGAAGTTGCCCAACTCAAAGTGTGGGACCCAGCACCAGAATGGTTGCATGGAATCAAATGACTCTGATAAATGGACTGGCTGTAATAAACAAATATGTATTTGCTCCAAAACACCTAAAAGACTGTGTTATTTAGGTAGAATGATCTTCATAACCTTTTTCTAACCTGACTAATCAACACTCAAATTCTCTTTCATTTTCTAATCCTAGAAAATCGTATAAAGGAATATACTGTTTCTGTGACAAACCTGTATCTCTTGGGTGGTCCTGGTAATGGGATGCTTGGTTAGACATGAGCTTTATTTTTCGTGAATTTTATGGCTCCTGCCCACACCTTAAGAAGATTACCATTTCTGGTAAGGACTCAAAACATTAAGGAAAACTAAAAAGAGAGTAAGTTCTTTCAAGAGAATGAAGCTGATGCTGTGGGCAATTGGAATGAGCTACATCAGCTTTCAGAGATTAAACAGGAAAAACTGCAAAGAAGATTTACAAGTCAGAACTCTGTGTCATTAGAGATCACTTTTGTGCCACCAAAATAAAATTAATATAAAAAATGAAACTGTATGTGTGTTTTCTTAGAGTAGGAACAAACAACTATTCCTCCACCTACCGCTCAGCTGCTGCTTTATATAATGAATGACTACTCATTTTTAACATTTTTGGTGTCTTATCTAAATGAAAAAAAATGAAAGGACAATATTAATTTAGAGAAACAGCTGCCCATCTTGATACTTGTAATTGTCTATTACAACTTAATATCGTGGGCAAAACTGTAATAGTCGGGCATTCAGTGGATCCTTATTACAGTTATGAGCAAAGTTAGTTGACTGTCTGTTGTTAAGTTTAACTAACTGTGTTAGTCAAGAGGAACATTGTTTTTTGTTGTTTATAACCTTATCAAACTCCAACTGATTCGGAAATACCCCTGCCAGACATCTGTCTCAACATCTTTTTATGTGTTTCCTTTCGGAAAATTTCAGCTAAAATGGTGTTTTGGGAAAAAAATAATAAAAGAAAAGGGACAACAGAGTCTGTGTTTGGCCTCATGTTGTGTCATTCATAGGCTCTTTCAGCCTTGTGCTTAAACAGGAAAAAGAGAGGGTTTTTTTGTCACACTGCCAGAGACATGTTTTTGGTGGCCTCACGAAACAAACCTACATGGCCAAATTATAGGCCTCCTACAACCAAAATATTCTGCTATTGCATATGCTTAGTAGAGACAAGACCTAAGTTCACTGAAGAGGCCTTTGCAATGGCCATGTTCTGCCAAGAGCTACTGAGGCTAAGCAAGATTTTCCGTGCATTACAAGGGATGCTATAAAAGTGCCATACAGGAACCAGTCTATCTCCTTCTGACTTCCAGACTCTCCAGTCAGTCTACATTATTAGTTGGGTATAAAAAGACAGAAAAGTTGCATATTTCTCCTACTTTAATGAAGTGCGCAAGTTACTGAGCCTTTGGTCTTCCTCTGCATCTTTCTCAATGTCTCTTGCATTTGGGGTTTGCTGGTGGCTTGGCTTAAAGAGGTCAAGGATGAGCCTGTGTATGACCTGAGCAAGGCACTGTCCTGACCTGTGGAGCCTTAGAGCATGTGTTCAGACTGAATACAGGTGACCCTCTTCTGAAGTATGCATCCAGACCAGTAGATTGCTATAGAAGCCATGAAAAATAGCACCATTTCTATGGCTGTCTATAAACTTCTCTGAAATAAGGCCTGAGATAAGTAAGGCTTGCTGAGTTACGCAAACAGGCCTGATATACCCCTAGCTCCAGTGACTACATGCCACAGGGTGAAGATGGATGAGGGTTCCTGTTGGCCCCCTCTGGACAGCCACCTTCAGCATGTTGAGTTTTGCTGGTCAGTTTTAAGAGATGCAACACTCTTCCTATTGCCTGTGTTTACCTGAATCCCTTGATTGGAGAAAATGATCAAATTTAGACATTATGAGGTATGTCTGCATCAGTTGCCAGACAGCAGTATCACAGAATCTCCCAGGAGCCTTATGCAGACAAGCTCTGTAATGATTACGTATGAGGAGAGAACCATAAAGAGGTCAAAATGAGATTAGTACATATTTTATATAAAGTACAGATTTAAGGTGATTTGTTAGTAAAACTAGAGTCTTTACTTTGAACTAAAGGGCTAAAAGAAATTAATCTGTACAGCTAGCACTCTACAAAATGGGATTGCTGGGGGAGGAAAAAGCTAAAAACTAGTAGAATAAATATTAAAATTAATAGCATATATCTAAGATAGAACAGTATTCTTAAAAGGTTTAATTCTTGAGACTTTTAGTGAGTAGCACAGTTGTCAACTGGGGTAACTAACCTGGCTCGCTGTGAATAGTGTTTAACTTCTTGCTCTGAAAGAAGAGGTCACTTTCAGTGACAGAGAAATCATACCTTGTAATAAATGTACAAAATATTGGTTGCATTTACCAGCAGGTAGGAGGAAAATAGTATGTATAGCAGTTAGATACAAACCGCCCCCTTCAAAGAATTACCTGTCTCTCTCAAATTAAAGGGTCAGATGCCAGAATACATGCCGGGAACAGTTTGGATAAAAGATCGAATCTAGGGCAGGTTGATCAATAGTAACAAGGAACTTGCAGTGAAAATTGCAGTGCTTTAACAACTTGCAGGATACTTAGGGAATAAGGTAAAGATTCCGAGAGGGTGGGTTTTTTTAGGAGGGAATAAAAGAGATTTCGAAAGTTAAATCTCTCAGCTTTCTCATTACATGGTGTTTACATAATCATATCCAGATGCTTTAGGCAATAGTTGCTTCCTGTGCTTACAGTTTGCTGTTGTGTCATCATTCCTTTATTAATCTTTGTGAGGATTAGCAAAATAAACAAGATAACTGTGAAGCTGAAAACAATTTCATGCTACTTCCTATGATAAATTGTTTTCCAAGGAGCAGTGTTGTCTTTTTACATATCCTGGATTTGCTCACAAAAAGTGTTGGGAATTCTTTGCTATAGGAATACTTTCAGTGTCAGAGGTAGCAAGGTGCTGAACTCCTCTCTCCTCAGTGTCACGTGTAGGTAGGATTCTGCATGCGCACAAGTCATTGCAGGAACAAGGCATTGTTTTTTTTAAGTCTTCCATCCAGCCTTTGCATGTAAGACTATGCACACCCATAGTGGCCTATAAACAACAGCACCTTTCACATTATTGTCTAGCTAAAAATAGACTATGCACTTACCATAACATGACATTTATCAAGCAGCTATTTCCTCTGCGTGTCAGCAGAATAAAATATACATAAATAAAATACCTTCTATACACTGAAAATAGCACTCTCTAATCATCCCAGCACACAGTACAGAGTTATTGTGCAATGACAGCACACCTTCTTGAGTGATAGTGCAGGGCTGTTGCCCTTTGCCTAGCAACATACCAAAGCATGGGATCAGAGCCTACACCCTGTCTTATTGCTCAATTAGGAGCTGGCAAACGTCCCTCAATGTTACCCTGGCCCATGTCCACATATTTTACTCACATATGTAACTTCACAGTGATGTTGTTAAGGGTAGACCTGGTTACATATCTGCAGGGTCTGGAGGTGTTTGTATCTTGGATGCTGTTGTACGAATCAGACCCGTCAAAGGAGAGGGGCTTTCCTAGGTAACGCAGCACAGGTAGCATTTAACAGAGAGTCATATTCCAGAAAATTCTTAACCATTGAAGAAGCCAAATAAACTGAATTGAACATTGCAATGGAGGAGTTGCAAATTGAGGAAGAAGTTAAAATAACCCCCGCAATCTCTTTGGCAATGTATTCTACATATTGCATATATAATATTGTATTTAAAGTGGAAAATATATGTTCACAGGCATAGTAATTACATCTGTAGAAAATCCTGGTTCTTTTGTTTTATTTTAGATGTATTTGAGGTGTATTGAAATGAAAGGCAGTGGGTTTAGAGTGTTGTCAGCCCAAGACCATCATTATTCACAGCTGGGTTAGTCACTCGGAGTCCCAGGGAAGAAGGGATCACTGCCTTTCTTCTTGTCCTCAGAGCCACTATCTTGTTTCATTTGAGTCGGAGGAGCCACCACCTTGAATTCAACCTCTGTATTAGACATGCAGCTACTGGGAACTTCCTCTGTTTAAAGAGCAATTCAACTGCAAAACATGTCTCATTTTCATGAAATAGTAGCTGCATAGAGGAAGCATGGTAAAATATCTAAAACCAGTATAAGAGCTAAGAAGAAGTTTCCACTTCTTCTAGGTTTATCTGTAATTTTCTGTAACACTCAGTATTTCTAATATTGGCTGGAAATAATTGTTTCCTGGTAAAATCTGACAAGTAATTAAGGTGAGACTTCCTCCTTCTTAAGAGTCAAAAGTACCTCACTGTATACTCAGGGTTTTGAAGTGAATTGGACAAGATCTGGAAAAATACAACCCTGCTTCTCTCTGTTGTGAAGTGTTGTCTTTCCCGGTAGGAGCAGAAGCTCAACATCATGACAGTGTCTCCATAGATATTATCTGGGGTTTTAGAAGACCTATTAATAAAGGACAGATGTACCTGTTGTAAGTGCCTTTTTTTGTAGTTTCAACTGCACAGTGGTACAAGCTGTGGTGATCACAGAACCATCAGCTGGTCTCAGTTCAGCCATACCCTTCACCTGGATAGAGCTCAAAGGTGGAGTGGTGCCTACCTGAGTATTGAAGAAATTGGGGTTTTGCTAGCACAGGGGTTTGCAGGAGAGACACAAATCCCTGAAACAGTGTCCTTCACGCTCATGGGACAGAAATGCATGACAGGCAAAGTTGTGGACAACCAAAATGGACCGAAAATTAACATCATTACATAATTATGGAATATTTTCTGACAAAAAACAGGAAACCGAGGTAAAGGTTTTAACTGAGTTCCACTAACATCACAGCAGCAGCCCAGCCCTTGGTACAGTGAAACCACACAGGTGAGACTCCATAACTGAGAAATAGATTCTCCACTATAGACAAAGGCATGAACTCACAGTGACTGAGACACTTCTGTTTTGTTGTCTGGATGCTCTGATGTGTAACCAGGAGTGAGCTTACATTGCATCATTGCACCCACTGGGGACAGCTAACATCATGTCTCTGTCTTATCCAGTTCCATATTTTCAAAACACTTTTAGAAATAAGATGACTTCAAAATTTCTATTTCTCTGAAATTGTCCAAGAGGTTTAAAACCTTTATGTGAAGCCAGGCAGATGGAATGATAGTGAGACTGGTGGACAGGTAAGTGCATCACTGTTACGTGGGCCTCTCTTAGAAAACTAGCCTAAAAAGATAAAAAAGTTATGAATTAATAAATAATAATATTTTTCAGCAGCTTTATAGAGTCAATGAAGAGCAGAATTATGCCCTCTTGTGAAAATGTAATACTTAGTGATACCTTAAAGTGGTTCCTGAAACTTAGATTTTTTAAAAAAAGAAAAATGTGCTGTTTATGAGCCTATTCCTACAATCCTCTATAAAGAGACTGTACTCACACCAGTACAGTCTTTACCTCTTATATGTTTGAATGAAGGTTTCTCTTGCAAACAAGCACCCAGTGTTTCCTTAATAAAAGTAAACATATTAAACACACTGGAGGTTTTAAGTTCTTCTGTGTTTATATTCTACAAGACCATCACTCTCATGTATGTGTCTTTACTTCAGCTTGTGGAAGATGGAGCTTTACTCTTGTGGATCTGGCCCTCTTTCTGTCCCTGCCTTGTCAAAGGTATTACAAGAAGCTGGTGATGTACAGAGCAGGAAACTGTAACTACACCCAAAACTATGGGACCATAAAAGCAACCTTCCTCTGTTGTAATTAAATTGTTTGTCACTTGAGACCAGAAAAAAATTTTACAGGCTTACGCATACCCTGATTAGAGCTGTACATGACAGTCAAAAAGCCTTTCTTATTCTCGCTAGAGTACAAGTGATGAGGCCAAACCTTTCAAAGCAAAGTTTTCAAATACAGATTACCCAAGTCATAAATGACACCTCACTGAGAAACTTGATTCTCAGAAGCTCTGAGCACCTCTGACTCCCATCAAAACATTGAGACTGCCAGATATGCAGATTGTAAGACTTTACAGCATAGGATTTTCCAGCAAATCTAAGCAACGAGTTTAGAGTCAGCACTGGTTTCTGTCACCACCGTTACCAATGCTGCCACCAATGCACTGCTATTCATGCCTCTTACACAGGAGTAGACATGATACCCCTGTTTGAAAATCTTCAGAAAAGGAAGAAAGAACAGAAAGATGAGCATCTTAGGACATATAACATGCCTTGCAAATAGCTGTATCACTTTTGCTGTGTTCTAGGGAATGCACAGCTGGGCCATCATGGCGTAACCCTAGAAACCAGCCACACACCTTCTAAAAGCACATGTTCACTTAAGTATCAGGGTTCATCTGGTCTCACGCTGAGTGCATGAGTGCCAATTCAGAGTGCATAAGTGTGGACTATCATAATCTTCTAGAAAGAAACTATGGTGTGATCTCTGGTTTTACAGATCCATGTATGTTCCCCATAGGTAAAATTCTCACCCACATTACAGGCATAAACAAGCCATGTGAGGGCTGTCATTTGCCCCTGCGAGGAGATGTTTGCCCTGTATGTTGGAGCAAAGGCTAGAACCACTTTGTGCATCTTATTAAGACAAGGAATCTCACTCTAGAAAGTAATGCTCCATGTTCACGCAATTTGTTCTTATGACAGGCCTTGTTTCAGTACCATCCTTTAGACAGGTGTGGATTTATCTGGAAGATAGCTATGTGCAGGTAAGCTCTTTGTTGGCATTACATGTTTCTGCCTTAAGTGTTGTGATGGTTTCACAGTCCTCATCTTCCCTCACTAAGTCTGCATCTGTGTCTTCTTAGAAATATTGAATATTTACAATACCAGTAATTTGTTAAGAAAGTATTTGGCCATCTGTGTGATTTATGAGGGCTAGGCCTAAATTCTGTAGCCAGCTGAACATAGAGGTTACCACTATTTTAAGTCATCCCCATGAGTTCAGTGCTGCTATTCACTTTTGTGCAAATTCCCCCATGTGTATACATTTGCAGTATCATGGCTTTAAATAACATCTTTGTCACATATTAAAGAGAGCAAACTCTTTCAACCTGCATAATTACCTCAATCTTAAAAGTATATAGTGCTGTAAAGGAAAAATTTACTCAACACCAGACATTCAAGACTTCCAGGATTGCTGCACGCTGCTAAAGTGCAGAAATGGATAAAGAGGAAAGTGTTGGTGTTTTTCCGTTTCATTGTAAGCACAAACTCTTTCTGAAAGCATGTTGCAGTTGTTTATGCTCTGAAGACAGCAATATTTTTAGCTTTACCACTTACAGTACTGGGATGTATTGCAAACTTTTTGATTAAGCATCATAGGCTACAAGAAAAGCTTAGAGCTGTAGAGCCTGCAGCACATTTTTAGGCAGTTACCATGCCAACCGTAAAAATGATGAGCAGAATGAATACAAAAAGTTTTTTTGAAAATAAAATAGTGCAATGTTAGTGCAAGGTCCAAAGTTTTGGAACACTGTATTCTATTGTTGGAAGATTTGTCATGATCCATATATAAACCTACTGGTTATATCATTAGTTCATCAGCTGTCACTAACTGAGTCTGCAGACCTGCAGGGGTTTCACTCAAAGACTACAGCAGCTGTTTTAGCCTTTGTAGAGTTTGAAATTGCTGTAGAACCATGAGCAAACTTCCAAGCAAGGAATCACTCCAGACTTTGTGCTTGAAAATGGTATGTTAGATGCATGTTAAGTAGTGAAAGAGAATCATGAGATTCTATACAAATTCCTAGATATGATCTCCATAATGCTAGATAAAAGTTCAATATACAGACAGAAACACAAAAACAAAGAAAGAACAAGTATTCCAAAGCCAGTGCTTACAACATTTGAAAATCATTGGTGAGGTTAACATAAAAGACATCTAACCAAGTTAGATCTGTCAGTGTGCCCACATACCCTGGGCTTTGTATTGTGGTGATGTAAATAAATAGCAATGCACTTAGGATGAGAATGTAGTCTTTGTAGTCTCAAAGTACATGCAACTGATTTTTAAAAATGCATTTTTTTTTCCTCATGTGGCAAATGTCATTATATTCAGATGTCATAGTTGTGTATTTCTATGTATTTACATATATGAGCTACCATATTTTCCAAAGGTGCATTGTTTCTAGAAATTGGGGATATGGGGAATGAAGAAAAAAGCCTTTTCAAAGAATAGTATTTGCTAGGGTCAGCTCTGCAACCTCATTCCCCTGAAAGGCAGTGAAATTTTAGCAGCTAATTTGAAAGAGGGAAGTTATTAATGGAATTCTCTGTGAAGGAACAGTCAACTCCAAATCTGCAGAGAACAGTCATGTGGGGTCACAAATACATATAAAAAAAGACATCCCTCTTACAAATCCCTCTTACAAAAGCGTTTGAAAAATGAAAGATGCAAAGTCCACAATTCTTTCAAAACTGTGTTTGAAAATTAATTTGAATTTACACATGTACTAATTTACCTGTATATTCTCAGGCATTTTTGTTGGAGTCAAAGACAAAAGTGGAAATGCTGTATTTTTCATGTATTTTCATACTGTTCATTCAACAAGTCAGTTATATTCATGCTTGAAGACCAAACTATATGAAACCTCCAAAGGAACCCCTGTGATAGATCTAAAAATCGTCGAATATTGACTAAAATAATTTTCATAGATTTTTCCCTCCATATCCTATATCAAAGATGTAATTTCCTATCAAATTTGTGGGATAACCCTCCTCTGCAATGGTAGGAACCAAGAACTTCAGGTATTCTGCTGTGTTTGCTTAAAAACAAGGACATCAGCTCCTATTCAACAGAAAGGCTTCTTTAATATTGGTTTATCTTTTCAGTTTTGGTATGGGATATTTGATATTGGATACATGTCAACGGGATTACTTAGGTTTCCTTCTGTGGGAACAGGTCCAGGCTACTGACGAGGTGTGGTCTCGGGTGGGTGGTTTTAGAGCTAATTTACAAAGTTGTGAAATGTGTAAAGTGGCAGAAAATCCAGATGCTTTCTTTATTCATAGCTTGAGGTGGAACAGGAGGAAGAGGAGGCAGTGGTGGTAAGTGGAGGACACTGGATTTTGCAGTACATGTAGGAAGACAGCCAACATAAAGAGAAAAAGAAAATGTGAGCTGCAGCCAACATATAGGCTACTTTACAAAAGTTAGATGAATGTTCATCTGTGTCTTGCACCAGGTCATGTAAAGCAAGAACAAGGGTGGCATTTCCAGCTGTACCCTAGTCTGAGAGTAACTGTGATTTAACAATCCACACAACATATGTGACAACAATTACTTAACAGTTAGCCCTTTGTAGTGCCCACAACCCAGCTCTTCTACATGTGTGCTTTGAGCCCCCTGTGCATTCATTTACCAAAGCCTCTGCACTTGAAATTCAAAATAATCAGTTTATCCTTTGATGAGTTAATCCTTCTGCTCCCTTCCACCTCCTCTCTCCCGGGCCCCACAAAGCCTCAGAAATTCAGGTTATGGAAAATTGCCAAATAGAATCAGTAGGCCTGAATTACCAGAGTGGTTGTATCCTAGGATTATCCCAGAGTCTGAGACACTGCCCTCTTCTCACACCACCTCGCCACTGCCATGAGTCTGCAGCTCCATTGGTCTAAGCTAAGTTTTACTCTCTGACATAGCCTGGTAGAAATGAGAGGAGATTCTGGCCCTGGTTTTAAATATTTGAACAGGGTAAAAGCCAATAGGGGTTGGAAATTATTTAGCCTGCTGTTAGGGGATATAATTAGACATACTTGGGTATAATTAGAGTTGGATCAAATGAAGGGGGGAAAAAAGCAGCATGAAGAAACAGGCTTGCTAACAGTGAGATCCGTTATACATGGGAAGAAGGCGAAAACGTGTGAAAACCACGAGGGAAATGAAGTAGGTGACAGGACAGGTCTTTGATATCAAATATTATAGACGACCAGCTTATACCATTTGTTGACTGAGCAAGGAAGAAGGTATGTCCCCAGAAACCCACAAGCACAATTCTGCAGTTTGTGATCAGGGATGCCATCGTACTCAAGGTATCCTGATCTGGCCATGGCATGTTGAATGGGATGCATCATCTCTCTCCAGACCCTTGTGGGTTTCCTTGCGTAAGGTACAGTGTTCTGTTAGGTAGGATCTACAATGAGACTTTTTTACTCCTCCAGCAAAGGTGAGGTTGTTTCTCAGGAGGCTCCGTGAGGAGAATGACATAGGAAAGAATGATACTGCCACAGCAGACAAGGACCCAGCAGAGAAAGTCCTGAGGCAGTTATGCGGATGCACTGAGAAATAAGGCTTTTTAGCTCCACACAGCAAACCATTCACAACTTAGGCCATGACTTTGCAGTTCTAGCAACTGAGGCTTGCAAAAATCCACCGCAGACTTTTCCACAGAAGGCTAGCAAAAAGAAAAACAAAACTACTGAAAGAAGATTATTAAGGTGGAAAAAATCAAGCGCTCAAAATTTAAGGAATTCAACTAACTTAAACTCAGCTGTATGCAATCCTAATTCCACACTTTTGTGTGTTTTGATACAGTCTTTAATTGCATAATCACATACTATTTGGTGAATAATTCCAGACCCAGGGCCGATCTGGGATTGTGTGAACTAAATAAGGCATGAGACCACACACAGTGAATAAAGTGGATAAAAAGGAATATTGAACAGCTGCCTTGTTTACAGAGTACCACCCACTAAATGAGGCAGTGATTCTGCAGAATTAAAAAAAATAGTACATGATCAATATAATTAAATATTCAATCACAATGCTTAAGTATAAGGAATAGCAGAGAGGCTATATGGGCAAATCAAGCCCCCTTCCCTAAATCTGCCATTTAGTCAAATCACACTTGTTTTGCTATTTTTTGCAGGTGCCAAGAATGCCTTCTCTCACTCTTCCCTCCCAGTGACTGCAGTGCACTTCTGGTTCAGTTAAACTTAATCCAACCTTCCCTCAGTATAACAGCTGGAATTGCATTCTCAGCCCGTTTTCCTTTCATACAGTGTTACAACAAGGGTGAATTTCCATGACTGCATGACTAAGGTTATATATATGCCATATATAGAACAAAGTGCATTTGATCTGGGATTTGGATAATGAATGTCACTCAGCACAAGTAGTTTTTGTGTTAAAATGTCGGCATGTCATTGATTTTCAAATCATTTCTTTTTCCATCCTCTGAAATACAGAAATCTTGTGAATGCATCATCTCCGTAGATATCATGACTCAAAAGTATCATAGGAAAGTTTCATAATTCCATTTGCCAGGAATGTTTTGGGAGGATCTGGAAAAGTTAGCAAGCTTCCTACCAAAGGTGTGGATTTACTGAAAGCCTTTCATTAATTATCAGTTTTACAAAGAAAAGTAACATAAACACACAAAAAAAATCACTCCTGAATAATGAAGAGAAAAATATGTTTGAATCACCACGTTTATAATTTTCAAAATATCTTTGTATCCCACCTAATGGCTTAAAAAAAAAAAAAATCCCAGATCAGAGTTTCCAGCGTTAGTATAAATGGATATCTTTGCCTAGATTCAAAAAGGAGCACAGGAGTCTCTATAAAAAGTATATGAGAGCAAGTACAACCCAATGTGAAAGCTAAGGGCTAGGAAGCCGGCAGGATGTACCTGTTTGTACCACGATGGTTTACTGTCAGCCTTTGGAAATCACAACATCTGTTTGTGCGTAGCCTCCTCGTTTGTAAAACAGAGATAATGTGCTTTATAAATTTCGTAATGCATATTGAACTCTGGTGGAAGTCACTTCAGAATTTAAAAGTATCTTTCTTAAAATCTGTCCATAGGTGAAAACCTCTGCATGTCAGCTGGTATTTTCTTCAGATCTCACTGAGACTTCAGAGTCCATTGATTCTGGTTTCCTAAAATGTTGGGTTCTTTGAGGTGTAGAAGTGAAACTTTTGATCACCTGACATTTTAAGAATGAGTAGCTCCAACAAATCTACACATCTAATTTAAGAGCAAGTATTGAGTATTTTTCTTGACTGAGAATCTGTCATGCAGCACCTTGCAGGACTAGATCAAAGTAATACACTGTTTAAGAGTAATTTTGAGATACATTGCTTCCCAGAAAAGATGCTGCTCTCCACTTCAGAGGTACATACACCTTTTGGTAGGTGAAGAAAATCTCTGGGTACCTCTTGCCTTCCTCTCATGTGTTGTGAGCTTTAATTCTTTGAGCTGCTTGGATGAGTGATGCTCAGTGAAGTAAAGGTATTTTTATGTCTCATTAAACATGAAAAGAAGGATAAAGTGAGACTAGGAAACAAAGCAAAGGAAAAAAATGTGGCTCTAAAGGGGATATGAGTCAGTAGTGTCAGCCATGCCTATTTGTTGGGGTTACTGAAGGTCTCTTCGTGTTCTGCAACTTTGCTATGGAGCGAGGAGGTATTTAAACAGATGTTGTACCTGCCATAAGAGTACACATAATGTTTGAAATCCCGTATCTTTGATCACTACCCTCACACACAATATATCTTTGAACTGTTGCTGAATGGATAATCTATATTTCATAATTAAGACTGTCAGTATTTCCTTTACACAATTGTAACAGCAGGAAATATATAAGACCTTTGTGGAACTTGAAAACCCTATTGCCTTGGGCCATATTTAATGTGTAATAAATTATTCAGCAACAAGGCACTCTTCATTCTATTTACAGTAAGTTAGAGCTAAGTGTGTGAGGTATACATAACTAACATGAAACAGTATTTACTATTGCTGCCAAGGCTGCAGTGTTTTCTGAAGCCATTAGTCTCATATTCAGTGAGCCAAATCCCCATCAGGTGAAAACTGGCATACCCTCATTGAATTTGCCTTGAAATAAGGGGAAATGGGAAGGGTGACCTCTCTGATCTCCATCTGAGAATCAGACAGGTCAAAGGATAAGTGTTGTGGTATCTCACGTTTAAGTAGGTTATAGGATAATCCTTGCATTTACTTTTCTGTCCGGCTGCATACAGTGCTCTTGAATGGCAGTCTGTCAACAGCAATGTTGTTGGAAAAATAATGCTAGCTTCTCTGACTGGATCCACCAGTCTACTTTAACATGTGCCTTAGCTCTGTCCACTGATGGCAACCAGCACGGGTAATGCACCGTGTCTAGCCTTTGCTCCTGACAAAAAGGTAATTTTTTTTACATGGAGCTTGTTCATTGAGATCTAGATTCTATACACCCATTTGATCCACATAAGCTTTCAGGTGCTCAGAGTGGACCTGAAACAGCTTAGAGAGCTATATACATACATACATATGTATATGTATATGTATATAATCCTTTTCTACTAATGAACAAGCTTTCCACTCCAGCTACCTTAACGTTACTCTGAATGCAGCTAGCAAGGTACATGTGCTACAAAATAGTCATGCTATAGGTGAAAGCTGGCTTTACAGAGTAGTGAGAGTTCAGAGTAAAATCATAAAAACCAGAATTAGAATAAGGTGTGTGTGTTTGCAGATTTTAAGGGCAAGTTTTTTGTGACAGATCAAAGGAAAAAGAAGGCATCCTGTTATTTGTTGTCTTAAATATATCAAATATTTGTTAATTACTTTGTTCCCTGAGTCTCAGAACAGAAGAAAATCAAACTACTTCTTCTACAACTTTCTAGATTCACAGTTCCCATCAATTCTCTGCAAAGACCCAGCATTCTCTCTTTGTAGTAGGTCTTTGAATTTCTGCAGAAACAAAAGGGTCTATTTCACCCCTGACTGCTGCCAGGAGTAGGATAAACCTTTCTTAGCAGCAATTACCTTTCCTGCATGGTTTCAGCATATTATTGTACCTGGCTGTCCTCATTACTGGGCATGGGAAGCGCTCAGCCTTGCCAGGAGAGTGCCTGCAGGCGTTCCACCCAAACCCTCGTGCTTTATGAGGTAACTTGATGTTCCTGATAGTTAATAAGATTTGAGTTACAAGCAAAACTGTTGGCTTGTGAAAAGGGAAGAGGGCAACTTTAACATCTGAAATGGTCAGTTCCTGGAGGTTTCAGTGGGCCATTAAGTAGCTTGATCATTGCCTGACCATGAAAAAGAAAAGGTGGAAGACAGTTTAGGTAAAAAAAACATATCTCCTCATGTTTGCTGGAGTCAGCTGCTCCAAGTGTACGGTCAATGGCCCGGATTCCTGAGAAAATGGAGACAGCCTGGGATTTTTACTCAATTATCTTTAATGGATACAGGCCCAGTGGATTAGCAAACTGATGAGGAAAGAGGTGTCTGCTATGCACTCACACTGCCACAGTCTAAGTTGGGTGGTGAGTGTCCTCTCTGAGTAAGCAATGGCGTGAGTTTTAATTCTTTCTTGTGAGCAAAGGAACTCTGCTTGTTTAGTTGAACGCTAAGCTACTGAGGAAACAGCAAAGAGCTTGTCTAGGTGATACATCTTTGTAGGCTGAGAGACATGAAACAGGTATTGAGTTGCTTAATACTGGAAGAAAGAGATGCGGCTGAGTGCATGGATAGAAACAGAACTGGCCACAGCTGAACTGATCACTGGGTCATGCTTCAGGGAGCACAGTCTTAGGTTTTCCGCGTAAGTTAAACTTCTGGATCTTTCTCTCTGATGCAGCCTCAAGCAGCTTTCCAAAATTAGCCTCATTAGCCCTTTTCTCAGACAGACCATCTGATTTCTCAGAGCTTATGTGGCATGAAGAGAAGAGGTTTGGGCCATGCTGTCTCCTTAAAACTTAGCTTGTAAAACCCCAAATTAAACACTTTCTTTTTTCCATGGAACGCTGATGGCATGCAACTTGAATGTCAGCAGAAACGAGCCATTCAGTGTATACTTAACCCTGATTCTGTGACTTAATTTCTTGCAAAACTTCTATTATTTAAGAAGAATTTGCTACTGTAATGTGTTTAAGGGCAGACCAACTAAAATAATAATTAAAAAAGCAAATCTTTTGCTTTTATTTGTTCTTATGGTTGTGTACAAGCTTTGTGGAATCAGCTCAACGTGTTTTAAGTGTACTTACAGAAAGGTCTCTGCCTACCAAGTTAATGGTGGAAGTTGAGAATCCTTTGCAGCTGCTGCTGTGTTATTTACAACAGAAGTTTGCATCAAAAGATGGGTTTTAAAGAATTCCTAATGCTTTACTCTGCTGCCAAGTATGTTCAGCTTTTAACAATGTTGAAACAGACATTTCTACAGTGGCAGTTCCTCTAGGGTGATAAATCCCAGTCTGTGTTCCACAGACGGAAGGTCTCCATGATAGTTCTGCCTGTGTTCGTAAGCCAGGATTCAAAAAAAGTCACACAAAAGGAAAGTCTAAAGTCATATGTAGTATTTGCCCCGATTCCCTTGCACTCACTCTAATTAAAGAACAGGCACTCTTTCATTAAATGTTCTCTATTAAACATTTCCTTTTCATTACTAAATGCTCCTTTCTACTCACATGCTTGACATTACTGATGCCTGGAGCCACCCCATATGATCCATGTTTCTTGTGATTTATTACATACTGAATCCTTTATTGCACTTCTAAATTGCTCAGAGTTTGTTTCTGCCTGACTTCGACAACGCTTTGCATGAAGTTCAGGTGCTGGACAGGGTGATTGCTAAGCTGAAATTTTCTGTGCAGCTCTCTGAGCTGTTAAAGTGGCGCTTTTTAATTCAAATAGAAATACATCAAAGAGCTGTGTGTACTACTGTTTTTCTTCTCTATGGCTAATCCTCGTGTCTCAGCGGTGCCTTTCTATTACACTGATTACAAAACACAGTTTTCAGTCAAATGAGATTAAAAAACACAGTACTCTGACTCCCAACCTAATTCCTGACAAATCTGTGATGCACCAGATGCTCCTTCCCTCGGGATGAAATGATACATGGCTCTCTTTGTATTATCACTGCACAGACATGTTTACTCCACCTAACTTGCTCACATGGGTTAGAAGAAAAGACTGTTTAAAGGAGGCATGCTTTCAAACACAGTTAAGAATGGAAAAGGTAGCAGGCTGACTGCTTTCTTCCTCACCTTTCAGTGCTCTTGTTCACATCTCGTTTATTTCAGTAGTACTTTGTAGGGAGGAAGTCGGTGGGTATGTTGAGCCTGTAGATGTTAAATTGTGAGAGCTAACGCTCATTCTGTGAGACAGTCAGGAGATTCTTCCCTGTACAGAAAAGAAGGCCAAGAGCTATCAAATATCATGATTAAAAACACAATGAGACCTTCAGCTTTTTCACTGTGATGTTCTTAAAGAAGCCGGGAAGAAGGCAAGCATCATTTCAAAGTAAAAGCAAAATAATTTCCAAGACACCTTTTCAATTCCAAGTGCAAGAAACGATAATTATTTGTGGACTTCATTCAATTAAAGTCTGTGAAGTCCCTTAACCACTGGTAGGCTAAAGCAGATCAGGAGTGCCAGGCTGATTTCTTTTCCACATAAACAGCTCCTGGAGAGACAGGGATTGGCAGGGATGCCGTGTGGCGTTCTGCAGCTCACAGCCTATCTAATATTTCAGGAAACATGATGCATGTGAGCTACAGGCCCAGTCCTGCACCAATCAATGTTAGTGGCAACATTTCTAATGATTTCATTAGGAACAGGACCAAGCCTGCTTTCAGAATTAGGTACTCTCAGTGTTTCAAAGGTGTGCAGAGGAATTGCCAGGAAAATTGTGAATCAAGAGGTAAATCTGTGTCAACAAGAGGAGAGATCCGGTTTGGGTCCCTGTCCCTGTTCATATGGGGGGCTTGTCGTTTTTCTCTGTGTCTGTAGACATAGCCCCAAACAGACCCATGATACACAAGCAGTGATTTGCTCTTTCTGCCTGCAGCCAGTGTGAGCTACCTTTGTTCACGCTCCAGCCCTGTCTGTCGAGCCTGAGGACAGTGTTGGTGCAGCGGCTCCGCGGGATGGTTACCAACAACTGCAAAAAGAACAAATCCCCACTGCAGATATGTCCTGAGGCTGTTTGTGTGACCTGCCACAATGTTCCTTAATATTTATTGCTGACTGTAAACTGAGTAGACACCAGAAACCAAGCAGAGGTCTGTTCACCTAATCTACCTGTTATAGCTCCACAGCCTGGGGCTTTTTCAATAAAAGCTTGGACCTGAACGTCACCAAGTGGACTCATCATACAGATGAGCTCACTTACCCCCTCATTAGTTAGGAACAACATGAGCTGCAGCAAAATTTTCTTCTGTGCAGGCTCCTCCATAACCTAAGGCTTATTCAGTCAACACTGACCATAGGAAAAATATATTTAATAATGGGAATAATGTTTACTAAGACTTTAAGCTCCATCATGGTTTCCTCAGTAAAATCATCCTTAAGACAAAGTATTCAAATAATAGAAGCCTCTGTGAGGCTTTTGTTGAAACCTGTGTACTATCAATGCAGGTCAAAATGCCAGTACTGAACTCTCTTGCTCCTTGGGTGACTCTTCACCCTTTTCCTTTTTTGACTATATATGGTTATTGTACATGTTTTAAGTTATAGCTGAAAGAATCCCTTTGTTTAAAAGGAATGTTTATTTTATACTTGCGAGGAAAAAAAGATTGATAAAATTATATACTTCTCTTTGTTTTGTTTACCCTTTTCTGGTTTAATTTCAGGTCCTAATCTCAATCTAGAAACTGTTTACTAGGCATTCGCTGAAAAGTGCCTGAAATTCCAAGATCCCCTGATTCAGCAGCAGTACCAGGGTTCTTCAGTTAATTTAGCCAACATAATTGCTTCAGTAAAGGTCATGAAATGTGTGGCTCTGGAACATTAGACAGAGTCCAAACCTAAATGCATTCCTGTGTACAAATACTAGTGAATGAAAAAATACTTCACACAGTAATGACATCTTCACAGGACTGAACAGCAGCTGGATCATTGGGAATCAGGAAAATAAAAACAGGGGAGAAAAAAGACTTAATTATGCTCTGTAGGAAGAAAAGTTAGAATTTAATATAAATTAGTGTTCTGTTGCACAGAATACGGTGACAGCAAGCTAGAGAGGGAGAAAAAATAGCAAGCAATGCTTTTGCACTACTCTTCTTTATTCCTGGTTTATCTTTCCTTAACAGAAGTGTTAGCATTAAATATAATGCAACATGGTGCCAGATGCTTCAGAGTTTATATGGACTGTGAGTAGGCTCTGTATGTAAATGTATCATTGCAAGGGTATGTGAGAAAAACCACTCCGCCTACATAGAGAGGTGTAAATAGATGCACATACTCCACATAGGACTTGATGATAGCATGATTCTCATCTATAATCATTAAATGCTCTCAGACCTGGTTTCAAATGGATTTGTCCATCCTTTCTGAATTTTCAGTGAAGATATTGAAAATGCCCCTATAGACTGACTGAGACAATTCTGCAGAATGCTAACACAGGCTTTAAAACTTCCCTGTATGAAGTGGTCGGGGGAGTATAGCACAGAGTTTGAATAAACCTTCAGATTCACTGATGACACATAATGGTAGGAAGAGATGGATTGCACTATAGGTTAAACAAGTGTATTTCAGTTGGAAAAAAACCAGCAATTAGAAAACACTTTCCTTCACATTATTGAAAATGTGTGTCTGCCTGCCTTTTAATTGCAGTGTGTGGAGACACCATGCTGAATCACCCAACTTGGTATGTTCTAGAGGGCTTATTGTCATCATCTCCCTCTATGGACTCCATCTCTCACCTGATAAGACAGAACAAAAACAAGAGCTATGATCTGGGGCTGATTCATTAACAATTTTACAGGCAGACAATGCATCATAGATTCTCAAATCATTAGCCTAAGCAAATACTAGATTGCACACCAAAACAAATAACAAAATAGGCCTATCATCAGAAGATTTGTCTCACCTCTAAGTCAAGCACTTGGAAATCATAGTCAACCAAAACTCTGTCCCCACTGTGGAAGAGCTAGAATTCTGTCTCCTCATGTAAGAGGTTAAAATGGGATTTCATTTGCTAAGAATTTGTCTTTAATAGATGCAAAACTGAGCATTTGTGGACTGTGACCTTCTGTGGACAAAGTCACCGGCAAACTTTCATGAAAGATAGCAAGTGTGATGTTAAAAGCTAGATTAACAGCAATGATTTGAAGAGCATAGTGTGACAGTGTTGTGTCTAAACTGGAAGATGAATGTCGCTTTACACAGGGAAAGATGGTTCTGGTATTTTTACCGAAAAAATAAGTGAGTAGCAATGATGGTGACTGAGTTTATCTTTAGAGTTCTGTCTATTCAAGATCTCTTCTCTGTCTGTTTTCTAAGTCTCATCTTCCTGTGCTCATGTTTGCTCATGACCATCATCTCTAAAATTTCAATGGCAAATAGATGATTTGTTACAAATAACCCTAGAACTAGAAGGCTTGTAGAAAGAAATGAAGCCTTTCTAATCTGCTTTCTTTGTTAATACTGCAAAACTTTTAAACACATACGCAAATTCTAGTGAACTCTAAGAAGTCTGAAAGACATGTGCCAAAATTCAGGTGAACTGAGACTAAATTTGCAGATAACTAGAAGAGAACAGTAGAAGTTAAGTAGCAACCTGCTACTTAAAAAAACGGGTATCTCCTTTTCATAAGCGATGTATATTTTCCAGTGTTAAAATACAAGTTATATGGGATCGATCCTCCTGAAGAGCCGGGAAATTACCCATATCCTGATACTTTTCCTCTCAGGTGAAGATTCTTAAATTCATACAGAGCATTATTCTTTTCAAATGTTGTCTTTGAAATTGTATCATTTGCCTGCAGGATTTTAGAGTTCCTGGTACTACTTGGGAGCTTCTTCACTTTTCACTGTTCTACTTCTTTAAAAATATACAGTCAACTTTTTTTTTTTTGTTTCAAACAAAGTATTTTTTGTCCTTGGACATCCTGGAGCATATACAGTGGAAGTGGTCTCTACCATGTATAGGAGGTGTATACTTGTACCACCTTGTTACTATTACTTCAGTTTGGAATACATCCAGTACATTTTTGAGGACTGGAAGAGCATGACCATGCCTGTTGACTCTGTTGAATTTCATAGCAACCATTGTTCCTTGTTTTTTCCCTTTCATTATTTTACATACCCTGTTTCCCCAGTTTCCAGTAATCTGAAAAACATTCCCTTCTTGGGAACTAATGGCATCTCAAAGCATTAAGTCTGAGCGGTGACACAGATGCTTCTTTTCTGGCTTGTATCACAGAATCACGGAATGGTAGGGGTTGGAAGGGACCTCTATGGGTCATCTAGTCCAACCTTCCTGCCGAAGCAGGGTCACCTACAGTAGGCTGTAGAGGACCTTGTCCAGGCAGGTCTTGAATATCTCCAGAGAAGGAGACTCCACAACCTCCCTGGGCAGCCTGTTCCAGTGCTCCGTCACCCTCAGAG
>Ga0065711_1030177_pt1 | contig 33428 bp, 17 predicted proteins | sample Hoacrofraction12_FD_59098 | JGI IMG/M metagenome (GOLD analysis project Ga0065711, IMG submission 59098) | Hoatzin crop microbial communities from Cojedes, Venezuela - Epithelial fraction 12 v2 (version 2) | ecosystem: Host-associated > Birds > Digestive system > Esophagus > Crop | place...
TAACGGCGGCGGGGCAGCGAGGAGCCGCTCCCAGCCGAGGGGGCATTTCCAGCCCTGCCTTCGTTAACTGTTCAGCCCCCGGACCCGCCAGCGAGCAGCGCAAATCGTTAGCCGCGGTGGTAAAAGAGAGGCGACTGGATGACAAGATCTTCAGACGCAGCCGTCAGGCTGAAAGGGCGCTTCGAAAAGAGCTGTGTCTGCGAGCGGTGGTGTGAAAACACCTCTCGTAGCTGCGTCTGCACGACAGGTACTCCCCAAGCGCCAAGCGAAATTAATCCCCAGTGAATAAAAAGGAATTGCATACGGGGAAAATGAAATAACATAACCGGCGGTTGTTCGTGGAGGAGGTGGTCTGGTTTTCCTTCAGAAAAGAGCAATTACAGGGAAGTGATTCTCCTCTGTTAAGAAACCTGCCGTAACGTGCCCCTCGCTCTGGGCAGTACAATGCTCCTGGGGTGTCTTTTCTCAAACAAATATTGTATCCTCCTCCACTTCCCACATCCAGTTTGACGAACCTGAAAGGAAGAGGGAGTCGGGCTTCAGTCCTCCGTCGTTAAGAGTAAAGTAAAATTAGCTTTAGATTCAAAAGTTATAAAATCGGGACAAGCACTCAGCAAAACGTGGAGAGTGGCAAAACTTTGCTGATTCTTCACAAATTTGGCAGAGTAAACACGAAACTTGCTTATATTCGTAACCTTAATATTGCATAAATACATGTTATCCCTGAGCTTTGTAAGGTACATCCACAAAAAGAAGAAGAACCAGAAGGTGGTATAGAATGGCGTTCATTAATAAGGGCTCAATCTCAATTGTTTTCTGAGCGTCATTAACTTCAGTGGGTCAGAGTCCAAGCCGATTTTCTTCTGGGGCTCAAAACGTGTTGGAGTAAGAGCAACTGGCAAGGATCTGTTCTTGCATGCTGTTGCTGAAGAAATTATGAGTCGCATCAGAGGCAGTCACTAGATTTTTCTCATTGATAGGGAAGAGCCAAAAACGAAAGGCTGAGAGAGGGAGACAGCAGGGTTTCTCTCCAAGGGCTGAATCAGAGAGGTAATTTTGACATTCTTATTTAAAAATAAGTGCTTCCGGTAATGGGATTTTTTTTTTCCCTCACACTATAAAATAGCGTCTTGATACTGCAGAAAACATTAGAGGAAATGGACTCCGCTATGAAGGAGCAAAAACTTCCCTTAACACTAATTCTACTCTTGCACATTCGTGTGGTGATAATCCATACAAGTAATTAAGCACTTTGTCTCACGAAGATCTGTGTTTCACTCGCGGAAGTGAACATGTAAACAAAGGCATATTGTCGTGCTCCTCTACTGTTCAGCCATGATCCTTGCAGGCCAGTTAATCCAGTTTTATGGCCAGGTTATACCAGCACTGCAGCATGCAGTGGCTGCACCATGACAGATAAAGGTGTAGAGAAAGGGCTGCCTAGATTAAGACTCTGCACAGCTCTAATCCTGCCTACGCTGAATATTCTCTCCCATATCTTCACATCTCACCCATAGACTCTTCTCAGTCCTGCATGCTACCTCCTAGTAACCTCCTCCCTGACAGTAGCAGCTTCTCACCAGGAAGAATTTGCTCCCATTACCACACCTGATTTAGCCTTTGCTCTTACTCAGCTTCTGCACAGTTAGCTGGAACCCACAGCTGCCAAAGAAAAGGTGTCTGAAAACAAATAGTTACTAGTTTGTTTTTTTTTCTGGGAGTTAACTAACCTGCTTGGTGTTTTCTAATTGACCAGCTATAAAGAGAACTTCATTCTGTTTGGCCGCATAGCTGCTCTCCCTCTCTTTAAATATTGCTTTGGACCTATGTCTGCATCCTCTTCTCTAGTTTGAATGTATCTCTATCTGATGCTTTCCCCAAGGTGTCATACATCCCTGTGGCTATATATCCAGGAAAGCTGCCCAAATCATTAGTGATGAATAATTTATCAGATAAATTTTACCTCTATTTCAGTTGTGAGTTGTCCGCAAACAGCTTGTGATTTCTGCAAACTTCTTATTTGATGTTACTTGCCACACAGTGCCTGACTGGTGTCTTACTCGTTAGCAGCTTGCTGAAATACTTGAAATTTGAGATAATTGGACACAAAGATGATACGAAGCTTAGTCCTACAAGAAGCTGAGCACTCTAGATTCGTTTCACAAAAAGACCTAAGTGGAAACTGAGTTGTTTGGCTGCAGTCAGCGAGACTACGCTCACACTGGTGGTTAGGAATACACTTATATTCTCTGCTGAAACAGAGCCCAAAGCAGCGAGTGCCTTACAGGACTCCGTGTTTCTGTTCTCTGACTGGACTTGTCAGCCTTGTAGAATCACCTCTCACAGGGATTTTGCTTTAAAAATATTTTCTGGCAGTGAGAAACAATACAATGTTCAAAATCAACGCACCTGTAAAGGGAAGAAATAGTATTTCAGGATCTATTAAAGCTTTGCATTGTATCTGTGTCTGTTGTTTTGATTTGATCCAGATACCTCCTAATTCCTAAGACCTCCTTGGCCTGCTCTACTTGTGCCTGTAACCCCAGATTTTTTATGATGGCTATATTACCTTCTGAATTTTCTGTCTCCCGCTAGAATTAATTCAGTAGTGTTTCAGATACTTTTTTTTTTTTTTTTAAGGTGAGGAAACGGGACAAAAGGAACAAGGTGGGAAGGCTGGGGGCAAAAGAAACACAAATTGCAGTATTTAAGCGAAAAGCACATTGGGAGGGAAATTCTCCTTTTCCCCACACAGCTCTAGTGTACAGAGAAATTAAGAGCAAACTTATCTGCTCTGCTCCAATTCCACTGTGTCACTCAGATGCGAATCCCAGATGCTTCTTTTCTCACACAATGTCCCTTCCCTCTGTCATGTTTTCTTCCCATCAGATTTCTGTCCTCAAGGAGGCTCTGCTTCTGGAGTCATGTTTGCTTCAGCTTTCCCTTTTGTCCTCCAGGTACTGCTACAGAGGCTTCTGCCTCAAAACATTTGTTCTTTGCCCCTTACGCTTTCGTGCATACCTCCCCAAAAACCTCTCAAATCCTTTAAAACTGCTCAGATTGTCTCACCTTTAATTAAACTTACATTTATGCCTTTGTTTACCATTTTTCATGCGTAACACACACCGTTACAGAGAGACCGGCAGTCTCTGTGTTGCGGTCTGTGTAATAGTTACAGAGGTTACAGTCTCATTTTTTGAACAGGCTACAGATATGAACAGCAAAAGACAGTGCATGTCTCAAAAAGCCTGCAATTTTGGGAGATGGCAGGCGAAGAACGAGGGAAAAGTAGGATTAGTAGCTCCTTGATCAAGGAGTAGAAGTGGAGAAAAGCAATATAAAGATTATGCGCAGTTCCTCCAGTGTCACAGCAGAGACATCAGTGGTACTTGGACCTGGGCCTAGGTGCTCTGAGGCTGCGCAGTTCAGTACTTGAACCACAAAGCTGTTTTTCCTTTCTCTCCTGTGTTGCTCCCTGCCCTCCTCCTGTTACAGAGCATGGAGGAGGCAGTCCGCTCTCGTCCCAGAGGCTTGAGACCCAGAGGCTTTCTAGCTCTGTTTCTGTCCCTCTTTTGTCGTCTCTGGATTGGAGAAAGGATGACCCCAAACCTCCTGTTTCTGAGAGTTGTCACCAATCCTCTGAAGCTCCCAGCGAATGAAACGGTAGCAGGAAAGTTGTACCATCTCATAATACTCTGCCCCTCTCGGGTGCAGCTAAGTCTTTATTTGGAGATAAGAAATGAAGCACAGACGAAAAGAAACATGGATTTCATTTTCATATTTTAAAAAAACCCTGTAATTCAGAACCTTCACACATCCTCAGGAAAGGGAGAGGTAATCACTAAAAGGACACTTATCTTTTCAGGTGGGTTTTTCAATCTTTTTCTCACTCTCTGATGCTTTGGGTGCGCTTTCTTTTTCTAGCCCAATTCTTTGTGTGCATTTCAATGGTTGTCATCAATGCAGCATCTGAGCACCTTCCAATTTTAATCAATTGCCTCTTACAATTTACCAGCTTAGAAGGTTCAGGAAATTATAACTGTGCTTTTTTAGCAACAGTAAACTAAGGCAGAGAAATTAAGTAACTTGTCTTCAGTTGCATGTGTGGCTGGGCAGCGCAGGAAGAGGAGCTCCGAATTCTCTCTATTGTGCCTTGATTGAAAGACCCTGCTCAGGTTGTTGTCGTTCCTCTCCGGGAGATGCACAAGCCTGGCTCCGTCTTTACCTGTCTCTCTACTCCGAGAGACAACAATGGGGTCCTACAACTCCATTCAGATCTCTTGGGGAGTGGGATTTGTAATAGCCTGATTCAAGTTGCCTCTCAAAACTGCCACAGATCTGTTTTCAGTGGTTTTCTCTGCCTCCCTTTAGTACAAGGGAACCCTTACAAATACAGAATATTTTTACTTCTGAAAATTATTAACTCAGACTTGGGAAATGCTCAGCTATTACAGCGAGAGTGGCTGCAGTTTAGCAGACCCTATACAGAAAGACAGGCTGGTTTGCACCTATATGAAAAAGAGGGCTGAACTCCTTTTTTTGACCAGACATACAGCAAGCTTTCTGCTGTAGACCTTGGGAATGCTTCGGTGCCAATTACATGAGGAACCAAATTGGTTTTGACCTCAATGAAGAGGGGGACAAGAGGGACACATCTGACACCTTTTAGCAACCGCAAGGTTTTCTGTAGAATAGACATAGCCTATGAAACAAACACACAGCTGGAGTTAGGGTGCTTTTGAAAACATTGTCTTTATTCTCTACCTCCCTATTCTTCCAGGACAGGCTGTTTGCTTATTCCCTCTTCAGAAAGGGACTTTTCTGGCACACAGCCTAGCCTGGTTGGAGATTAGGGATTCTCTCTGCCCCTTCATCCTTGAATATTTCCTTTTAATTTCACAGTTTAAATTCCAGTTGTGTAATTACATTCTGCCTACCCCAAATTCCTCTGTAATTTCAATTGGACACGGTGTCCTTCACTCTCTGGGCTGAACTCTTGCAGTGCTGTGGGGCACTGTTAAAAGGCTGCCACGCTCCACTCTAGTCCCATTTCATGTAAATGGGGAAAGAGAATGGACCTAGAGCCCTTTGAACTAAAACTGCCGCTCCCTATAGGCGAGACAGGGGTTGCTATAGAGTGACAAGGCAGTCTTACCCCATGGCAATACACTGGGCATTTTTTACAATGCCTCTGTCTGAACAGATTTTTGGAGTAAAAATCTAAATCTGTCTGGAGGTATTTCTCCCCCACAACACCATACCCTTTGATCACAAATAAAGCTGTACAGGGACCCCCAAACCACTACTTTGCTGAATTTATGTGGCCTGAGAGTATCTGCTCACACCATTTAACATGGCAGGAATGCCATAGTGATTTAATTTAGGTTCAGGGACTTGTGTTGCAATGAGAGGGTACACAGCACAGATACCAGTAAAATGCAGTAAAATGCTTCACAAAAACTGGCAAATCCCATGCATTTTATGACCCAACCCCAATACTTCTTGCAGATTTTGCTCTGCCAGTATTTTCCATCAATCCCTACCCTGGTGGTGGTCACCTGAGTCCCACATCCCAACTTGTTTTAGCACAATATTCCTTTTTAAATGTTGGTACCTACATCAATGCAAACATATTTCTACTTCTCCTGCCTCCTCTTGCTTTGCACTTCCTTCCTTACTGTGGCACAGCTGCTTACTTGGTCAGTGTGCTGGCATGTGGCCCTTCAGGTATCGGAGACATTCAGCTTTCGTATTTCCACCACCTTCTGCTGTGGTCTTCTGTGGAACCTCGGGGTGGAGGAGAGGAGGGAACATGTTTCATTGGGAGAATACTCATCCTTTGCCTTGTCTTTTAGAACAAACTTCCTCTCTTCGTACAAGTTCTGTGGCAAGCTCATGGAAGGGGGTTGCTCACCTGGTTTAAAGTGATGTTCTGTGCAACTCAGCAGAAAGCAATTGGTTTACTATTGCTACTGGAATTATTTGATGTTTGATCACCTTCAGCCACAAGCCATATTCTTTTCACCACGTGCACGTCATTGTCAGAGGAACATGGGGCTGATAGCATAATTAGCGAGAGAGTCCTTTAACAGAGTTAATTTCCTCTTGTCACCGAAAATCCGTGAATAAAACCTCGTAACACCAATGTAGTGTTAAAAGGCAGGCATTCTTTATTACAGCGCTGGATGCACGGGGGATAATTCCACCGAACGTGCATGCCTCACACCTTTCCCGTGCAGTTTATATAGATAAAAAATATACATATTTATTTTATTCATGCATATTCAGTATTATTCTCTTTGGCGACTGGTGTAAACTTTTCTCCCTTCTTACGTAAATTGTTGCGCAGACTCAGTTACCCTCTTCTATTGTTTCTTTTTGGGTAGGTGGTATTACTTGAGTAGGGGGTCAGTGAGTCGGCGGTCGCGATCTCCCCCTGGCAGAATTACCTTTTGGCCACTGGGCCCGCAAGCTTGGCAAACCTGGTCAGTTTCTTCAGTCCGTTTCACAGAACCACACTCCATCATTTTTCTTGACAAAAACACAATTACCCACTATGGTTAACGTTAATGGTTACCTAGAGACTAGACCCTCCGTTCCTAACCTAATGTCCAGGTGGGTAGGGCTTGTACCAGGAACATAGCAGCACTGTTCATGTTTATGGTCAACTGATTCCATAACCCTGGTTACACTCTCACTGCAAAAGCACCCTGGGTAGTCCTCCTACCACACAGTGATATATCTGTACCTGAAATAAACATCCAGCTCCTTGCTGGCAGTGCTGTATCTACATGGAGTCTCAGTCACTTTGAATTTTAATGGGATTTCTGCTTTATATATATTCTGCAGATTTGGTGCTGCTCCCAAGGGACATCTTTATGCCTGCTCCTGTGGTAGCAGACCTGAGGCTGCTCTTTGCATCTCTGGCAAACAGCAGATAGATCAGGTGAGATCAAGTAGGCCGTATTTCCATGTTTCCTTGGTTAGCTTATACTGTTAAAAGTGAGTTGTTGTTAGGAGGAAACAGAGCATGTAATAACTAGAGTTGGATTCTGTTTGGCTTTGAGTCATAAATCTTAAAGGAAAAGAAAGAGCCATCATGTTCATCCCCAAGTTTGTCATACAATCAGCAAGGGGCAAGGCAGTAGTATGGGCAAGAAAATGAAACATGTGAAGGTACAAGTGCCAGCGGGGGGAAGTCACTGTTGCTTATTGTCAGTTTTGGTGTGACACAGAAAGTTCAGCTAATCCTCTTAGTTACAGAGACACACGGGTGGGGGGAGATTGTTATCTCAAGCAATTTGCTGGCTCTACTCCTTTTTTCCTTCGAGTTTCTTTTCGCCTAATTGAGCAGCATTTCTTCCTGGGACTGGTTTGCAATAATCCTGGGGCCTCATCTGGGAGAACACTGAAAACTATAGAACGGAGAAGCAGCCCGAGTGAGGCAGCTATCACCACGAGTGAGTTTCTCTCCTCAGAAGGGTATCAGGTTTGGCTCGAAGTGCTGAGGATTAAAAATAAGATAATGATTCAAAGTGATACAGAACAGTCGGTTGATCAGAGCCAGTGATCGCTTGGAAACGTCTGTCTCAGGCAGGAGCTAGACGGATGGGTAATTAACAGCCATTCAGAAAAGGAGGAGCTTGACAGTCTGAGGTGGAGCAGGGGTGCGAATTCCACTGGAGTGCATCAGAACTATGTTGATTCCACTGTCATTGCCGAAGGGATGTATCTGGGGTAAATCTAATCAAGAGTCAAAAGGTGAACAGGAACAATAATGACTGGGTAGGTTTGTTTTTATTTATCCAGGAGATAAGGATTCAGCCACAGGAATAGAATGAGAAAAAGGCACCTCTTTCTGAGCAGACTGTTATTCCACCCACGCTCACTCATCATCAAGGTTTTCATATTCTAATACTAAGGCTATTTAACACTTTCTCAGCCTCAAGGCTGGTAATGTTTGTGCAGGTACTCTGCCAGTTGCCACAGGTGTCTTTTTACAAAAGGCGTGAATAATTAACATGGAGTAGTCCTGAAGATGGCAGTAGCCAGGAGCCATTCTGCAGTACACTCCCAGCATTGTTCCTGGTGCTGGAACGGGGTTGGTGTTACCAGTAGGAGGACACATTTGAAAACCCTATTTCCATATGCAGACAAAGCTTTGCTCCCTGAGGGCTTGGGACTGTTTCCAGCACCTGATCTTACATCCCAGGGAAGTAAGGACTCTGGTTCCCAAGACCTACTGATTCACCCTGGAGAAGTTTACCATCTTCAGCTGCCTGCATTGCTGAGGTGCTGGAGGTGGTTAACCGAAAGAAGATACAGCCGAATGAATGGTGTGTCCACTGCTAACTGTTTCAGTTCGTAGCCTGATGGACTAATGTACATCTGATTTCAACTGATACCAATTTACTTTCATACCCTGGACTGAGAACTGCAGAAATGAGTTCTTTAATTCAAGATCATATCAATGTATTTTGCTGTGGCAGCTAAAGAATTTATTACATCTAGCTGTGGAGATGGGTTACCTTTTCATTTAGGGCAGCTAAATCCAACAGAGACTGTGAGTCAGAGCCATCAGATGAGAGAGAAGGGGCCAGAGCAGACATCAGTCACAAAAGAGTTGTAAAATAAGTAGTATAGTGCTTTTAAGGGAAAAGATGTTCTGCTGATGTCCTACTAGCACAGGACAAGGAAGCGACAAGCTTGATGTGAATGTCATACCTAGACATCCTTTTTGATTTGGCTTAAGTTCCTCAGTCTCTCTCTCGAGTTGGCTGATCTGGGGCCTTGGAACACCTCTGAGCTTGCAGGTCCAGAGGGGTGTTCTGAGTCTGGCCATGCCTGGATCTGGCCTGTGACAGACACATGGTGCCTGTTGCTGGTTTCCAAATGAAGGAAATCCCAAGGGTGGATCAAACAAGACTCATGGTGCATTCTACCAGGTGTTTGACTCAGACACTTGGAGAATGAGGGCCCTGGCATGTGCTATGTCTTGTACCTTCAGGTCACTTTGATGTGTCATTACTGCACATCTGCATCATAGATAATAACTGCATTTCATGTCCATATTCTGAGAATAAATGCATTAAAAAGTGTAATTACCAGCTGCTACAGAGGTGAGGCCATCTTCAATGGATTTATTTTTGTTCTTTTGTTTCTTTAAATATATTGATAAAATTTGATCAAAGCCAGATTTTACTTTTCTAAACTGTACTAATTTATGGTTAGATTTTGAGGGGCAGTGGGAGCACAAAGCAGCTCTTGGACCACAACATACAGAGGGAATGCTCCGTAATGACTTCTCTGGGAGTCTGCAGTGCTTCAAACAGCACGAGGAGGAATAAGGAAATGGCAGGAAAAAAATGGATTCATGGATCTTTCCCTTCCTTATGCTGGTCTGCACAGCTAGCTAGTTGCATGCAGGACTATACCCTGCTCTTTAACCCTCTCAGTGAGCATTTCAGTTTGTAACACTGAAAATATATGGAAAAGTCATGTGTTTTTTAGCCACAGATATGCTTCCTGAATCCTACTCTGTAGCAGACTGCAGCTCTGACAGTGAGATAGCATTCAGAGTTGCAGAGGCTGTGAAGAAATTAGAGATTTATAAAATGCATACATAATGACCTTTAAAAATATGTTTACTTTAATAAATATTCTTGTGGTTATATGTCAGGTAGATGAGTGTTAGATTTCTGTTAATCAGAAAATGAATGTCTAAAACCACTGGAAGAAAAAAATGGAATTGCAGCTGAATATCATGAATGAAAAAACATTCACCACTGTGAATAGGACCATCATATTTCCCAGTGGCAGCTCCCTGTCTTCCCCTAATTCCCTCCTCCCTTTCCCCTCCCTCCTCAAACAAATACGCATACACTATGGGAGGAATGACAGCTGTTCTTCATGGAATGACAGCCCAGGGATATTGCATCCTCCCTTAAAAAAAAAACAGGCAAGGTACAGAATAAGGTCGGTGAAGGGAGACAAAGGGGTCTCCCAGAGATGGCAAAGGGTAATTTATTGACAGATGAGATAGACGTTACTACAGAAAAATATTAAATGGATTCTTTTCCCCTGTCTTTGGAAGGGAAAAAGAGTGGGAAGGGTTAGGAAGGACAGATGCCAGAAATAGAGACAAATTTCCCAGGAGAGGAAGAAGAAATCCTGAAGGAAATTAGGATCACAACACAGAAAAAAAAAATCAGAGCATCTGAAAAGCCATGAAATTCTGTCCTTCTGTCCTAGAATCCTGTGTGGAAACAACAAAAAAGGGCAGCAGAGAAGAAACCCCACCACACTACTATTGGCAGTTTCGTTTCAAAGGCACTCTGTGAGAGAAGGAAGTGCTGGTAAAACAGAGCGCCTGATTAAAAGCCAGTGTTTGAAAAGAGCTGTTGGGAAAATAGAGAGCTGTGCATGCACCTGACGTCAGCAGTGAGGAAGACTCTGGGAGCACTAATCAAAGGGAGGCTGAGGGAGCATATGGAGCATGGACATTTTATTAAGGACAGGAGTGAGGCAGGGTTCATATAACAGGAGCAATCGAGCTCAGAAGATGGGAGCAAAGAAAAGGCCAGGTCTTCTGGTGAAATAAACTGGCATAGTGCTGTCAGCCTTGACAGTATGTCGGCTCCCGCTGCAAGGAAAGAACCTGAGTGAGAAGCTTAAATAGTGGATGTTACGAATACAATTTCTCTGGCCTAGATTCATAGCTTTCCCCAAAATACTTGTGCAAGAGAGGCAGGAAAAGCCAATGTACCAGTGCACTCTAGTTGGGGTTCTCTAACTCCATGTTGCTTCCAGCCAAGACAGGAAGATACCAAGGGCATGTTCCTAGAGCTTGTGACATTAGAAGAGTTTATGATTTTCACCAGTCAGGGCCAGATTGATGACAGAGTCATCACGAAGGAAAGTTTCCACAAAAATAAAAGCAGCAGAACAAAAGATATATGAAGGAGAACAGATTTAATTTACATTCACAAGCAGGAATAGATTTAAGCCAAACCATATTTTATTCTGCTCCTTTGTGCAAGGAACATGGTTTTTAGTGTGTGTAACTCAGTCCGTGTAGTAGAATAAGGGAATAGGAAGACTCTTCATGTGTCCACTGTAATGTGCCATGTGTAATATCTTTCTAATCCTGTCACTGCCTGCATGAATGTTGGGAAGACATTTCCCTGCGAGCAGGTTTTTCTGCCACTTGGCTGATTTCACCTAAAATCACGATGGCCCTCCAATTCGAGCAAGCACCGTGAGGTTACAACGTGGTCTCTTATGTGCAAGTCTGGCAGAGGCATAGGGCATTGCTTTGCCCTGTGTTGTCAGACGAGTACTTTCCAAACTAAAAGTCAGGTTAAAAAGTGACAGAATCAATACTAAACTCTGGTTTTAAATGATCAAGATGGGGAGCATTCATCCCGTCTCTGTGACTGCCACACTCATGGCTGAAGGGAATAATAGCCAGTCTATGGTGGATTTGAAGCTTTGATACTCCAGAGGCATTTGCAATCTTTTGAGCCTTGGGAGAGTGAGTATGACAAAGCAAAAATAAAAGCTGGTGCTTTGCAGAGTTTCACTGTTAAAAGCTTAGGAAGTGTTAAACGCTAAGGAAGTGTTAAATGCTAAAGAAGCTTGTACTTTCAGTGGGTGATTTAGCCTAGCTTTCGGCTGCCTAGAAGGCAGCCTCATGCTCGAGTGCAATCTGCCACACAGAGCCAGAACCAATCTGATTGTTTATGAATCATTTCTCAAACAGCAAAACATAGGTAAAGCTGCCAGTTTTGCCAGGAATGTATGCCCCATCCAAGTGATGGCCTGCATTTATGTTTGAAACCACCTGCACCCTCACAGTGTGACCCAGATCCAAAAGATGATCTAGGCACTGTAAAATTCAGCGCGGCACATCTAGCTTTTAGGGACTCACCTGCCTACTGTTCCTGCAGTTCTCTGTAGGTGCCTGGCTTCCTTATGTAACTGTCCTAACACCGCTGCAATGAATGGGGAGTCTCTTCAGAAAAGAAATAAGAAACACCAAGGACTGGGTCTGCCCCAGTCTTAAGGTGGAGTTTTACACTGGTATGTTTGAGGATTCCCACTGAGGTGGTCCTGCTGATGCCTTTATCAGGTGGCAATTTTAGATTTGAGTGGCCACAGGGTAGTCATTCACACCTCTAAAAAGAGATTAATTTTCTGTCAAATCAACAAGTTGAAAAGCCTGCACTGATGAACGCTTAACGCTCTCACATTGCATATTCTCTGGAAAAAGGTCTGAAACGTATGTCTGCCCCTCTCAGGCAAACGCCTTAATCACCAGTTTAGAGAGTCGTGCCTGTGCTCTCTGGAGGCCAGTGACTATTTAATTGTGCCACACAGAGCTGAGTGATTGCTCAGGGAGAATGACTTTGTTAGCGAGATGAATTTAGCCTGATCTTTTGAAATTTTCCACAGACTTCCTCTGCTGCAGTGTTTGTGTACAACGCTGGGCTCAGTTTCTGTGTCTCAAATACACTGACAGATGCAATCTCTTTTTGCCAGCCTGGGTATGTTTCGTTTGTTTAATTTGTAAGTCTTCCAGGGTGAGAACATCTTGAATTGTGCTGCATGCAGTACATACTGCAATGGGGTCCTGGTGCTTGTTAAGACCTCTGTGGATACTAATGGAGCAACAGTAAATAACTATATCCTTAGCTATTACTAAGCCCAAAAGGATGCTGAGGAATAAAAGGTCGTAAAGGGGAAATACCTGGAAGTGTTGAGCATGGATATCAGATGAAAAAGACCCTCTCCACGAAGGGCAGGGAAAGTGCAGAGTCTCCCTGCATGAAGGTCAAAAACGTTTCTCGGGCAGAGCTCTTGTGTAGCATTACGATAGGCAGCGGCGGCCATGCTCTCTGTGAAGATTTGTGGCCTTAACGGTAAACTGAAACACCGGTTTAAAACGCCAGTTCTCTGTGTGGCAAGGAAAGTGTAATAATTCTTGGGGGAAGAGGGAAAAAATTAGCTGAGTGTAAACAAATTTCTGTTCCTGTTTCCCCTTGTATAAAGTTATGTTCCCTATTAACTTCGGTGACCAACACTGAAAAAATTCTTCAGCATCTTCAGATAGAAAATGCCTATTTTTGCAATTCAACATTTGTATTTTGTTCTTAATTGGACTGAATTTTTTAAAACATGGGACTGACTTGTCAGAAATACTTTCGATGGTCTCTGCCTTCTTCTAGTGCTTTTGCAGTGAATAGCTATGATTTTTTTGCAAATTAGAGACTATTTCACTGAAAATTTCTAGAAGGAAAATCGTTTCTACTTAGCAGTAGCATTAAAGCCCTTGAATTGGGCCACATTCTGCTGCCCACGCAGTTTCAGGGACACTTGGAAAATATTTTGAACAGCAGGGAAGAGCAGTCATTACCACTACACAGTGTCTCAGTGGTGTGAATACTGTGGGTTATTTTCTCTTTGACTGTTTATGGCCTATTTACAGTATAATCACACCGAATCAGGTTATAACGTGTCTCTTTTTTTTTTTTTTTTTGTAGTGAAAACAGAATGTAGGATCATTTTTTTATTTACTCTAGCTCCCCCTAAGAGCTAAGGAATTTTCAGGCACTGAGCAACGATGATCTCTTCTCCAAGGCATTCATAACTGAAGGAGAGACAAGGAGTAAGGTGACTAGGAAAAATAATAGGCAAGTTATTTACAATTTCTGTACACTTGCAATAGCTATATTGTTGTCAACAGGGCAAAAAAAAGAATTGTAAAGGGGACTTAACTGTGGACAGAAAAGAGATTTGCAAATGAAGTGAGGGATTATTTTACAGTGGGTGACTGTCATCAGACCAAGCTATGGGCACACATATGAGATCAGTTCAGTGAAATAATATTCTTACCACCCCATCCATACCAGGCAGTTGCACTGTGTTATGGGATTAGAAGAAAACAGTTGTCTAAACTTGTAAATGGCAGCTTAAAAGGGTAACAGCTCTGCCATGTCACAGATCACCTGTTAGATTGTTCAAGCAAAAACCTTGCTCAAGTATGTGCTCACCAGAGAAAATCTGGCGTAAGAATTTGCCAGCGCTAAACCCCTGGCTTTCCAGCATCTCTTGTAGCCAGTGGATGGGAAATCTGCTAGCTGGCACGGAGAAGGCGTAAGCTTTGGTCACCTGAGAAAGCAGAAGACACAAAGTTCTGCCAGAGACATACTGCTGGAAAGCAATGTCCCAGCTGGCTTTCAGTGAGCCTATGGGAAAAACAGTATTGCTCCCCAGTGTTAAGAAGACGGCATACAGATCAAAAGGCTGGTTTACTAAGCTGATCCACGGGAGTTAACAAAGGAGGTGCTTTCAAAGAGACAGACATGTTTTCTGTTCATTACACTGTGATACTATCTCACAGCTGTGATTCCTTTTCGCTGTGAAGGAGAAATGAGCTTAAGTGAGAAATTACATCATATTGGTTTACGTTATTGTATTAATAATACCTTTCTTTTTTTTTTTCGTCTGAGACCCTGGCCTTTCTGTGACTGTTCACTCAACTCCTGCTCAGATTTTGTCTAACCCAGCTCATGCCAAGGCCTGACATAAGCTGGGAGCAGCACCATTAGGTCAAAGCCAGAGCACCAGGTAGGCAGGACAGGTGGGCGGAAAGAGCTAAAGGGCCATTATGCAGCCATGTTCACCTGCAAATTGCTGTCTCCTGCAGCCATCATCTTTGGTCTGGCAGTTTCCTGTGAATCTCAGAGATCCAAACAGACCATGACATTTTATTTGTGTCAGAAGTGGGATCTCTCTTGGACACTCTCTGTTAGCAAGCACAAGCTGCTTTGCCATGCCTGTTGAGGCAGTCGGTTTGGTATTAGTGTAAAGATACTGTCTTTGTGTTTGCCTGTGCCATGAAAAACTAGACACTGAGTGGCAACAACTGGGAGAAAGATTTGAGAAAGAGGGATGGCGAAATCTCAGGTGGGATTTTTCCTGGGTCGAGAGCCACTACACAAATGCCGATCATATTCGGCAGGAGTTTGCCAGATGGTGGGCTTCTTGCAAGTTAGAGAGGGGAAAAGGGAAAGATGTTATGTGCTGGCTATTCGGCAGGGCAGTTGTCGTAGGGCAGCAATGGAGATGACTGATGAGTTGAAAGGGGAAAATGTACAGTTGAAAAAGGAAAACGAGGAAAAGGAAAATGGAAAGAATACTTGGGAATTAAAGTGTAAGCAATTAGAAATGCCAAATAGACTGCTTGAGTCAAAACTCCAGCCCCAGATCATTGCAGAAGCTGAAGAGCGCAGGAGGAGGTTGTTGGAAGCTACTGCGGTAGACCTGGTAAAAGTCTATTGTGCCATGTGTGATGATGATTGGGATATCTTTCCAGATTGGGGATATCTGGAAAGAAGCAGACCCGCTTCCCCTCCCCTGAGGGCCAGGTGATAGTGAGGATGATTCCCTGCCCTCCTGGCACCAGTAATCAAGACTGAACAACAGAGCATGCCCATGGGGGCACAAAACCTGCCTGCCTCCACAACAGGATTTACTGCCCTGGTGTAAGAGGTCGGGAGAGAGATACTGAGCTAACCCAGGGGAAACACCCATGGACTGGCTGGGACGGATCTGGGCAGCTGGAGCCAACCAGCTCCACCCTGCCCCAGCTGAAGCTCCATCATTGGCACTAGGTCCAGGAATATTGTTAGATACTCTGGGGCCAAATATTACCAGTACCTTACAGACTTGCGCTTTACACTGAGGAGGTGTGATGCATCCCACTGACCCGGGAGGGAAGGGAAGGAGTGTGTGGCCCTGGGCCTTAGCAGCCAGCCTGCAAACTGCCCTGCTGAAAACCACAATTTTAGCTGAATTAGAAGGATGAGCACCCATTGCGCTGGGTGCCAGACAACCCCCTCCCACAGTACTGAATCCCTGGGAGGTGATTTGGGAGCCTGTACACTTCTGACCTGTAATAAACGGAGCTGAGGGGGTGTTGAAATCTTTAGCTTTAGACATTAAGACAGACTGAAATGGTATTACTTTCCGAGAGGTCCTTCAACGTATGCTAGCAGATTTAACACTATACACACCACAGGATAAACACCAGGGGAGAACCTTAGCTAAAGTAGAGGTAAAAGAAAAGAGGCAGCCTGTATCCACGCAAAAGACAAAAGCGAAACGCGGAAATTGGGAAATGCCCTCTGTTAGTTACTATTGATTGTAAGAGATGATGGAAAATGTGTTTAGAGAAGGAGCTCTCTCCAAGTTAGTTCAATGGGCTGCCAACTCCCTTTCTGTGGCAGCTGGCCACGTTTCCCTCATTCGCTTCTGGTGATAGTCCTCCAGGACCTGTGTCAGGAGATGGGGGTGACACCATACAATTTAAAAGGAAAAGGGCTAGGGAGCCAGAGGACGCTGGGGTATGAGCTTGGGGATATACCCAAATGTATCAGCACTAAACCTAGAGCACAAATATGTGGGAAACTAGGGTCGGGGCTTGGTTCAGTCCACTGCCGAGGATCCCAGTCCCAAAACGATGGTCACAGTTAACGATCACTACCTTACAACACTCCTCATTGACACAGGAGCCCAAATATCAGTGGTAGATAAGTATACTTACAAAGGACTCTGCTTAGCAAGCAGTTAGTTTCCATTGTAAGTGTTAATGGGAAAATCACTAACCACCCGCTGGTCAGGGCTAAACTAATTCTGTCTGATGGTCAGACAGTCCACCCAACCTTACTTTTAGGTTCCCGTGATACATTGGGTATGGATGTATGGAAGGGTCAGTCATAGGCGGACTCATAGCAAAAATGGGAAATAGGGACACCACCCTCTTTGCCCCACAGTTTACCTCCTACAAATGCATCCCTGACTGTTAATCTATTGCAGATGGCTGATTGTTTACCCCATAGCAAGCTAGTTAATATTCCACAATGCAAATTACGTTCTGATGCTATTTGTCCTGTTACTGCATTGACAAAGGAGCTGGAGGAAGGGGGAATCATTGTTCAGTCTTATTGCCCCTACAATTCTCCATTATGGCCAGCAAAGAAACCTAATGACAAGTGGTGACTAACAGGAGATTACAGAGCCTTGAACACTGCCAGTGAATTACTTACTGCAGCTGTTCCCGATACAAATGATATAGTCAGTTTTCGTAATGAACAATCCCCTGTGCTAAACCAACACCAGCAGGATGCTTTGAACACCTTGGTGTGGCATCCAGGAGATCGTGTGAGATTTCAACACCCATCATTCAGAAAACCTGGGTCACTTTGCAGCACATTTGAGGGGAAGGAGTGTGGGAGACTGTGGATACTGTCAGTATGATCCAAGACCTAGGTCTTCTTTCCCTCTCCCTAGGAACTGTTGAACTCCTGGACATATAAGTGAAAGCTGTGGTTCAACCTGCATCCTATGTAAAGTATCCATCTAGAAAGTACACTAAGCATTCCCTGGAACTTTGTTAATACTCTCTGTGGTAAAGTGCTATCACCAGAGAGAATGTTGACAACATCTAAAATGTCAAAAGCCTTCATGTGTCAGACAATTCTAACCCTCCTGTTGGGGATCTGGCATTCTGTCACATTAAAGTTGATGCACTCTGCAGTAATCAAACAAACCCACAGAAGCTGGTAACCTCCACAACACTTTCAGATACACTCTTTGCTCTGCTCAGGAGTATGAGCAGCCATCTCTGTTTCTAAGATAGGGATGAGGACCTAGGCAGGAATGTCTGACTTCAGGTTCCTAAATCCTTTTCAGGCAGTAGAAGAATAGCCTGATTTTCATCGGTGTTCAATGTCTAGTAGCCCCAGATTACTCCATTACCTTTTCAGAAATGAGTAGTAACTTCTGTGGAAGAAAAAGCTCTCTCAGAATATAATAGAATAGTTTTCTCAGGACTAGTCTCATGCTTCTACAGCTTTAAAAAAATTATATATATATATATATACACACACATATATATAAGGGGAAGTATTGATGAACAGTAGTTTCAACCAAGAGCTGACTTTTGTAGCATGCTCCAGGCTGAAATCCCTGAAAAGCAAAAGTGCTTACTTGCAAGCTATCTCCACAGCCCAGGTCAGCAGGCAGCAATTAGTTTCTCAGCCACTTGCTTTTCTTTCCATCTTCCTGATGGATATTTCATCTGAGTTTATGCTCTTCTCCCTCTCCTTCTCTTCACCTCTCTGCCTCTCTTTCGAATAAGGCTATGATCTGTCACAGACTCTCAATGGACAAGACCTATACATCCCATCACAACACTGTCATAGGCACTTACATTAGACAGGCCAGGACGAAAAGCAGTTTGGAAGCGGGAGAAGCCGTCATGCTTCAGGGCATAGACTTGAACTCTAACCAAGGGAAAGAGATGAAGGAGGGCTTTGGGCCAGGTGGTGAGAAAATTTTATTCAGGGCAGGTTATTCCATAATTACTCACTTAAACTTTATACCTTCTGAGATGCATCTGGTACTGGCCAACATCAGAGACAGAAGGGGTGGATCACTGGTCTGATCCAGGAGGGGCATGAGTTTCTTCATTCTTTTTGCCGATGCACTGAGTTTATAACATTTTCTGAAACCACAATGAAATCCCTTTCCAAGCATGACCCTTGCTCTGCTAGTGATAGCCAAAACTCCTTACCCTAGCCCCGTCCTTCACACTTCCACAGGCAATGCTGAGAGAAACCGGTACAAAGCCAGGTCAAGATGATAAGAACAAAGCCTTGAAGACTGCTCTTAGATACCAGCTTTACTTCAACAGAGGAGGAAATTTTCAAAGAGGTGAACTCTTTCTGTCTCTCTCTCAGGCAGGAGTCTCCTGGGAGGAGAAGAAAACAGCTTTCATTTTAGCGAGTCATGATATTTATGGCCCTTTTATGGGTTTTGTTTGAAAATATAAAAGTAGATGGACTTAAATCTGTTTCAAAAGAGAGGAGATGGGAAGGGGAGAGACAGAGCATATGAAGGGCATGTGGGTCTGAATCATCTGCCCATGTTCAACAGAAGATCAAACATCATCTTTGTTTTAATATGGACCCCTTCTGCCAGTCATGAGGATAATGTCTGACCTCTTCTTGCATAGACCCTTTTATCCCTAATGACTTACAAATTTTATATGTACACTACCACCAAGAACACTCACCTTGGGGTGAAACATGACAACTATTAAATTATGCAGCTGCAGCACCATGCAACAGTTCAGGTGTGATTGCTCGCAGGAAGCAGACTTTCAGATCACGTTTCCTGCAGGACTGAAAGCTTTATACTGTATTCCTGAGGGGCAACTGTCAGCTTCTGCTTGCTCACGTACCAGAGTCTCATGTGGGCTTTTATCCATCCTACTTGTGGTGTCTGTGCAGCAACTGAGGTTGCACCCTTTTGAGGGCCTCCTGCTTTTCATATGTGGAATCTCCTCTGACCCTTTGCTCCAGGCAATACTTTTGAACCAATTCACAGACTAAGGAGCAGATGCCTTTCAAAATTATTGAGGGAGGGAAGTTTAAGTTGAAGAGCTGGGGTTTGCATTTAGTTTTGAATGTAGTTAGGACTGTGGTCATTTTATCTGCTCTGTGAATGAACCTTCACAGGTTATGACAGCTCCTGGGAAATTTCTATGAACGAAATGTACAAAGCTCCCCATTAATTGGCAGTTTCATAAAGGCTAGTGTGGTTTCATAAAGCTCTCCTCTCAAGCAGGCAGGGAGAGATGTTCTTCCAAACTAATGGAGGGCTTTTGACTGGATCAGAGTTCAGTACCGAGTCATTGCAAAGACCGAATTACTGGGATGGTCCATAGAGATGGACCAGTCACACAATGTTTAATACCAACTGATGTGTGCTGCGTCTTTCTTTGATATGGTGCCCTGCACTAATAAAATGGAGAGATCACACATAGGCAAATCTCTAAAATTAGGCACGTTGCTGGCAGGATGCGACCTGAAGCATATAGCTGTCTGGCCAGTTGTAAACAGTTCTTGCCACCATGGTTATTGTCTAACATCACTCAGAAATCCGAAAAGCCTCTTAAGACATTGAGCCCCAGCTAGATCCTGTTGATAGTTGGGTGATGCTGTAAAAATGATTAGTTCCTTGAAGTGTTTCTGTCTTTTAACTAGCATCACCTACGTCTTGGTTCAGTTTTATGCCTGCACACATGCTCTTCTGACTGGAGTCATCCTTCCTTTCATGGTTACTTGTGCAGAGTCCTTGGTAAGTTTGAATCAGGTTTTAAGATTTATTGATCTGGCCTTGTCCATTCTGTGGTGTGTTCTTTGATTTAATTTAATGACCGTAAAGCACTCAGGCATGTTGGCATGAAAGGTGCACTGGGAAAAAATAAGTGATTGATTGATTGATTGATTGATTATGTAGAGACATTGTTCTCTCCATAGTTAACAATGCAGCTAGTTTTCCATTATACCCATTTGTGTCGAGGTCATACATATCTTAACTAAAAGTAAACCAATCTGTCGGCAGGTATGAATCATATGTGGGAGTAGTTACACTCTGGTGTAAGGTTTAAATTTGTCTGTTTGAAAGATATGACCAAATACAAACATTTGCAATGCAGTTCAGAGGGGAAGGTTCAAAGCACAGATAGGATGTCCCTTCTCCTGCTCTCTAAGACAATTTTCGCATCGCCACACCTGGATAGCTTGGCATAGACATCCCAACATTTATTTTTACCTGTTGGTCCTTGGAAGAACTGAATTCATATTGTTGCCTGCTTTTGTGAGTCACAAATAATGTTTTCCCTTTATGTCTGTGTGTGTACCCTGTGGCAGGGGAACAGCAGTCACAGGAAAACACCAAGATCAGAAGCTACTGAATGGTTGTAACAGGAGGATAGATGGAAGCAACATGAAATCAGCCCCTGAATATGTTGAAATGTACCAAAGAACAAAAGGTAGTCTAGAAAAAAAAAAAGGATAGGATTCTTGCATGTCCAAAAAACTTTTGTTCCTAGGCACAGGCAAAATGACAGGGTATTCATTTAAGCAGACTGTGCTCCTATTAGCAATAGACAACCCAAATACATGTGCTTTGAATGTCTCTCCATTTTTTATGTGAAGAACAATGTAACAAAGCTTACTGGCATTTAAATTATTACTCCTGGGCAAACAAGTTAGCACCTTGCTGAGATGACTGGGGCAATTCACACACCATTTAGGGCCATGCTCCCACCTCTCTGGGGGTTTTTTATTTGTTACACATAGTTCCAATTTTGGAAGTTTTCTTCACAATTAGAACAGCCAGAGATTTTACCCACTTTCATTTGTCTAAATGACAAGTGACATTCCAGAGGATAGGTAGTTCTAAAAGAGATGTTACTGAAGTACATGAACATTCAGTGTCTGTTTCCAAGCCCTAGACTATATTAATCACATGCTTTCTGCATCTCTGTTGGATTGTCTATAAATTTAGGAAGGCCATGAATACTGTGTTTTCATGTTATAATGTCTATATTTAATGTATTCCAGCTAAACCCTTTAAGGAAATGCAGGCAATGCAACATAACCATCCCCAAGTAAAACTTTTGGTCTCATAATTCACCTAGCTCTCCACTACAGCTAATGCGCAAGCGTTTCTCAAGGAGCTGTAAAAGAAGTAAATGGTGCTAAACTCCTTTTAAAATTATCCAGTCTAAACTAGTGCCACATACAATAAATCAAATTGCCCTGAAACTCCTAAATGGGGGGAAATGGGCCATGGCCCTACGTGTATCAGTATTATGACACAGAATGCATCTGTTACACTAGGAGTAACTTCCTTCTGGCACATTTCCGCTTCCTTCCAAACTTGCTTCTGCCACATTGAATTGCCAGTCTAGCACAGATATAATTTTATCATCCGTGTCCCACTAATGTCTCTCACCCTTTCCATTTCTCACAGTCCCCTTTGCATTTCTCACAAACCTGTAATTTCTGTAAACCCCACCATCTCCTTCCTTCCCCCAGACGTTGTGCTATAACCTTTCCCCAAATTTTTATACATCTAAGCAAATTAATATTTTGCATTAGCCTGTTTGGCTTATATATATATCTTACTGTCTCCGTCCAACGTAGGTCCCCTTCTTAATTTGTCTATTGTCTTCAGATCTGTTTTTGAAAACTTTTCTCCTAGCTCTCCAGCTCTCATCGCTTTCTTACTTCTTACTTCCCTCAGACCAACGTCAAATGGGTTTCTTTCTCATGTTCCTTCCTTAACTTCTTTGCTTCCCACGTACTCCGAGTTTCTACGTTGTTCAAAGGACGTTAAGGAAACAGTAGTAGAAATGAGAGGCTGGCTATGAAAAAACGCAGAAGGGCTTAATGAGACTGAGAGACTGAGCACTAAGATGGCAGCAGAAATTCAAGGCTAATAAATGTAAAGCATTATGCATAAGAAAACATATAAAATTATGAACTTGGAGCTGACTATTGCCATCCAGCAACAAGATTTTGTGGATATAATAAATAGTTCCATGAAAATATCACCTTAGTGCTCAGTAACAGCCAAAAAAGCACGCAAACTGTTAGGAATTAACAGGGAAGGAAGAGAGAACAGAAAAAAGAAGGTCATTATGCCACAGGATAAATCCCTGCCACACCTGCACCCTGAATACTGTGTGAGGATTTGGTCCCTCACCTCAAACGTGACAAAGCAGAACTGGAAAGAGCAGCTCCCATATGAGGAATGAGTAACCCGGGCTGCAAAACAGAGAGCTAAGGATGGGGCACAACGATAGAGGTGGGTAAAATCCTGTGTGGCACACAGGTACTAACTAGAGATTATTTTGGTATCAAAGGAGACTAGTGGGCAGCACGTTCAGAACAGACAAAAAGGAGATGGTTTAGCATTCAGTGCAGAGTAAGTTGTGGGACTTCTTGCCACAAGAGATCACGGAGGCTAGTGGGTACAAGGCTATAATGGCTATAACTCAAAAATGACTAGGCACCTCCATAGAAGGAAAATCTATCCAGGGCTATTAAATACAAAAATATCACATCTGGCTCAGGAGGTCCTTGAGTTGCAAATTATTAGAAGCTGGAAGATCATGCTGGAGAAATATCACTTATATCACTGCTCTTATATTCTTCCCTAGGTATTCACTGTTGTTCTCTGTCAGAGACAGGATATTGAGCCAGATGGACCTTTGGTCTGACCCCATACAGTCTTTCTGATGTCCCTGTGTTTATATTCTTAACTGACTGTATGGATGCTCCTTGCACTTTCACCTTCCACTATACAATGCCAAAAAACCTCTCGTGCCTACAGCAGCAAGCTGACGCTGAGCAAAAATATTAGTCCCAGTGCATCTTTGCTGAAAAATCCTCGCTAGATAAATTTGGGTACTTACCTACTCTTTCAATCTAGTGTCAGACCAGTGTCATTGCTGAAAAACCAGTCACTCTGCAGCACTGGTCACCTGAAACAATCTGTGCAGACCTCTCCCCTTTCACCGATTCTCTGTCTCCTTCTAAATTCTCATCTTAAAACCTGACTTTCTAGCCTGCCTTCAACCTCTCCATTTCTGTCTTTCCTGGTTATTGGTCTTATGACTGAATGCTTTAATATTTTCACCATGCAAGGTCTTTATGTCACTGTTTCATGTAATTTATACCTGTGAGCTGAAGCCTTTCCCATCTCGCTTTCAAGCACAGGCCGTATACTGAATAGAGTCAAAAATGATCCCCACCCCCTTATTGCTTTGGGGGTTTGGCTTTATTAACAAGAATATAAGCAATAAGAAAATAAAGTTCAGCTGTTTCTAAGGCTTCTCCCTCATGACTGCTCAGCCGGCGTCTTAGATGGCCTCTCCCCAGCAAACCATTTTTATCTCCCTTTTACACAAGTGAACTAATAAGCCACCTACCTCAGTGAGTCAGCAGAACCCACTTAACCCTTCCCCAGAAGGGTCAAAACTCGCTATCAGGATGGTTTGGCTCAGGCTTTTTACAGAACCATATTCTGCCCCTCGGTCTTGAATAATTTATTTGTGCGGCAGACCTAGATTACTGTTTAAATCAAAATGCTACCCAAACAAAGGCTGTACTGTACAGTGGAAGATGAAACCAATCGCTACATCTTATAATGCTCATCTTTTACAGTGCGAGATGCCCCCTACAGTACTGCAGAGGACGGACAGTTCTGTTGAGAACAGCAGGCAGCCGTAGGAAGCGGGAGAGGGATTTTTCACAGGGAACCAGCCGTTGATGAAAAAGTAAACCTAGTGCCAGAAGATGTTGTACACTTCCACTTCCATCCGTCGAAACTGAAGGCCTATTCTACACTGAAATTAAAGCGAGCTCCAAACATGCATGTGCAGAGTTCTTTTCCACAGAGTAACTTTACCAGGGATGAAGAAAAGAGGAAAAAGCCTATCCTAACACACATTGCAGAAATTCAATATAAAATCTCAGAATGTGGACCAAAGCCTGGAATTCCACTACTTTAAAAAAATACAACTCACAGAAGTACGCAGAAAGAAGGGATGCATTGTATTATATATTATACTGTAGTAGAAGTGCATTATATGCCTTATAGCGTCTCTGGATGCCTGAAACATTAACAAGACCATGTTCCTTATGTACTTCAAAAATGTAATCTGAGTTTACTCAAAAAAAAAAACCCCAAACCACAAGGAAAATATGTTCTTTCTCTTATTTTTCTACCCCTGTTATTGTTCAATCACCTGATTTTGAGACTCCATTCACCTGACAGTAAGCAGCTGTCATTTACGCTAGTCCTGCCTGTCAGAAAGAGTCATCTTTATCTTCAGAGAAGCAGGGATAATGTCTAATCAGTGAGTTATAGTTGAGAGAAATTATTCTAAGTTTAGGAAAATTGGCAGCTGCATTTTGTTATCAATAACCATTATTTAGATAGCATTGCTGATGTGCGTGGTGTCATACAGACAAGGACAAAGGCCAAGCCCTTGCCCTTGTGGAGCTTACTGTCTGTATTACACAATTAAAACAAGGAGAGATACTAGCATAATCGTGATAGTGAGCTCTAAGCATTGCAGTGAGAGGGAGAAGAGATGACAAGAAAAAGACACAACTTCCTGTGAGAGAGCAATACTGTATCATCCCTCCGTTGTTGTTTTATACTCAGCTCTGCCAGAGGGTTTTGTGGTTCTAAAATACAGTCTGTACAGAAGAGGGAACAGATAATCGGGAGAAACTGGCCTAGGCGTTTATAAGAGAGAGGTGGAGGATGCTGACTGGTGACAAAGAGCTGGGGGCTTTGATGTGTCGAAGACACAGCGTCATAGGAGCAACACAAGTGATGCTGTGGCAGGCCTGGCAGGTCGTGTCGCACAAGCTCGCGAGGCTCTGCAGGGCATGGAAGGACCCAAGGCTCTTAATTTGGTGTATTCAGTTAACATGGAGGCCATGCTCCTTCCACTCTGAAAAGTGGGCTCTGTAGCTCGTGATACAAACACCACATTAACTGCAACACGCCAACTAAACCTGCCATCTCCTAAGAACGAGCTTCCAAGTACCACATTCAACAGACATACAATTTGTCCTTAGGTATACGGTACCTTATACCAATGCGTTAGTTATACATAATTTTATTATGAGGTCAGTTTGTGTATCACTCTTTTCTTTTAAGGCAATCATGTTGAAAATTAATACATGACAATCTGACTATAGACATAAAATCACAGACTTAGCTGAGCTGCAAACATAAAACAAACTGAAGTCACTACTTCAGAAACCCAACCTAACCTAACACTAACTCCATCTCTTTAACTACCTCAGAACATAATTTTTAGATGGCTGTTAATATTACTAGATTTTTCCTTTGTTGACCCAAAGCAGGAACCAACCCTACTGGAACAGAGATGACTCCACCTAACAGAAAACAATGGTACCACAAGAATACATTCATTACTTCACTAAACTTCTAAAAAGAAGGAGGCATCTTCTTTTTTCTAGTATTTCATTTTGCTTTAGCTACTGAGTGAAGTAAAACAGCACATGTATTCCCCTGAAATGTCTTATTTCTGTAGACCTTCATAAGACTGGTGCAGAAAATGGAGTCTACCTGGCAATATCTTCTCAGTGGTATAAAGTAAAATGGATTAAGACAGGAACATTCTTCAAGTTCCTAGAAAAGGCTGTTGGCTTCTTCCATTTATGATCAAAAAGATCCTAGAAAAAATATGTCCAGTCTTTAATGAGACGAGGAAATTGAAATAACCAAAATGGGATGTGATTGGTCTTTTGAATTGAGGTGCCAGCATTACTTCTTTTGCTGCTGAAACATTGTCTGGCTCCTAATGGCTTCTAACATTGTGTTCCTACCTACATTGATCATTTAATACTAGCATCTTCTTTCTGACAAACCACAAACACTTCCAAAACTTGACCTCTTCCCTTTATCGCTTTTGATTAAGAAGAGAACTGTCTGCAGGAAATGCCCTACAGACCACAAAGGATTATCAGAAATATAATGATGAGTGATTCAGGGACTCTGTGGCTCTGCCTGTGTTCCTATAATCTGATCTTGGTCACTCTTCCCTTCTCCGCCGGAGCTTTGCCGTAGTTTCTTCTAGTCGGCTTCTCCAAGCAGCGATAATGGCATCATCATCCATCTCTTCTTCCTCTTTACGAACGCTTCGCCTGTACTGAGAGAACTGTCTAGATGCAAATCTTTCTTCACTTTGTTCCACTTTTGCCTCCTTCTTTCCATCCTCTTCAGACTTTGAAAAGCTCTGGGTGAACTTTCGCTTAGCTCCAAATTCTGATGTGTCTGACCTGGCCTCCTCTTCACACGCCTCCACACGATGAGATCTAACTCGACTCTGTGTAGATGGTTCAGGAGATTCAGAGAAAGAGGATGGTTCAGGTGTTCGGCTGAAAAAATGCAGCTCTGGGCTCTTTTCTCTGGAACTTGTTGTCTCACTGACCCTTGACCTTGTGAACTTATACATCTTTTTGTCCTCTTTCGCAGAAGCAGAGGAAAATCTTGACATGGTTCTCAGTGAATCTCCTTTTGACTCGTAGGAAGAACAGCTGTCTAGCTCTTCCCTTTGGGATCTGGAGAAGCTGTAACTGGATGTTTCAGAATCCGTCTCTCTCACTTTGGATGATCTGCTATATTTCTCTCTAGCCTTCTCACTCTGATCATAATATGATGGTGGTTCTCTTTCTGCTTTCAGGCCACTGAGCCACTTGGTGATGTCAGTCTCTATCTCTGACTTTGGTGCACCTGTGCTTGCAGGTTGATGGGGCAGATCAAAGACTGTATCAGTTCTGTCAAGATCTGCTTGCAAGGGGCTCCTGTGGCTGTTTGTTATACTCTCTCTGTCATCTTCTATTTCATTTTCCTCTGCTTTGGTCATCTTTTTTTTAAATAAAGTGCTGCGTTTATTGTCTCTGATCACCTTTTCAATTTGATAATCTGACATTTTCTCTCTCATTTCCATTTGCATCTCCTTCTCTTTCCTCCTGAGTTTCTTTAGGTCAACATCATCAGCAAAGAGGCTGTACAGTGGCTTGCTTGTCTGTGTTGTCTTCATGTTTGAACTAGTGCCTTCTGTCCTTGTGCTCACTGAGGTATTGCAAGACAGGACAGACTGAGACCCAGCTCTGTGCGTGTCCTGCTGGCGAAGCTGGGAGGCAGCAAGAGATGAGCCACTCTGAGCACTGAGAAGAGAAACCTTATCATCATCTACACGCCTGCCAAGGTCTCCTGACATTACGCTGGAGGCCATTGCAGATGATGGACGGGACAGCATCATGATCTCATTTTGCTTTTGAGCAATGGTTTCACTGACCACGTTAGCGATCCAGTTCTGAATGCTTGCCATGGATATTGTGTCACCTGGGCCAACTGGGAGATTGGGAAGGGGTACATTTGGCAGCTGAGGCTGCATCACCCCCGTGCTGCTCCTGGTCTGTGGTAAAGATGAATGATTTGTCTGCATGCTCAGTGCAGAAGCTGCATCCTCGGCACCGCTTGCAGAAGGCGCTGAGGGCCAGAAAGCTGACAGTGGGATACTCCCACTCATCATGCTGTCTGTCTCCCAGCTGCACATGGACTGACTTTCTTCTAAAATTTTCTTTGAGCGTTCAAGGAGCTCTACACGCCTCTGCTTCTTTTTGGCTGAAGCAGAATCCTCACTTTTGGCAAACTCCACAAATTCCTCTGTGCTTTCACTGCCCACCTTCTTCTGCCGCTTCATTTTCCAAGCCTGGTAAGCTGTCAGATTAATGTCTGACAAACTCTTCCCTCCTGTCCCCTCCCCACCAGCCTCGCTGCCATCTTCTGCTGGAGATGGTGCAGAAGACGATGATGATTCTAAATCCTTCTTGTGAAAACCAAACTGGATCCTCTTGACCTTCCACCTTTCTAGAGGAGTCAATTTGTCTTTGTTCTTTTGGCAGAAATTGTAAAAGGAGCTACTGTCTGAAAACACACTCTCCTCATCTGCATCCCTCTCCTTTCTTCCTGTTTCTGGGGATTGTCTCTCCCCACCAATTTTATTCTTAGAACGATACCTCTGAGCAGCTTCCTTCTCAATCTCCAGGAGCCTCTGGTTCCACATATCCCAAGTGCTCTCTGAAGACACAGAGCCTGTGCGGCTTCTCCTCATCCTGCTAAAGCTACTGGCTTCCAGCTGTTGTTTTAGGGTTCGGATTTCAAAACTGCTCACACTCTCAACATCACTGAATTCACCTGATCGGTAAGGTCTTCCTCCCATGCTGGAATCTCCATCCTCCTCCCTGGGTGGACCCTCCATTTGGTATTTCGCATTTCTGCGCTGCCAGTCATGGATCCTCTGTTCCACATCCTCCTCAGATTGTTCCCCTTCCTGATCCAGAAGCCTTGGAGATGTTCTTCCTCCATGGTTAACTCCTGGTTCCTTTGCAGGCAGGCCTTGTTTCTTCCTCCATTCCTCATACAACTGTTCCTCTTCCTCCTCACTGATGAGGGTGGAGTGTTTGGAAACCCAGCTAGTTTTTCCTGCTGATGAAGAGCTCATAAGACTACCCAGCAGGCTGCTGGTGTCCTCTTCTTCTACCGTAATGGAATGGGCTTTGGCTCCCATGATGCTTTCTGAGTCCCCAGCTCCAGACAGCTGGGACGAAGTCCCTGCATGGACAACAGGACTTTGACTAGGAGTCACTTCGTCATCTCCAGTATGGTCCAACTCTCTTTCCTCCAACAACTGCTCGTTGAGCTCCCTTAGCTGTTTCAGAAAACCGTCATTGGGGTAAATGGCACGCTTCTTTCTTAGAGTCATCAGAGCCTCCAGAATGGTCATATGATGGTAGATCATCAGGTAAGCAGCCACCAGCACAGCTGAGCGACTGATTCCCATTTCACTGTTGACAAGGATTTTGCCTACAGATATTGAATATAAAAGTAATTAGCAATTTCCCATAACATGGAGGTTGCTCTGATATGTAGCACAAAAGCATTCTTTGAATTATGTTAAAAGTTAGACAGATTTTATGCTTCAGTGATTGAAACCAATACTAAATATTTGTTAGCTTTGTCTTAATAAAAATCTAGATACATATGAATAAAAACCATATTAGTTTCAAAAGCTGTGGGCAGGCACATTTTACAAAAAATTAAATAATATTTGTATTTTCACCTATACACTTCACTTCCCCAAATAATCGAAAAGCTTACAATAGGTATTAGAAAGATGAGTGATACAGTATTCTTGACTTGCTGGCTGACTTAGGGTAAGACATTTAATCTTGCCAGGCTTCAGTTTCCCCGTATGTAAAAGGGGAGATATTGGCATTAGCCTCCAGGAAGGTATTGGGAGGATAAGCAAATAACTTATTTTTTTATACGGCACATTATAGGACTTAGATAAAATTTTATATTGGTTTAATTATATTTTTGCCAGAATACAGATCTGCTGTTTTGCAAGGTACGCTCAGTCAGTTACCTGTAGACTGGATGGAGGCCAGAGTCACAGTATGTCTCAGCACAGGAAAACCAAGCAACTAGCAGAAGAGAGCTGATTTTGACTCTGACAAAACTGATACAGCTGCTCAAAACTACTGGGATCCACCGTTCGGTAAACAGTGACTGCAAGAGCTAGAATCAAAGCTGAGGATTTGCTTTATTTCATGGCATTTACACAGAAACCACCTCTTGCAGAAAACTAAGCTTTGGCACAGAATAATTGTTTTTTAAAGTTACTTTTGTAGCAAATTACAGTTAAAAAAAAGCCTGTAAATATGAAGAGGGCTTAAACGAGGCTTTGCTAGCCTCCAAATAACTGAAATTACTATTTCTAAATGTGTGATAAACCCCAGTTTGACCAAGTTGTTTGCAGTGAAACTTAACGAAGCCAGTTTGTGCCACCACCTTTCTGACTGCTGATAGATTACCGCAAGTATTTACCTACTGTAGCTGGTCCTACAATTCCAAAATGCCTTTTACACCTTTCTTAGTATCAGAAGTCTCGCTTGCCTTCTGCTCTAACAGCCAGTAAAGCCCATCTAACAGCTCACCAGAAGGGGGAGGTCTCACTCCTCTGCTTTCTGTCAAGGCTCCTCTGTCTCCCTGCACCCTCTCCTCGCCGGGCCCTTCAATAAGGCAGGGCAGCCCAGAACCCCCCGGAAAACCCCCTCTTCCCTGCCGGGCTGGCGTTTTTGCTGGGTTAGTGAGGAGAAGGGTCGATGAATGCCAGCAGCAGGGAGCATCTCTGCTGTGCCAAGGGTCGCAATGGGAGTTAGGAGGAGGAACGTAGATAGGTAGAGTGTCCCTCCTCGTGGTGGTGTTGGTGGTGAGCTATTAAAATTGGCTCAACTTGCATGCTAACAAAACTTCTCACTTAGTCACTTCTACTAGGAGGTAACCTGTTGTCTGTCTTCAAAAATGACAGGCACTGAATACATATATGAAGAATATCATATATGATATGATATGATATGATATGATATGATATCACTGACTGTGATGTTCATTTTCATATTGAATTCCATAAAGGTATTTCTAACTGCCCACTGAAACTGCAACAAAATGACCAGTATGCACTGGAGGTCTGCAGAACAACAGTTGCCATGGAATCAGAGTCCAGCAAATTATACACTAGCCTGGGTGTGGACATGCAGGGGTTCAGCCCAGCTGTTTGGATGGTTCTAGTAAATCAGCCTGTTCTTTTGTAGTAAGCATCCTGGCGAAACTGCAACTCGCAGTGTACAGGTATATATATCAGTATATGTAGTATTGTATAATACCACCATAAAAAATTATCTTTGTTGGAGCAGGGCTTCACCTCTTTGCAATAGCAGGGTACTTTCGAAGCAGCTGAGGGAGGTGTCTCGCAGCCAGTTTGAGTCTCAAGGCGTGGGGCTTGCAGCAGGGGCTGCTGGACTGCCTCCTCTCACTAGTTTGCCCTCTCCTGATTTGAATGCAGCACGGCAGAAATGGGCAAGAAGTGCTCACCGTAACTGGATGCAGGGAACAAAGTGCCTGCCTTCTACCCAGTTACAGATGTGGCACTGGCTGCTTATCAGAGTAACGCTTCCACCCATTAATTCCCAAGCACTCTGGAACCACTGTAATCTTCTCCTCTTACCCCTGTAAGTCAGCAGTGCTTCATCGAGGAATTCTGCAGCTGGGCGGAAGTGTTTGGAGATATCCATATCTGGAAAATCATCCACTTCAATGCCCAGGTATTGGATATTCAGACCGTTGTAGAAACCTGGTCCTGTGTATACACCTGTACCATGAGCTGCGTTCAAGATATGTGTGATCCCCAGTCTCTTCAAGCGGCTTTTGTTCACTGCAACGCTTCTTCAGAAAAGAAAAAAAGATGTTAGATATCAGTGCTCCTATTTAGGGTAGGAAAGAAGCGGTCTGCTACCAGCTCTACAGAGCTCCCAGTCTGTGTTACTAATCCAACAAGCGCCTCCACTCAGACCTTAATGTCCTGTGAGAGTTCTACAGGTATTTCTTTCCAATACTCACTGGGGAAAGAAAATGAGAAACCTGCACTCACCAGTGCATGCTCAGTTTCCACTCCAGCTTGATTTTAAGCTCATCCTGCCATCCTAGGTTCAGGCTGTTTACCTGTTTCTCAATTTTTATCACCCCGTAATGGATGCTTTACACTACATCCCCTTCTCATTCTGTCTGGTCACTTGCACAGGTGTCCAAGGCAGCTGAGCCAGGGTACAGAAGACCTAACCATTTCCACTCAATATTTGCTATGGCATTTCTTTTTTAACTCTCCTTTACATAACAAAGATTTTAGTCCCAATTTCATGGCCAAATTCCAATCAGAACAGTGTAATTTGGGCTCATTTTGTCTTCTCCCCTCCTAAATTGTCAAAGCATCAAAACAGCACAGGAAAGCTGCTGACTCCATCCCAGAAGTATTTACTTTTCAGGCCACAGAGATCTTTGTGAGCATATTCTGAAAAACGCTTTGGGACTCTCTGGGAATGAAAGGTATTAGATGTGTGTAATACATGTTCTGTCTTCAACGGTTCCATCTGACCCTTCACTGGGAATCTTGTGCAACTCGGTGACAAAAGCTGACACTCACTTTTCTGCTATGAAGACATTAGGCCAGACTTCATCCACAGCATCCCTGGGGGTCTCCAGCCTGTCCTTCACAAGCGCCCTCTGCAAGTCCATCACACATGGCGTGTTAAACAAGCTGGTGTCATCAATCTTTTCTTTAACTCGGTTGTAGAGGTCTTCCACCATCAGCTGCTGCGCAGACTCTAACATCCTGGGACACACGGAATCTTCCTTGGCGTCCTTTGTCTTCAGTTCTGGAATAAACTGACATTGTAACTAAAAGCATGTAAAAACACACAAATATATGACCTGTCATTCTTTGTTTCTGGCACAAGACCTGTGGCTTCCCTTTTTCCCGGTAACATCACACCGTCCTGTCTGCAACGTGTGCATGTACGTGCTTATCTAGTAGCCTCAAGGCAGTTAGTAATGGCAAGAGCATATTGCACTGTCCTCTCAGTCCAGAGACTCACTCTGGCCAAAGGCCTGGGAGTGAAGGGCGTGCTCATTGTAGCCCCAGAAGAACGCAGCTTCCTGAGAAGGGGACGTGGAGAGAGGTGCTGAGCTCTCCTCCCTGGGATCCAGTGACAAGATGCGTGGGAACGGTTCACAGCTGCGCCAGGGGAGGTTCAGACCTGAGGAAGCTTTTCTTTACCGAGAGGGTGGTCAAATACTGGAACAGGCTTCCTAGAGAGGTGGCCAATGCCCCATCCCTGCCAGTTTTTAAGAGGCATGTGGACAATGCCCTTAACAACCTGCTTTAGCTTTTGGTCAGCCCTGAAGTGTTCAGGTGGTTGGACTAGATCATTGTAGGTCCCTCCCAACTGAAATTTCTATTCTATTCTATTCTATTCTATTCTATTCTATTCTATTCTATTCTATTCTATTCTATTCTATTCTATTCTATTCTATTCTATTCTATTCTATTCTATTCTATT
>Ga0065711_1002499_pt1 | contig 33426 bp, 23 predicted proteins | sample Hoacrofraction12_FD_59098 | JGI IMG/M metagenome (GOLD analysis project Ga0065711, IMG submission 59098) | Hoatzin crop microbial communities from Cojedes, Venezuela - Epithelial fraction 12 v2 (version 2) | ecosystem: Host-associated > Birds > Digestive system > Esophagus > Crop | place...
CTTCACTCTGAGGATGTTGGAGCACTGGAACAGGCTGCCCAGGGAGGTTGTGGAGTCTCCTTCTCTGGAGATATTCAAGACCCGCCTGGACAAGGTCCTGTGCAGTCTGCTGTAGGTGACCCTGTTTTGGCAGGAGGGTTGGACTAGATGACCCACAGAGGTCCCTTCCAACCCCAAATATTCTGTGACTCTGTGGTAATGTTCCCTTAAGAAATAACAAAATTAAGCTCTCAAGTGTATTCCCTTAAGAAATTACAAAACTAAGCTCTCAAGTGTAACAGTAAGATAAATACTCAGTACAGAAAATCAGGTCTCAAATAAAATAAAAATCAAATGGAATTAAAAAACATTGTCACCACTATACTATCTCATCCATGCCAAAGCCTTCGAGAGGAAGTGTTCTGATCATATACTACAACTTAAAAGTAGTTAGGTATCCACTAGATGCTTCATTTTATTTACACTCGGACAACACGTGATGTACACTCATCTATCAACGTCGTACTGCAAAGCAGTCATGAGGCTTATCTAATGAATGCTAATGACTTCACTGAAAGAATAGTATATCTCTACGTCATAAGCTTACCTAAAGTAACTTCATCAACAATTAGTTTAATTAACTTTGGCAACAAACACAAAGTTGAAAATCATAGAATTTGAAAATCTGAAGTTCTAAAGATACTCTGCAATCATAATGAACAATTAGTGTGCAATAGTGTTTGATGGGGGTGATTAAAATCATTCTATAGTCACAGAACAAAAGTTTAATGGAGGATGAAGGCTGTTATAAGCAGAATAATTAACACACAGCTAGAAAGATTTGCCAGCTATATTCAATATATTCTGTACTAGATAGCATGGAATAATCAGTAAATGCCTGGCAGTTCACATGTGTGATATGCTTACTTGTAGGTGTGGAGGCCCCATTGAAAACATTGAAGTGAAATCATAAAAACAGTCCAGATGAAGCTTGTTTATTCGGTTTATACAAAATCAAGGTATGAGTGTGAACAAATTATTTCTACACGTGGTTATACATGTAGCTTACACAGACACATGCCAGAGAAACTGAAAATTAACCTTTGTCATGTAGACCAGGCAACTGACATATGAAACTTAAAATGAAAGGGGGTTTTGGATATTATCTTATGTCTCTGTGTTTAGATATTTCTGTTCTTCCTTTCCAATGAACGCACAACCCAGGTTCCAACCCTTCTCCCTCACTAAAATCTATCTTCCTTGTTACTAGATGCATTTAGAAATAAAGTTTAATACTTGTGAAATCCATTATTTATTGAAGTTCAAAATAGTGCATTTAATGGGTGGTGAGGGGAAAAGGAACAAACCAAACATACTACAATGGTGACAAAAAGGAAAATACAGGTCATACTTAAAATCTAAATGTTTCAATCTCTAACAAATATGCTAAATTCATCTGGATTTGTACTGAAACAAACCAAATATTTTTATAAAATTCCACACAGAGGTACTTGCCATTTATGATTTATATTACAGTCCTGAAGAATTGATCCTGTGATCTCTTTTATTCTTAGTGCAAAGCCTCATAGGCATGGGCTATGAGATTTTTCCATCTCCTTGCTTGTCAAGTATTGTCATGCCTACAGAAATTATTTAAGCAAGTCCTCTGTTTGAGTCATTGTGGTTCTTTTGTACACCTTTTTCCTGAGTTAAAAGAAGTGCTTGGATTCTTTTCTCATGCTTCTGAAAAGCACAAAACATTGAGCAAATTTATCCACCCTGTTCTGTTCTGCACACCAAAGTCTGCATGTTGTTTCTTCAGCATTCATTACAGTTTAAGCAGCTATATAAAAGCCTTCACTGCTTAGATGAAGTTCTGGGTACTGGATTCCTCTAAAAAAATGTCATTTATATACGTACACACAAGCAGAAATCAGTGTGCAGCTGAAACACCCAGACTGCCTTTTATCTTCTTGTACCATGTTAGGATATTTCATTGCATTTTTGTGACTGACCTATAATCTCACACTGTTCTGTTCATGCTAGATGGTTTACTTTCTTCTGATCTGGGCCATATTTGCTTGAATGCAAATTACTGTTCGTAGCATGTTAAAGGCTTGCCTTCGACCACTGTCGTTTTTGTTGTTGTTGTTAAATTTTTATGTTCAATATCATTGTTTTCATAACATTTATTCATGATTGTTGCCTGGAATATGTGGTCACTCGTTCCGCTCCTCAGGGTCAGTAGAACAGCTGTTGTTTCCTGTGCAGATAAGCTTTTTACTTTGAGGTAGAAACTTCAGCTGTGCCTTAGGCATAATGCTATCAAAGAGTAAGAGCAAGAGCTTCTGATACAGTGATTAGGCCCTTCTCTGTTCATATACTTGTGTGAAAGAAAAACTGTTTCCCACTGCCAATTTTATACTATTTCAATCTCAACTCAAATAAAATGCTGCCCTTTCTCCAAACAGGACATACGCTGTGTTCTGTAAATGCTTGATGACGTCTTAAAACTTGGCCATGAAAAGAACACTGGTCTCCTGCATATTCTGTCTCTTGCTTTCCCGTCTTTTCCAGGATGGAAAGAATGACACTGCTTTGGCACCTGCTCAGCCAACACCTTCAGCCTGTGCTTCCTTGCCAAGAAGGTCCAGCTGGAAGAATAAGCAGTTCAGGACTTTAAGATTCTTTTTCGTGGGAAACAGTAGAATGTCAGTTCCAAAGGTCTCCTCAACATCATTTACCATCTCCTGTCCTCTATGGTCTTCATTTCTTCTTTCCTTCTTCATCTCCATTTATTGGGCCCTTCCATTTGTTGTAGGATTTAATGGGAGTAAAGACTGGACTCCGGTGCACAAAGTATTTTAGTCAAAACAGAAAAGATGAAGCTGCCAGCTCCATGTCTGAATAATTTGTGCAACAGAGCTTACCAAAGCCATGTGGTAGGCATAGCAGAACTGAAGCTGAATCCTAATGACATCAACTTTTGTGTAATGCACTTACCACAGCCAGCCCTCTTGTACTGTAGTTGCTTTGTTCCCTTTTAAGGAAACAAAACAGTTGGGAAAAAGTGAATGAATTCAACCCTTTTTCATTTTTCATTTGAGGTGCTTCTTACCTTTTTACTCTTATTTCACCACCCTTTCCTCATCTCTACACAGCTTTTCCTGTTGTGATGTCTTTTTCAAAGAGGAATAACTTCACTGGTGGCTAGGCTGAGCTTCAGTGAAGGATTTAGACTGAACCTAATAAACACTCAGCTGGATTGAGCTGCGTATGCATAAATAGAAAAAAAAAAAAATTAAAAACTACCTTTTATACATGGTCTTCTATAACAGTAACAATAACAGTAACAACAATAACAGTAGAAATAACAACAACAACAACACTACTGTTACTACTACTAGCAACAACACAAACAGTATTGATCCCTGAAATAACATTTTCTTTAGTTCTTTCTGTTGTTGTATTGTTGCCTGACTGCTTTTGTACACAGTTCAGAGTTTTTAATCCTCCTAAGCTTTCAAGTGATTCCAGAGTAACTCCCTTCTTGCTTGTATGGTGCAACAGCTTTGTGTTCACAAAAACAAAAACATGGCAGTCCTCAAAGTTAGTATGCTCAGTTTTTTACAAAATAACTAGATTGTACATGTGCTTTACTGTCTTGATCTAATAACTGCTATATTAGATCAATGTGCCTCAATGTCACAATGTCAGTACATGAGGCACAAGAACATCTACGAGTAACAACCATACACTGTGGATTGTCACACGCAATCAAGCTTCACATATCTGCCTAACCATGAAAAGAACATTCGAGATTATTATGTTTCAGCCCAATATGCAGTCATCCTGCCATATTAATGTATTATAGTATCATACCACTCTTTTTAAGAATGGACAGTGTGACAGCAAAAGCATTTGTGAAACATTTTATATGATTTTCTTTAGATTATGTCCATCACAAGATAATCGGAAATTAATTTAGTGGTATCTTTCATTTTAATTTACATATGTTAATGACACAGTATTTGTATATGCCATGGTATTTTGATAGACTGAAAGACCTTGAGAATTCAAGGCTGAAGACTAGAAAACTTATGCAAAGAACAGCTATTAATTTTCATTTATTTTTCAGAGGTAAATGTGACCATAGCAGATGGTGAAGTCTTTTGCTTACACATCATAAATAAAGACATAAATAAGAGAGAAGAAAGCAGCTCTGAAGTACTGCTGTTTTTTTTAATTATCCCACAAAAATATCTCAGCTTAGGGTTCTTTCAGATACTAAGAGCTATTAAAATAGCTCTGAAATGACCATAAATTCTCAATATTTTCTTGACTAGTTAAATCTAGAAAGTAAAAGCAACTTGCCCCTGGTGAGCCACCAGTAATGAAGACACCAGAGTTATAATGACTTTTGAGCTCTATTACTTGCAGCGGTAATTCTTATGTTTTCATTCTGGAAAAAGTAGTAAATCTCATAAATTATCAAGGTGATGTTGAGAGAAGATTAGAGATAGCTAAATTTAGATATCATGCAGCTGATCTTACAAATTAATTATGTGATATTTAGAACTTTAATGACAAAAAAGTAAAAACACTTTTCCTCCGGTAGGTTTAAGAACAGTCATTTTCTATGATTATATGCTATGTTTTTCTCCCATGTCAACCTCTCTAAGTCATCCCAATCTATATACACCAGATTACTAGCATTTGCATGTCCAGACAGATGCAATCATTATTGTTTGTAGTGTGCCACTTGGTGTGGTGGCTAAATACATCAATGTTTATATTTGTTTTGGTGGGGGCAAACAATGCCTCAATGACTAAATACTTTTAATACACTTTCTTAGATAGTGAGCTTTCAAAAGAAAAAATGTTTTATAGATTCATTTATCATACTTTACTTTTTTAAAGCTCTTGTTTTTGTATTATTATTCAAGTTCTAATATTCTTTTAAAGGGTATGTTAACATTAATAAGTAAAGAGGTCAATAAACAGTGAGCAATGATATTCTTAACAGAAATAGCTATACTCCACATATATAAAACATCTAAAGCAGATCAGTCTTTGGTTTAGTCTTTCAACAAAGAGTAGTTTCAGTTCACAGTATTCTAGTATATCACAGTATTCCAGTACCTAAAGGGCAGTTACAAAGAGAAAGGAGTCTCTCTTCACAAGAAACCACATCGAGAAGATAAGGGGCAATGAATACAAGTTGTGCTGGGGAAGGCTTCATCTCACCATAAGAAAGAAATTTTTTACAGTAAGAGCAATCACTCACTGGAGCAACCTCCCCAAGTGAAGTGGTAGAGTCCTCATCACTGGAGGTTTTCAAGATGCAGTTAGTCAGAGTGCTAGATAATCTCATGCAGGATCACTTTCCCATGAATATTTGGACCAGATGATCTTCTGAGGTCCCTTCCAACCTGGGATATTCTACTATTCTATGATAAGATTCTATGACTTATAATTTAAGTGAAGCAAAGTTTTGTAGGTTTAGACCACAAATACAGATGAGGATGCATACAACTAATACTGTTTCCTGATAACAACTGAATAAACAGTTTTGTAAGGAATATAAATATCCTGGTCTATTTTTACAATATGTTGGAAGTTTCACTCTTTTCCTCCATACATCTTCATATACATAACCAGTTCAACATACTCAGCCTGTAAGTTCTACTCTTCTTTCTCAAAACCCAGTGTTGTTTATGAGAGTATTCCTCATGAGCATGGCGTATTGCTAAATCATTATGATTATATTTTCTCAAAATATTCTCTGTGACGGTTTTTGGAGAAGGAAAGAGATGAGCACATTCCTGCTATTGAAAGAGTCTCTTTCTCCTGTATTTTCAAATGGAATAGTGCTTTCTCATGGTTTATTGTGGTTCTTTGTCAAGAAAGTTGAGTTTTATTCCCAACCCTCCTATTAAACCACATGATTAGACACTTAACATGTGAATTAACCTTCATTGTTCCGGCTATTCAAATGCTTAGGTATACATGCGCCCACCTCCTTGCATCAGCAAATGTGTGATTATGCTATCAGTTTAGCTACTTAGTTGTGGTAGAATGTCAGAAATTATCTGTATTTTTATACGGAAGAGGATTGCAATGAAGTGTCAAGCCTAATAGGACTGTTTTGAACCTTGACCCCTTCCTCCTGTTGTTTGGTAGTTTATGTACCTAGGCACAACACAGCATGCTACCACATCAGAATACCATGTTTATATCCAGCACAGAAGTAAATGGCAGGTCAAAGCAGCACAGATGTAGTCACTCCAGTTGCCTGAGGGTGTGGAGCGTGAGAAAAATTTTTTGTAAAAAGCTGTTGCTTCAATCAGCTCTGGTTGTGACAAAAATATAAAGGATGATTGAGAACAAGAATTTGTGATGCTCAATGTAATCTATCTCTGTTATCCAAGAACAAAAAAATCAAAAAAGGTCAGGTGGCATTGATCATAGTTACCGGTAAACAGTAAATATTATGCCATGATGAGAGTTAAGGAGTGATATATCTGTCTGCACTTTATAGTCTTTAATTTACATTCCTCTTTCAAATAAAGACAGAACAGCATCTGCAATAAAATATTTTTGAAAGCTTTTGATCTTTTATTTTGAATTATATATTTTGAAACAGCAGTAAGAAAGGAGAATTAAAACAAATCTTGAAGAGTAACATTCAGTCTCCAGAAAACCAGCATTTCAGTGCATGATTGCAAGTAAGGAAGATGTGCTTTAGAAAAAGGGAAAATTTTGCCATAAGGCAGGAGAGAGGAATTGTGAAGGATTTGTGTTTACGCAGTCACTAGTCATAGACATCCAGAGGTATGATCATAAAATAATTTTCCTCTAAGTTCTGACACCCTCCCCCGAACTGAGTATGTCTCAACAGTATAGTATATCTGTAAACTTTTATAGGGAGTGTAGTGTACATCCAGTTGGAATTGCAGACTTCATTAAAGAGATAGAAGTGAAGTGATGCAAGAAAAAGCATGCTTTTCTCCTTTCTTGATTCAAGCACCGCTTGCTATACTATTGGGAAATGAGATGGTGATTACCTACAATATATTTTCACTTTGGGGATGATCACATTTTAATCTGATGATCTGGATTCTTCTCTTCCTTCCCCATTTACACTCTAATTTCTGCAGACTCTAATTAATAGCTATAGACTACAGTTAACATGGAGTTGGACTGTTTGGTAAGCAAGCCATTGCTCACAGCTTCAGTTCTAATTATAGCTGGCAGGTCTGAATCATGAGGGATACTTATCCTGAGTTGTTTAAGTAATTTTTTAAATTGTAGACTCTCCTAAAACCCACCCTGTCCATGCCACAAAGAGTTTGGAGGGAAAAGAAAGGAAGGGGAGAGGTGTTTTTGGCAATGGTAGCTAGCATTCCCCAAATCAGTCCAAGTTGTTGGCAAATAAAAACTTCCTCCTACCAAAATCACCATATAAGAATTTCACATGCACTTTGGAAGTAGTCTGTGCTACAAGCAGATTAAAAGAGAAGTTGCATCATAGAATAGGTTACACATGATAGTTAAACAGGCCTGTTACCTTGCTATTTCAGAGTGTTATTGACCTCAGCATGTGCTGAATCAGACATGCTACAATTAAGGGGAGAGGACGAATATATAAACAGAGGGAAAAGGAAGTGTATCATTGGTAGCAGGAATTTCTTTGTTAAATATTATAATTTAAAATTTGTTGTGTCAGAAGATTGAAATCTCACTCAGTGTGTGAAAGCTACTATATGCATGCCAGTGTAAGGCTTTACTCTTTTGCTTGATCAACCATACAGGAAGCCTGAAACTGGTTTAAAACTGGTCTGAAGCTATGTCTCAGAAAACAGCGACTAAAACAAGGTAATACGAATAGGGACGTGATTATCTATAAATTGTCTGTTCTTGGGAAGAAAGCTTAATTTTCCTGTAGTTAGTGTCAGAACATTAGTGGCTTCCAGGGATGTAACAGTTCCAATTTGCTAGTCTCAAAGGACCAGAGACTTCTTTTTTATTTCCTCACTCTCTTCCTTCCTCTCTTCTCACTAGGAACTGAACATAGCACTAGCTAGCACGTCACTTCGTTTAGATTGTAACAAGTTAGCTGCAAAGTCTGCTTTTCAGTGTATGCATAGTTTAATGTTCTATTAGAACTCCTGATTAACAGATGTTTCAACTCCTAAATTCTGGCAATGTGTTCATGAATCTAATGACAAACTAATGAGAACTGAAGAGAAAGGAAAAATAATCAAGTCTCTGAAATGAGGAGATAGATAGAAATAAGCTGCTTTTCCCTGAATAATGTATTTGCACAAGTTGCAGTCCAAGTATACATGTAAATGACTATAATCTAATAAGCAATGATGGGACACTTTGATTTCTATCATAAAACTTTACTCTGAATACAGGCTAATTTAGAGTAGCAGCATAAATGATTTGTGTGCAATTAGTAGCACCTACATGGAAAGTCTCCTCTCTTCAAGTTGTGTCAGGTGCACGCATTTCTGGGTGCAGCAATAAGGTGACATAAACTCATGTAATTGTTAGACTAACACTGCAGACTGAGTGGCTAGAGGATTAGCTTGGGGCTGGTGCAGAGGACAAAATACGTAGCAAGGGCACGGGTATCCCCTTCTGCTGAAAATGAGAGCACTCCTTTCACCTGTATCCCTCTCAATTCAGTTTCTTTGCCTTGTTTACTTTTGTGTGAACTCGTTCACATTTCAGATCTCATTGAACTTGTAAGGCTGTAATATTTTTAGTCAAGGCTGGGAACTTGGCTTGTCCTGGAGACAATGTATGTTATGCTCCTTAAATAGGTCATCCACCTTTCTGCTTTGTAGGAATAGAACTTGTTCATACCATCTAGTGGTTAAAATGGTCCAGTTGCCACTCTTTTATCTTCCAACCAATGGACTTTTTTTTTTTTTTTTTTGCTAATAGCATCAGTATTATTCTAACACTAAAGACCTCTGAGTTATCCAGGTGGTTCTAAAATAAAAGTTGTCACATGTTTGTGCTACAGCATGTGAAAGAGAAAATATGTTCTCTGTGAACATCTGAATTTTTCTTTCAGTTTAACCACAGGTGTAAAAAGTCTGATAGCAAGCCATCGAATGTTCATGTGACTGTTCATGTCTGATAGCAAGCCATCGAATGTTCATGTCACTAGACTACTCATAAATGAATTCTGGTTCTATGTGTGTAGAGATTAAATTGAAAATTCTGAACTATTCAACCTGTCTCTGTCAATGAAGATGGTAGATAAGGAGTGCAGGTTTATATCTTATTTGCAAGTCAGCAAACACATGACTCACTAGGCAAGGTGTGCCTGACCTCATTATTATCTGCCAGGTCCACTTCTTTCCTTCCTAGCAGCAGTAATGAAAGAAGAAAGAAGGTGCATGTTAGCCTTTTGTCAAAGAATCATCTGGTTATACACTAAAATTTGCCTTGTTTTAAAGCCTAGTTTCTGACCTTGCCAAGAACCTTCACACTGTCACAGAAATGAACATGAAAGCTACAGCTCTCACTGAATCTTCAAATCTTTTTCATTTGTTCCCCTGTCTCTAGAGCCTCTCTACCTCTCTCTACCACCCTCTGCCAAGTGATTTTACATTACAAGAAAACATAATATTATACTACTGAAGTGAAACATTGCTGTATTACTGGCTGTCACTGCTTCAAGGTAGCCAAGGTTTTGATTGTAATATGTTCATGCAGCAGGAAAGGGTGTTTCTTTTTCCCCATTTCTCTAATGCTGTTGACCAGAAATTCATAGCATTTTGCTCCTCTTTGTCTTTATCTTTTTTCCCTCTACTGTTTTCTTATTCCCCGTCTGGGCTACATGTTCCCTGCATTTTTTTCTCAGATAAATCCTGCTCACTTGTAATTTGTGAATAATTGAAAAAGATTTTCTCTGAATGTTTTAAGGGTTATTTTACACCAGAGACTTCCTGTTACTCAACAGTTTTGTTTACACAAGTATTCCTGTGTAGGGAACTTACACTTACAAGTGTGGAAACAAAAGCATATAATTGATACGATATGATATGATATGAAGCAATATAATATGATATAATATGATATGATATAATAGAATATAAATAAAAAATACACTATAAATACAAATATATAAAGATATATTTAATACAATATAATTATAGAATAATCATAACAATTATATTAACACTATAAAGTCATATTCTTTTTGATATGTTGCTATATCTTTTGTTGGTGATGTTATTTGGCAGGTTTGGTACAATCTAAAACACTTGGATTATGGGGTAATGAAGGTAGCAAAGTCATAAGTCACTCAAAAAAGAGTAACAACAAAAACTGAACTCTATTTCTATGGATTAGAAGATTTAGTTAATCAGAAAATAGAACTGCGTCATAATTGCTTGTGGTTACCAAGCCATCTGAAAAGGAATCTAGAGCAACAAGTATGCAAATGACCCTAATTAAAATGCCACTACTGTGAATAAATAAATCTTCATTAATGTTACGCATATGGCAATTGTATGACAACCTTCTCTAAAATCATTGATGCACACTAGCACTGTTTAGAGTAAGCAGCTAAGATGTGGTATCTTACAGTAAGAATTTAAGATTTGGTGTCTTAGAGTAAAAATAACAATAAGAGTGGTAAATGAGAGGAGAGTTGAATTAGTACCATCCAAAATTTCTAAGTCATAAATCAAAAAAGCGAACTAAATTGTACTGTAGTTTGTGCTCTGTGATAACAAAACTATCCAATTACTACTGTGCAGAAAGAAGTCTCTGCAGCTCTTCCTGTCATGTATGTGTAAGCAGGGAGCCTTTGTGGATATTGCTGTGAACAACTGCTGCTCTGCACTGAAATGCGGGCTCCCTGAATGGACAAACCAGGGCTTTGGGTGTTTGTGTTAGCAGAGAGGTCTTTTCCAGGCAATGGTGTTACTGAGAAGAGCAACTGGGACTGTGACATCTGTTTCAACAGTACTCCTATCTGGTCAGCTGCAGCCCAGCCTTCCCAAGCAGGTTCTCCAAGTTTGGTAAGTTACTCCACCTACTTACTGCTGTTGGAAATGGCAACTTGGATGATAGAAATCAGCCATCTGGAACAACCAGACGTCTTCCTTTTTTTTTTTTTTAAAAGAAGAGTTTACAATGGATTAAGGAATTATAGCTGCATATTGTGAAGAACATGCACATACTTGGGTTAGAGTAGACAGATTTGTTCAAAAAGCCTCATGTAGGGAATTTCTCTTCTCTTCAGAAACCTTTGTAACAATCTGACTTCCTGTTTTGAGAACTAAGGAGTAATCTAGTCCTACAAAGACTCCTGGACAGTTAAACAGAATGAGGCCAAGTGGGGACATACATTTTCTCGTGACTGTGGAAAACAGAAATTCACACACAGTGAAGAACCTGCTACTGGTGGGTGACAGGAAGATTGAATTCTACTTGTATTTTACCTCTAACCCATTAGAAATACATCCCAAGAAGGTGATATTCAGAAGAGGTTTTACACATACACTCCTGTGCATGTGCACACACACTCATCTGAACACACTCACAAACCAGGAACACTCGGTTTGAGGTGTGCTTAAAGCTAGGATTTTCATATTTCCTGGATGAAATAAAATGGTTCTCTGTTCTGTTATCAAGCAGTCAAGTGAGTTTTTATATTTATTTAGCTTGGAAATTTTCTGTGATTGTGAGTTATGTCATACACAGGACACTGTAAAGCTGATGGAGTTATCTCCACTGTAAACTTCTGACTATGTGTAAATGAAGAAGGAGATTCACTTTAGGCAACTTGTATAAAGCCACACAGGAATTTATGCACAAAATCTTTTATAGAGGTGGAAACTGAATTAAGTGAATAGGAACAACTGAAATTTAAATATATTTTTAAAAAGACATCTCCAACAGTATCCTATTTATTAGAAAATATTACTGCTACAATACGATACTGATAATAGACCATAATTCATGACCAAAACTTTTTTGTGATAAATCATTAGCAAAGGCAATGATTTCTGTAACGTTCTAAAATCAGAGAGAACAATAAGTAAACAAAGACATATCAAAGAAAAGGTGAAAGATTTTATAATGAATATGGTAAACTAAGTCATGGTAAAATTCAACCCAGTTTTCCATTTTTAATGCAAGTTCATATTTCTGAAGGGCTCATCTACTTGCAGAGAATATTGTCTGACTCTGAAGAGCACATGGAAGTCATGGCAAAGGTTATAATTTCTACTTATATTCTCACGAATATTTCTATATCAGCAAAATTAGTCTTTTTAAAGACAGATTTTTCTCCTTTTATGGGCTGTTTTAAGGATTTTTTTTAAACAAATCTAATTTTAAAGGTAGTTTTGAAAGCCACTGAGTCATGTTAGTAAAAGTAATCTTTTTTTTTTTCCTGTGGTCACCTAAGAAGATTAGGAAAGACAGGTAAGCTCTGAGAATAGCATAAGGAATATTTCTACAGCTAAAAATATTTTTTATTCTATTTCTAATCTGATCTTCTAGGCTGGTCTTCATGAAATACCGTGATAGTTAAGGAGTGGTAGTTGCAATTATTATTAATGAAACTGTAAACTCTTTCCTGCTCTTAGGACAATCAGAAAGACAGCATTAAAGGTGTTCTTTTCTTTGGTTGTTGATCAGGCTACTTCCCCCCTTTGCACAGAAATGTTCTTCTGAAAATTGCAGGAGAAATTGCTTATATGTAATGTTAGATTGCAAATCTGGGATGTGATATATGAAGTCAACCCCCCCAAATTTCTAACATCTCTTACTGTATCTCTTTTCAGAATACCATGAGTTCTAAGGGTGAATGAAATGTGGTATGGGAATTATGACCTGAATTCATCCATAGAAAAAAGGATGACATAGTTACCAAGCATGTTTTTGATAATGATTATTTTCAGACTCTATGTTGCATTCACTGAATGTTGTGTTTGAAGTCTTTAGTCTATGATAAGGGTCTGTATTTTCAAAACCTCCAACACACATACTGAACAAACATATAAAATAGGCTTGTTAAGTTGTAATGTTCCATAAATATTTTGTCTTTGTCTAGTTCTTTGCTTGTTCATTTTAAAAAACCTGAAATACTCTTCTGTCGGTGTCAAGAAAGTAAGACATCAGCCACTTTTCTCAGCGGTGGGTCTCCTTCCCTGTTGCTACATGTTTTTCAGCTGTTCTCTAGGTGTCAAAATAACTCTTCCAGAGAGATACCATAAAAGAGATGAGGAAGAAGAAAAGTTACTCGATATTAATGGGTGGCTTTTGTCTAATCCAGTCCAGCATTAACATACACCAAACTGAGGCAGTTTGAACATGTGGGCAAAAAGAAAGGAAGAACATAGAGCAGGTTAAATGAAAGCCAAACCCACATGAAAAGGGAAACAAATATTAATGATTTACTGAATCATGATTAAAAGAAAAGAAAATTGCTTCTTCCTAGCAACTAGGAGATCACTATCAATTTATCATTAAAAAAGTCACAGGATGAAGTCAACCTCAAAGCACAGCTCACATAAGTGAGATCTGAAGCCCTTCTGCCCAGTTTGAACTGATGAGATCATTAGATTAACACAACTATGTTAGACTATGTAATGTAGCTGTTGCTAATGTCACACTTGCCATAACACATCTGGGACAGGAGAGCAGAAGGGAACAGAGACATTGGTGACAGCCACCTGGCACTTTGTCTTGGGAAAAGCCAAAGCGGTTGGACAGGACTACATAATAAGCAGGGCTATTGGTAGCGTTTTATGATGATCTAATTTAAAAAGCTGTCCGAAGAGAGAACACTAGTCCCTTGAGAGGAGACACAGCTGTGGACCTTGTCCTGGGTTTGACCAGGACAGGGTTAATTTTCACTGGAATCCAGGAAGGGGCACAGCCGGGTGGGCTGACCCCACCTGGCCAAACAGAGCAGAGTATTCCATACCATGTGCCGTCATGCTGGGTTCCGGTGGGGGGGAGCTGGGCAGCGGGAACTCACTCATGGCTCGGGAGCAGCCGTCATCGGTCCAGGAGAGCGGCTCTGTGGGTTGTGCGGATTTTTTTGGTTTTTATCCTTTTCTGTATCGTTGTTGTTACTGTGCCTTTTGTTTGCTGTTCTGTTAAACTGCCCATATCCCGACCCACTAATTTCTGCCTGTTTCTTTCCATTCCCCTCCTCACCCCGGCGGGGGGAGGGGCGGCTGCATGGCGCTTTTATTGCCAGCCACAGCCAAACCATAACAGACCTCCAACAGCATGCAGAGGGCTGAGCCCAAGCGGGAGCTTCCAGAGCCACAAGACAGCGGTTGGGCATCTCTAAAGGTGGGAGCAAACATCCTCCTCCCCTGGGGTTCTCATTTGTGTGGGTGCATCCTGTGGGTGCCTTACAAGATAGAAATCTCTGTCTACATAGTCATTCCTGCCCCAGCAGTAAAAAAAGGTCGTATGTATAGCGGCTCTCCACTACCCAGTTCCCTTTTGATAAAATATTAGGATTGTGGAGTGGAGAGGTAAATCATAACCAGAAGAAAGATGACCCTGAACTAAGTGCATCAAGACCCTGAAAAAGAAACAAAGGAGCAAAAAGTTCCCTACATGTAAGGTCTGATCACCTTCTCTTAACTGTAAGGTTTTTAATGCATAGTATTTGCTAAGTATATTTAGCCTATCTTGTACTATTCAATAACAAAGGCATTATAATAAAGGATGACTGGTGATGTGATGTGTCACTTTCTTTCACATTAAACCTGAGCATCCTTTTGCCATCAGCATGAGGCTTTCCTTGCTTGCCACCTTCACCACGAGGTGGTGGCAGGCCCATGACATTGGGTGGTGGATGCTGCTCTCACCATATGCTGGAACCAAGCACCTGTGCACAAATGAAGGGCAGCCAGTGGTTTCATTCTGGCTGGAGCAGACAGCACATTGTTTTAACTAAGTGAACTAATTACCATAAATAAATCATGTTGCATTCTTATTGGAAACCTTATCAGGCAGTATTATTATAGCCTTTCTGTTTGGGCCTGAGAACCTTATATTCCCAGACCATGCTCCTGAACTATAATGTACCTTTTTAGGTGGAAAAACTCATTCCAAGGTTTGAATGAGAACTAGATTCACAAGAATAATACCAATATTATGGTACTTTTGAATCATGAAATGTGATTTTCTTATTTCATGATTCATGATAAGGGGAGTAAAAGAAAGAACATAACAGCAAAATCTCCATAACTTTACTTCAATATACAGTATTTTTAAATAAATTATATAGTTCTTGAAAGATGTCTGCAAATTTTCAGTCATTAGGCTAGGGTGAATAGTTTCTATTCACAGGCTAGGAGGTCTAAAACGAGAGAACTCATTCAGAGAAAAACATGAACATTATTGTTCATTAAGGATCCATCCACTGCTCAGTAAGACATTATCCTGTGTTATAAAAATAATGCATCCCAGGGTTCACACTCTGCTTAATCTTATTAATGTTTTAATATTACTTTTATGATAATAATTTTTTTCTGTTATAGTTTCTGTGCATATAATAAAAAATTAATGATAATCTATACGTCATACATAAAAAGCACAAACTGCTGTTTTGAGAGGTTCAGTTTTTCCTTACAACTGGTATGTTGGCCAAATGTTCTGCCTGCGCCAACGGACACATTAAGAAGTAGGTACAGCATAGTGTAATACTACAGATTTAGCTCATTGATTGCTGACAGTGGTAGGCATTATGTTTAAATTTTTTCAGAAATGGTGGAATTAGTATTAATTCACACAAAACTGTCCTACTCTCTAGGATATGCTGTTTAGTCTATAGAGTGCAACGTTTTACCAAACATTATCCTTTACATAATAGAAAAGTTGCAGTAAAAGGAGTTGTCTGCTTAATCATAAAACATGCAGTGCGTTCCAGTTAAACAACTTGGAATTTATAGAAGCCAGATGCTGAGACCCTATAAATCAGCCTAGCTTTACTTTAGATGGAGATACAGTAGCTTGTTTTCGCTCAGGAACTTGCTAGCCACATATCTAAATGAGCCATAAGGACTTGATTACACAAATATTGCCATTTAAATGATGCTAGCAGAATTAATTTACCATGTCCACCCTCCATGTTCAAACAAAAAAAAAGGTGGACAGGGTCATTACAGCATTTCTTTAGTTTATATGAAGCTTATAAAATCTTTACAAATGCAATCATGCTGGAAATATCTGTGTATAGATAAGGCCTAACCTGGTCTTCTTCTAAACCTTTGTAATCTCAAAGGTAATTAACAGATGACTTGTTCATGCTATTACTGGCCATAAGCCTAATGCAAAGAAGTTTCGATAGGATGTTCTTATGATGGAGAATTGACATGCCTGTTGGCAGAGCAAAGGACAAAACTTTATGTTGCATATTTGGACAGAGTATTCAAGAGGCAGAACAAATATATGGCTGAGAACAAGGAAAAGCCTCATTTTTGTTTCTGTCTTGATATAAATAAAGAAGTCAGCCCCATTTTTTAAGCACCACCCTGGGGGCTATAACAAGTAAGGGAAAAACATTTTTAGGTACCAATTCTTCAGTCATACTCAGTAAAATTTTTTGGTGTCTAAGGAAAGAGAAGGAAAAACAATAGTAAGTGTTCAAATTGTGTTTGGAGGAAGTTTAGGTATGCCTAGTCACCAAGATAGACTAAAGGGAAATGTATTGACTAAGCATGTTTTTCGTTAAGCTTTCTCAGTTGAAGGTCAACACCGTTGAAAAAGCTTTGAAGAAAGAAACAAAGAAAAAAGTTTGGAAAACCACTTCTAATTAACATAACTGATTTTCAGTACATGGATGAAACTGGATTTCAAGGGAAAAATGTGTGTCTGATATTGATAGTAACAGGATTTTGCCCAATCCAGCAAGGGAATCAAATCTCTGCAAGGAAGGACAACTTGCCACATTTATAACTAAAGCAAGAAAGGCTGAAAAGGAATATGCATGGCAACAAGAAGGGCTTAGTCAAGCAGTGCAGCAGAGAAAATGTGGGCTTGTTCCAGGGGCCCTGGTGACAAAGGACACATAAAAAACCGAGGTGCTCAATGCTGCCTTCTCCTCTGTCTTCACTACTAAGACTGGCCTGTGGTAATCCTATGGCCTCTAAGAGCAGGTGGAAAGTCTGGAGCAAGGAAGGCTTACTCTTAGTGGAGGAGGAAGAGATTAGGGGACATTTAAACAAACAATTTTTTTACAATTAGATGACCAGTTTGGTGGATGAGGGGAGAGCAATGTATGCTCTTTGTCTTGACTTAAGCAAGGCTTTTGACACTGTCTCCCACAAGATCCTTATAAACAAACTAATGCAGTATAGGCTAAATAAATGACAAGTGAGGTAGACTAAAAACTATGAGTTACTATGCTCGAGGGGCCAAGATCAGGAAGCCCAGCTAGAGGCCAGTCAGTTGTGATATGCCTCAGGTGTTGCCAGATTAAACCGCAGCAGGGTTGGATACAGTGACCAATACTGTTTAACCTCATCATTAATGACCTGGATGGATAGGCTAGAGAACATCCTGAGAAACTGGCAAATGATACAAAATTGGGATCCAAAACTTGGTAGTCTCCAGAGGTACCTTCCAAACTCAGTGATTCCGTGATTGTCCCTTGAAGATACATTGCTGTAGGAAAAAAGCTCGCTGAAGAAAAGAAAATAAAATGTAACACGCATTGCTGCCACAGAAAATATGGGTCTAAAATGTCTTGAATAGCTACTACTTAGAATTGAAAAGGGATCATTGATCACGATATGAGAGATTCCAGATTAGCTCTTTCATGAAAAAATCAAGATCATGGCAACATGGGTACAAAAGTATACTTCATATGTATTTTACCTGTTAAATCAAGCCAATAGTGTGGTTACTACTAATGGAAGCCTAGGACACTAAAGCATTACTGCTTGCTTCCAGAAGGAGGAAAAGGATGACCAGCTATACTGGATTGTGTGGATTCAGTGGCCTGGTACATCAGACCCACAGCAGTATAAGTCTTTGGTAGACACTGGTACACAGTGTATACTGGTGTCATCACGGTGTATAGGTGCACAGAACCCATCTGGATCTCTGGAGTGACAGAAGGATGTCAAGAACAGCCTGTGTTAGAGGCTGAGGTGAACTTAAAAGGGGACAAGCGGGAAAAGCAACCCATTGTGACTAGCTCAGAGGCTTCTTCTATCCTTGGCATAGACTAACTGAGGAGAGGGCACCTAAAGGACCCAAAGGGGTACAGATCACCTTCTGATGTAGCCGCTGTGAACACAGAGAAGATCAAACAGCTATGTACCCTGCCTGACTTCTCGGAGCATCCCTTCATTGTGGAATTGCTATGAACTGAGGACCAGTAGTGGCCACTTGATACCAGTGCTATTGGAATGGTTCATCAGAGGCAATATCTCACAAACCAGGATTCCCTGGCTCCCATCCATGAGCTGCTTCATCAACGGGAGATCCAAGGAGTCATCACCAAGACTCACTTACTCTTGAATAGCCCCATATATCCAGTGCAAAAGTCTAATGGAAAGTGGAGACTAACAGTAGGCTATTGTGGCCTGAATGAAGATACACTACCACGGAGTGCTGCCTTGTGCTGCCAGACATGCTAGAACTTCAATATGAACTGGAATCAAAGGCAGCCAAGTGGTATACCACCACTGACATCGCTAATGATTTTTCTGAATTCCTTTCGTGTCAGAGTGCAGGCCACAGTTTGCTTTCACGTAGAGGGCCATTCAGTATAGCTGGAAATGACTGCCCCAGGGGTGGAAACACAGCCCTGTCATTTGCCATGGACTAATCCAGACTGCACTGGAAAAGGGTGAAGCTCGGAACATCTACAATACTGTGATACTATCATTGTGTAGCAGAATACATCAAAAGAAGATTTTGAAAAAGGGGAGAAAATAATCCAAATGCTCTGAAAGCTGGTTTTGCCATAAAATGAAGTAAGGTCAAGAGACCTGCACAGGAGATACACTTTTTAGGAATAAAATGGCAAGATGGGCTTTGTCAGATCCCAATGATGTGATCAACAAAACAGCAGCTATGTCTCCACTAGCTAGCAAGAAGGAAACAAAAGTCTTCTTAGGTGGTGTGTGTTTCTGGAGGATGCGTATCCCAAGATACAGTCAGATTGGAAGTCCTTTCTGTCAAGTGTCCTGGAAGAAGGAGGATTTAAAATTGGGCTCTGAGAAACAACAAGCATTTGAACAAATTAAACAAGAAGTAGTTCATGCTGTAGCCCTTAGACCAGTTCGATCAGGAGAAGATGTTAAAAACGTTCTCTACACCGCAGCCGGGGAGAATGGCCCTACCTGGAGTCTCTCGCAGAAAGCACCAGGGGAGATTCGAGGTTGAACTCTTGGGTTTGGGATACAGAGGATCTGAGGCCTGCTATAGTCCAAATGAAAAGGAGATTCTGGCAGCATATGAAGGCGTTCGAGCTTCTTCAGAAGTGGTTGGCACTGAAGCACATCTCCTCTTACCAATCAGACTCCTGGGCTGCATTTTCAAAGAGAGGGTCCCCTCTCTACACATCATACCACTGATGCTATTTGGAGGAAGTGGGTCACACTGATCACACATTAGGCCCATATGGAAACCCCAGTCGCCCAGAATTCTGGAAGTTATCGTGGACTGGCCAGAAAGCAAAGATTTTAGAATGTCACCGGAAGAGGAGGTGACACGTGCTGAAGAGGCCCCATTGTATAATAAACTGCCACACAAAGAGAAGTGATATGCGCTGTCACTGATGTGTCTTGTTATAGGAAAACACCAATGGTGGAAGGCTGCTGTATGGAGTCCTACATGACAGGTTGCTGAAGCTGCTGAACGAGTAAGTGAGTTGAGCCAATTTGCAGAAGTGAAAGACATCCAGCTAGCTTTAGACATTGCTGATTGAGAAAGGTGGCCAGTGCTCTATCTCTGCACTGACTCATGGGTGGTGGCCAATGCCCTGTGGGTTTGGCTACAGCAATGGAAGAAGAACAACTGGCAGTGCAGAACCAAACCTATCTGGGTCACCACATAGTTGCAAGATATTGCTGCCTGGCTAGAAAAGTTGTTTTTAAAAATACCATGTAGACAGGAGTCAGGCCACCAAGGAACATCAAAACAACCAACAGGTGGATCAGGCTGCTAAAATTGAAGTGGCTCAGGTGAATTTGGAATGGCAACATGAGGATGAATTGCTTATATCTCGATGGGCCTGTGACACCTCATGCCGTCAAAGAAGAGATGCAACACACAGATGGGATCTTGGATTCGACTTGACCATGGCCAGCTTTGCACAGGTTATTCAAGAACATGAAACATACACTGCAATCAAACAAGCCAAGTGAGTATAACCTCTGTGGTGTTGAGGGTAGTTGCTGAAAGACAAATATGGAGAGGCGTGGCAAATTGATTGTATGACACGTTCACAAACAACCAAGGCAAGAGCTATGTACTTACAATGGTGGAAGCAACCACTGGATGGCTGGAAACACATTCCATGCCCTATGGCACTACCTGGAACACTGTCCTGGGCCTTGAAAAGCAAGTTCTATGGTGACATGACACCCCCAAAAGAACTGAGTCAAACAACAGGATTCATTTCTGTAACAACCTTATAGACAGCTGGGTCAAAGAACATGGCATTGAGTGGGTGTATCACATCTTCTATTATGCACCATCCTCCGGCAAAATCAAATGGTACAAAGTACTATTAAAAACTACAGTGAGAGCAATAGGTGGTGGGACCTTCAAACATTGGGGTACAGGTTTAGTAAAGTCCACCTGGTTAGTTAACACCAGAGGATTCACCAACCAGGCCGGCCCTGCCCAATCAAAACTTTCATGCCCTGTAGAAGGGGATAAAGTCTCCATAGTGCACATGAGGAATATGTTAGGGAAGACAGTCTGGGTTAGTCCTGCCTCGGGCAAAGGTAAACCCATCTGGGGGATTGCTTTGGCTCATGGACCTGGGTGTACCTTGTAGGTTATGAGGAAGGATGGGGAAGTCTGATTTGTATCTCATGGAAAGTTGATTTTGGGTGAGAACAGCCAATAAAGTAAATTCTATTATGTTAATGGCTAAATATGCCTGCCAGTATGTGTCATCACTACTATAGTTGCTATATGCTATATCAATGGTATTACAGCAAGAATCATCCATATTAATGAAGCATGAACTTTGATAAAACCAAGCAAAGCACAGTGGAGATGGAACTAGACCTGGCTTCAGCAACAGGTCCCCAGCCACTTGCTTGAAATAGACGTCTTCAACATGCAGACCGTGGGCCTGAGCAATGCCAGATACACCAGTTGCCACCTCTGGATGCAGAATGCAACCATCCAACATCACACATCATCTCTCCTGCCCTGAAATACTGTTATGACAGATGGAGCCCAACATCGTCGATTAAGTGTACTGAACTGATATTTTAGAGGGATGGTCCATAGACCAAGGGAATAATATCTCTGTGTTTATATGTATATACAAGATCGGAAAAGCAGTGGTGGTAAATTGGAAAGTGTGGGAACTGGGCATGCCATAGATGATATAGAATAAGGGGTGGATAATGTCCTGGGTTGGGCTGGGATAGGGTTAGATTTCCCAAGAAGCCGGCTGGGCTGACCCAGACTATCTAATCAAATGAGATATTTGATACCATCTGATGTTATGCTTATTATTTAAGTGGGGGAGCTGCTTGAACCAGGGTGATTTGCTACTCAGAAAAAAGCTGAGCATTGGGCAATGAGAAGATTGCACTCTGTATACTCTTTTTGTCAGTATTCTTGTTGCTCTTTTCTTCACCCTTTGATGTTTTGTTAAACTGTTTTTATTGCAACCCATGAGATTTTCCTTTTCATTTTGATTCTTCTCCTCATCTCACTGGGGGTGAGAGAAGTGAGAGAGCAATTGAGTGGTTCTTTGTTGCCAGCTTGGGCTAAACCACGACAATGAGACACTAGAAGAAGTCCTGGATTTCATAGCAAGAACTGAAAACATCATTGTTATAAACATTCTTCTCACACTAAACCCAAAACACAACAGCTACAGTGAGCACAATTTACTCAATCCCAGCTGAAACCAGGACAGGTAGAGATAGGTATAATTTAACAGACACTTCTTCAACAGTCATTCTGTAAATTTTTGAAAGATGTTCAGCAGAAATTTAGAAACCTCCTATGATGCAATTTGCTCTTATCAAAAGAGCATGTGAGAATCTTTTCTGTATCATTCTCTTATCTTTAAGATTGTGTTCTGCTGCATGCAAACAGTCTGGTCTTTCTGGACAAACAGAAAGTCTACATTAGAGGAACTTGTTTAGGTACTGTTGCTGGCTAGGAGAAGCTTGTTGGTTATGACCAGAAACAGTTACAGTGCTCTCACTGCCATTGCAGACAAAAGTTTTGACCTTGTCTTTACAAAGTTCTTAACCTTATTCCAAAGACAGGTAGCAGGAATTGAGATTTTAAAATTTTAACATGTTAAGTAGACAATTTGTGAAATAAACTAATATAGCATAGCCATAAGGGTTTGAAAGGAATTTTTAAAGAAAGTGATTGTATGTGTATGGGGAAGAGTTTATGGAAGACATTTTATCTGAAGAAGTTGAAAGGTGGGATTAATTTAGCTTAAATATTTACAGTGACCATCATCTTTCCTGATTGTCATCTGACTGCCCTAATAAGACTTCTATCTTTCTGCAGTTAGAGAATTTATCAAGACACTACTAAGGCAGAAAATGAGTAGATCTCATTCTCTGTGAGTTAACCTTCTGTACTGGAATAATTTATGTTCTAAAATGGTAACCACTTTTGAAAATCAAATTATAATATTTTTTCATCTAAGAATCCAAGATTTCAGATAGAAATACTGCTAAAAAGGAACCAGAGCTAGCAGTTGTTTCTGATGCAAAGTCTTGCATAACTTCATTTTCACCACAAAAGAAGAGAAGCTGTGCTCCTAAGGATGTATGCTGATATTAAGACTGTATGAACAATTTCTGGTGGTGTAAAAACACACAGAGTGATTATAACTGAAGAGCATATAATGCCATTGATCTCTGTTCTTACATAATCATGTAGACTCAAACAAACAAATCACTATAAGCTGACACTGTATTTATTATGTTTTTTATTCTAAAGACACTGAGAATATGACAGTAATTTTTGGTATATCTTTACTATTAAGTACCAATATATTATTTACTTATGACACAGTTCCATTCTACTTATGTAAAGATACAAAGACCTCCCAACAAAATGTTACTTTGAGGCGCTACACAAATATAATGGACAATACTTTTTTCCAGAGTTTTAAGGATTTTTAAAATGTTTTTGTAATCCTAATCTCTTTGTAGCTGGAGCAGTCATTTGTAATAGCCACAGACAGCGATCAGGTCATCAGAGATGGCTGACAACCCTTGTGCAGCAAGTGAAGAGAATTATCTAACAAACCAATTAATGACTGATTTCAAGGAAGTTCTTGTTTAAATAGACTACATGTTCAGTAGCCGTTAGATCAGTCTTTTTTACCTCTTGCTTGACTGGACTGCAAAAGGAGGTCATTTATGTAAGTATAAAGGTCAATGTTAAATATTCTAAGGAAGATTTCGAAGTGAAAACAACAGCTTTTGGAAGGATTGTCGTTAAGCTCAGTGTAATGCTCTTGCTCTAATGGGACTCATTGCCACAGAAGAATCAGAAGTTGTCAATTAAACTATAAAGAACAGCCTGATTAATGATGACTAGAAAGAAATGAGTGGCCGTAAGAATACCTTTTCCTTTCTCACAAAGCACAAACTGGAAGGGTGCACAATTTGTGCATAAAATACATGTCTAGGAATGACAGGAGAGACATTAGGCATAGCTGATTTCTGCCATCTTTTTTAGAGGTTCACATTTGTTGCTTCCACAGTAAAGGACACATCATTTTTGGTGATGCTTGCTTAGATGATCAAAGACAATTTGAGTAAACTACTAACAGTTTGTCTTTTTAAAAGTACAGGGTTACAAACACCTTACTCCAGCTTATATTCTTTCTTTAAAAGTAGTTAAAAAAGATGAGGAGACAACTGAAAACAAAAGCCATTACCAAAAATCCTTACCCCAAATCCCAAAACAACCCTAACACAAAAATACCCCACATCACAACCAAAACCCCAGCCCCTAAAACCCAGCTATTGATTTTAGGACCTGTATTTAACAAACAAGAGCTTATTAATTCATTGCACCTGTGTCTGTGGATTATAAGTATTATTATATCGATATAATTATGTATGTAAATATATATAGCTATATGCATATATATTATATAATATTTTATAAGATCTATATATACTTATAAACGTGTGTCTATACAATACATTCCTACAGAAGAAGATATATGCTCCCTTCGAAAATATTATCCAAAGGTAATGCTCCTTTTCACTCAACAACTTGTGATGCGATGAGTTATGTTGTTGCTGTGTTTTCCAACCTGATGAAAGTTTGTTACTGATGAGCAAGCACACCTCTTTATGCTTTGGTAAAACACTCCATCTTTGGTTATTGCTATTAAATTATAACTTTCTGGAAGTTTTCTTAAACCTAACAAAATGTGGGGTTTACCAGTTTTATGGTTGATCCCCAATTTAATCTTTGGGACAGAAGAAATCCAAGTGTGGGAGAAAAAGAAAAGATGTACAGATCTTACCCACACAGGACTCGGATGAAGCTGTTTGGTGGACCCAGGACAGTGACTCTGGGGCACAGCATCGGGCATATCTACCCATTAGCACAGAATTCCTTTCTGTCATGGACCCGCACAGAACTCTTGGAAAGTTGGTGATATTTCTTCTTCCTAGTTCTGAAAAGCTGTGTCCATCCCCAGTAATTACAGGCTTCTAGTATCTGCTGTGTCAAATTCAGATCTGAAGATTTCGTTCTGCCTGTCTATCTCAGACACCTTTGATAGAGTGAAGAGTTTTACAGCTGTAAAAACGGTAAATGAAAAGTGCCACCATATAAGCACAGAAGTCATAAAAATTTAGTATTATGTCACAATAAAGCCATTATGTACTGATTATCCATTTATCTTTACCAGAGAAAGTATAAATAATTTTATTCCCTAACCTGAGATTATAACTCTCAACCATTATGCTGGCTACTTTGATAACAAACAGAGAAATAATAGTTCCCTCAGACAAAGTTAGATGTTAAGGGGTTTTGCAGTAATAAGCTCTTTCCCTCTGCCAAAAATACAAAAACCTAATATCTTTAAATTGGACCATAACTCAAAAAATGAACCATGAAAGGAGGCTGCACAAAATTAACTAAATAAATAACAGTATAATTTTCTATTTAGTTCTTCAATATTTCTAGTAATTTGCTGTTGTTTTTTTTGTGGTCCTATAGTGCCCTGCACAACTTCTGCTACAAAATGTCTCTTCCTGTCATATCTGTGAAGACTATTAACAGTATCATCCAAGGTGAAGACATTTCCATAGATGTCTATTTGATCCACTCCATGCTTTCATAGCCATCGCAAATAACCTATGTTTTTTCAGGCAAATGAAACTATTTAGAATCCAATAAAATGAAATATCTATGTATTTGTCGGAGAGGGGCAGTACTTATTAGTAAAGCTCAAAGTCAAATATTTTAGGACAAGATTTCAGTTATGATTAAAAGAAAACTAATTCTTAAAGAATTATCCTGGAAATGCTGGAAATAATATTCTCTGCACTTCTACTTTGAGAAGTTATTTCTGAAGTTAGTATGCAGCGTCAAAGGCCTGTTATGAAAAACCGCATGTCTAGAAGAATGGCTGGTAGACTCACAAGGACAAGACATGCTGTTATGATGCTCTGTATCCAATATACCTTCCTTCACTTTTCTATTATGCTAAAAAAACTGCTTAACTATGAGGTCCAACATGGATCTACCTTCTACACCCTTGTCTTTCTTAAGACCAAAGAACAAGGACATTAAGGCAGCCTCAGAACACTTTCTCTGAAAGTATATAATTACCAGGAAATGTATTCAAGCACATTCTGTCTTTCAGTATAGCACAGATTTGCTTTTCTGCAAGACAGTGAGGTGGGGAATAAGGGAAAAGCTTTACTGTCCCTTTGTATTCTTTCCTTGTGTATAGAGTATGTTGTGGGTCACTGGGGCGACCGTTTTTTTCCCTTGTCTCCCAGTGAGGTTGTGGTAGTGCAATCCTCCCTCAAACCTGGCGACCCCAGAACCAACAAACATTGTATTCTTGCTCTTTCTGCAACAATACTTAGTTGGTGTGACTAGCCATTTCTCTTGTCTTTGAATGAGGAGAATGAATTGGGATAACTTGGCACTTTCCTTGTATTTGTGCAAGAGCAGTGGGTTGGGTCAATCAGGCACCCCCTGATCATGCCTGGAACCACTGATGCCTGGAGCCGCACCTGCCTGGTAAAAGTCAGAACTGTACATTCTGAGAAGTACTGGAATTGTGTAGTAACTGTCTAAATATTGGGATTACGTCATGTGGATTGCGACCAGGATGGAAAATTACTAATGTCTAAAGTCTATCATCTTGAGACCCTATAAACAGCAGTACCAAGCAAGGCTCTTTGAGCTCTTCTGGTCCACAGCGAGCGGCACCCAGTAACACCCTCTGAGTGGGATGCTTCTCAGAGTATCTCGAACACTGCCATCATTCCCTGGACTGATCTCCTTGAGTCTCAGCCTTCACCTGTTGAGAAATCATTTGGACATGAAGTGAATATTTCACTGAACTCCAGGGATTTTTTTTATGATTGTGTGTGTGTGTGTGAATTGGTTAAAAACATAATATTCTATTACTGTAATTGTAATAGCAAAGTCTTTTTAATCACTCTGTAAATGTTAAGGTAACCTTTGATTAATAGCTGCTAAAATCCTATGATTTTCTCTCTCTTTAAACTGTGACCATGCCATTAATTGCTATAAAACATATTCTTTAGACATAAATCATTGTGGTCTAAGGCAGGTTCTGGATCCAGCCACATCTAGGCTGCTTTCTGAGAAGGAGTTTAGAAAGCAAGGGGGTCCTGTCCAAACATGGTGACTCAACAAGAGGGTCTCCCTTACACCTTACACCTTTCCTTTTTACTCTGTATAAATAATTTTCTACTCAAACCTCCCTTTTTGATTTTGTATTCTGTTCATTCAATAAGTAATAGAGTGAAACTTGCAAATGAATTTTGTAAGATCACATTTTCTAAATTTTCAGTAAAATCTTTTCTTGCAAAACCCTTAAATGATCTTTTAAGTTACCTAACTGCTTGTTTATGACAGAGATATACTACTTCAACTTAGAAAAAAGAAGGAGATAAATCTTTCTACAGAGTTACTTACTGCTAAAAAAATAAAAAAATCAAAGAACAGTTACCACTTGATCTAACTTCAAATTTTCACTGTCCAAACTCTGGTGACCACGTTAATCTGTATGTGTCTAAAACTTTGGTAGGTGTTGAATCTCTTCAGAAAGCACTGCAGTATCAGCTACCTCAGAGGTAACGAGTGGAAATTTATTCAGAAATGTTGTTTTGCCCTTGATTCTTGATAATTGGATTTGGAAACCTAAATGTTTCTAGGTTAAGTCAAATCAGATAAAAACGTTACTAGAAATCTGAAGGTTAAGGTAGAAGTGTTCAGAAATCACTCAATTTGTTAACGGACTGTTTAAGAGCCACATTTAAACAGCACAGATGGTTTGCAGACCTCTGTGCAAAAAAAAAAGTAAACCATCATGCCGAGTTAATTAGAGCTAAAACAGCTTCCCTTTAAAAAAGGTGAACTCTGGCCATGCCAAATGTAATGAAAATATGACATGCCTTAAAAGAAACAAATAGCAAGTCAGCAGATAAGATACACAGTTACTTATAAATTCTGATGCATATTGTAATTATGATTTGATAGGTGACTGCAGGCTTCCCATGTGCTGAGAGGATGCAAAGGAAATACAACAAAATAATGAATGATCTGCTACAGTACACTAATCCCATCCAGCTTTATAGACACAATAAAACACAGTAGCCCACCATGATTTCACTTATTTGCCTTCAAGGTTAAGATCACATACTTCCTTAGTTGTATTCCGTGCATAATGGCTGAGATTAGTCCTTCAACAGACATCACTAAATCACTGTTCAAATCTGTTTTCCTTGAACCTGCAGACATAATTGCTTTCTATAAAGAGAAGGTGTTTCTCTAAGCATTTTGTTATACAATTCACAAACAGTTCAAATTTCATAAGAACCTGAAAGCACTGGACTTTCATACCCCACTATTGCAGATTTACCATGCTGGAGTGCTTTACTCAGCAGGTCACTATGGTAGAATTTCTGCATTTGGATGCTTCATATATTCCATAAAACATGAAGTTTAATTTTGTAAAACAGTGTCTTCTTGGGATAGTTACAATATATGAAATTGAAAATCTAAAAGTAGATTACAGCCTAATCACAACTAATCAAATGAGTTTCAAACTGGATGTATCACCTGAGACTGCTCCAAATATTTCCTCTCAAAGAGAGCTTCTAGGCTGTATACTTTATTAACTCTGAAACTGTTATAATTTTAGAGTACAATCCTGGAAATTTGGAGATATGTGCACCCTATAGAACTATTATAAACACACAAAGAGGTCTATATTAATATTATCTTCTCTAAATGATTCAAAGTGGACCTTGGAAAGTGAGCTATGTGAGCATCTGTGGTTGCAAGCAGGTCTTCTTCTGGTCTGTTTTTCATTTCTGTAACAGTTGAGTTTTCTCATAATGTAAAACCCACGGTCCAAAAAAAGTGGCAAGTAAGTAATAAGTTTTATGTGGTAGACAGCTAGCACTTCTGTTTGCCCACATGTGTTGTCTGTAATATCAGTCTCTAACTATCACTTTTGGTATAACTACTTTGGTGAGTAGCTAAGCTTCTGAGTTACAGCTTTCAAATTCAGACACAAAGCTAGACAAAGTGCCTAGAAGGAAAAGCAAGTCCCTAACTTGCTTGATGAACCATAATGCCATAATGCCATAATGCCGGCATGGTTAATTTGGATAGTTTTTATATATATATACATATATATATATATATGTGCATATATTTATGTATATATATAACTTGATGTTTATAGACAAAGGAAAGGCTTTAAGGGGAAGCCTGTGTTCAAACAGCACAAGGTCCAAAGTAATAATCATTGTAATTTAACTGGTAGACACTGAACATGCACAAGTGCCTTGCTAACATCCAAATGCCTCATGAAACATCATGTCTTCTTTCTATCAAGGCACTTAAAGCTCAGGTATCTGGCTGTGTTATCTTTTGATACAAAAGGGGATAACAGTCCCCTTTTGGTCTTGCTGCCAGTAGTCTACTGTCATTGACAGTAGTTGTTTCTTAAAAGTGATGCAGCTTCCCCCCTCGCTCTTCTCTGGGAGGAACAAATATGGTGTAAGTCTCCACATATCATTTTTCTAGCACAGCAAAATGATGATTCCTTAACGTCCCTCCTCTCTCTCCTATTTTGTCTTTGATACGAAATTTTTCTTTGTGCTTCATATGAAAAGCTGCAAAAACCTGGAACACTTTGGAATAAATTGCAATAGATTATCTCCCTGGTGTTTTGATCTTTTCCTTCCCACTGTTGATTTGTAGAACTTTGTAGTGGGATTTGAGGATACTTTTGCATGATATTGACCTGTAAGCTTATCTTTGCCACAAGAAATTTCATTGTAGAAGTCTGGGACTTGCTATTCGTCAGGTGAGACAGATGAGAGCTTTCTATGAAATTTTCAGCACTGATGAAGCTATTTAAGCAACAGTATGCAGTTGTAAGATCATTTCTGTAAAAGAATATGGAAGGACACTGATCTGGCATGCAATATTCCTGACCAAACATCTGACAGGAGAGACTTTGCTAGATATTCTCAGAAGATGATGGAGAAAGAACTGCAAAGTTTGGATGAGATATACAGGTATTGAACCTGTATACACAAGTCATTTTTACTCGTTTTAAAAAGGTAGAAGGCAAATATTGAAATTGGATTGGATATTGGTGAGCTAGATTACGAATAAATTAAGTTCTAGTAGCTTCAGCTGTGGTATGAATACTGAAGTCGAAATCATGTGAAATGTGAAATGTGAAGGAAAACTTTCATCTTTTAACCACTTTAACAGTAAAATCTGTAATGCTGCACCTATAAATTTCAAATAATATACATAATGAAGTTTCTCACTTTTCAGTTCGGGCATGTCTTTGTACAGCCATGTGGCAAACGTGGATATGCAAAAGATGTAGTGCACTGGGTGAAGAGTACCTCTGAGATGTGCAATCAGTGAAACAAATTTTGCTTTCATGATTACTCAGTTGCCAGAGATCAGTGTGCCCTGCTCCAATTTTTTGGTGCAATTCCAGAAAAAACCCTTCTATAAGGAAGTCACACTGAAAATTTCACTCATTGCATCATGTCATCTGGTAACGTCAGAGAGAAGTAGGTAAATAAGTTTTAAAGCACCTGAAATAGCTTTCTAAGTCTTCAGCTTTGCAGAAAAAGATTGTAAGGCTTTTATGGTATGTTATTTTACTTAATTTTAATTTATTTGTTAAACTAGTAAAAATTTCAAGACTATTGTAGTTTAAACACACCATAGTTCAGAGAATGGACATTTAAAACCTTGTTGATTGCTGAATAAATTAAGGGAACTGAGGGGGTGGTAAAGTTATTACAATGGAAAAGACAGAAAAAAAAATGTGTTGCTTCTATGGCAAAAACTGGAACTAATTGAATGAAAGTGAAAGTGAATCTGCAAGTTTTGGAGTGACCCACAGTATAATAGCTCTGAATAAGTCAAGCAGATCTGACTTTACATTTAAAAACCCACATTCAGAAGTTGAGCTTTGGAGTAATCTTTATTCTTGGAACACACTATTCTAGAGACTATCTTCCTCCAAATGCAGCAAAGCTCTCTATGACTTAAAACACAGATTTAGCTCTATGAATCTGTAGTTAACCCTAAGCAGTAAGGGTTTCTGTCAGTATGGCAACCATTATCTCTGTTGCATTTTATAAGATCTGTTTTAAGTTAATGAGACAGACAGATTCCCTTTGCCTACCTCATCTGACTTCAGTTATTTCTCACCTGATTATTTTGGCAGCCATGATAATACAATTAGGAAAGAATCAGCCCAACATAAAGCCTAAATGAATTTGAACTTCATTGTACAGTATAAGATAACATATAGGAATAGCTTTTCTTTGGCAGTGGAAAAAGGCATTTGTTAACAATGATGTAAAGTTTAGTAAAGCTTTCTAATAAGTTTTGTGTATACAATTTCTGAGCTTGTTTTTAATTCCAAAGATTTTGAGAAGTAATTTGAAAGACCCTAGTGACCAAAAATGTTTTGGAAAAGTACAGTGCTGTGAATGGAAAAGACCTCTTTTATAGTCAGAAATGTAGCATATTTTAAGCTTGATATGTATCTACAAATGCTTATACACATACACGTACTTATATAGATACAGTAATTTGTTCTGTGTTACAAGAAGATTTGTTTAAGGGAATGTTTTTGGGCTGTTCTCCAAGATACCTTTTGCTCTTCCAGAGCTGAACACAAAGACCACAAAAAATTGTCTGCATGGATTTTTTTTTTGTTAAGAGTGTTGGTGTTAACAAACTGGAGCAAATGTAACAAAAAGGAAAAGTGTCAGTGGCCAAAGTTCAGGGCAATCTAACAACTAAAAAAGATTTCCACGTTATGGAAGGACAGAATTTATGTCACTATAGGATTAAACTAATCTAAAAGAAAAGGTTAATGACAGTATCAGATATAAAAAAGTAGTTGCAATATAACCTATTATCAAAGTGAGGAAATATCCATTTACCACAAAATAATGCAACATTCATAAAACATCTTGATGTATGAATGTGCCCTGATTTTGGCAGTAGATTAATCTAAGTGAGCTCTATCAACCTTTTCCTAGTAAATCAGATATTTCATTCTCCATGTCATAACCTACATCTTGAAGACATGTGCTGTAGACTTTGCATTGATCTAAAGCTGCTGTGATAAAATGCTTCAATATGACAGAATACTGGGAGAAAGTAAACCCAACCAAAGTATAAAGAAACTACTTTACTGGTGGGATTTTATGCCAAATACAAATAAAGTCAAATCAGTCAACCATGAACACCTTCTGATGTTAAGAATAACTTTGGGTAACTGTTTATGATGGCTAGAAATGCTAGTGACTCAGATTTCTGTAAGAAAAATGTTAAAAGAAGATGTCACAAGCAGCTTTCAAACACATCCTTATTTATTGGCTGTGTGAAATTGGATGTTCTTATTTAGAATGTTAATACTTCTTTCAAAACATGCATAAAAAAATCGTAGGTGGTATTTCTTTTGAGAGAAGAAAGGTAACAGATACTAATGAAGTACAAACAAGAGAAAAAATATTCAGCTATGCATAACAAATGATTAAATTCAATTACAAATATGTATTTTATAAAGGAAAAAAATAACTCCACATTAGCAGTTTGTGATCAAAGGCAGCATTACAGTATCACTTGTCTGTCTTTCAAGTGAGCCTTGTGGGGCTAAGAAAGAAAGAAAAAGAACAACAAAAAAATGTTGGCATCAGACTAGTAGTGGAGTAAACCTGTACTGTTAGTTGGAAGGCACTTTACTTTTATATAGCAACCTTGACTGAGAATGCAAGATGAATGCAAAGAAGATGATGCAAAGAAGGACAAAGAAGATGGTGAAGGGTCTATACGGAAAGCCTTATGAAAAGCGGCTGAGGGAACAGCGGCAGTTTAGCCTGGAGAAACAGAAACTGAGGGGAGACCTTATTGCTTTCTACAATTACAGGAAAGGAAGTTGTCTTGAGGTGGGGACTGATGTCCTCTGCCAAGTAACAAACAACAAGACGAGAGGAAATGGCTCCAAGTTGCACCAGGGAAGGTTTAGACTGGATATTAACAAAGATTTCTTCACTGAAAGAGTTATCAAACACTGGACTAGGCTACCCAGGGAAGTGGTTGAGTCACTGTCCCTGGAGGAATTTAAAAGACATGTAGATGAGGTGCTTAGGGACATGGTTTAGCAGTGGACTTGGCTGTGTTGTGCTTACGGTTAGACTTGATGATCTGGTGGGTCTTTTCCAATCTAAATGATTCTATGACTCTATGAAGAAATAGCAATTGGGATCTTGGAGGTAACAAAGATAGGCAAAGTACTTCAGCTATCCCTTGGGTCAGGGCTCTTGGAGGCAGAGGGATCCAAGAGTGCTGGCTGCTGTTTAAACATCACTTCCTCCATGCTCAGGATTGGTGCATCCCCCTGAGCAAGAAGTCTAGCAAAGGAGGCAGGAGACCCTCATGGATAAGCAAGGAGCTTCTAGTGAAACT
>Ga0065711_1030178_pt1 | contig 33426 bp, 20 predicted proteins | sample Hoacrofraction12_FD_59098 | JGI IMG/M metagenome (GOLD analysis project Ga0065711, IMG submission 59098) | Hoatzin crop microbial communities from Cojedes, Venezuela - Epithelial fraction 12 v2 (version 2) | ecosystem: Host-associated > Birds > Digestive system > Esophagus > Crop | place...
CCCCCTTTTTTTTTTAAGAGAACCCTTGTCCTCTTCAGCTAGCCTAATAAAGCATATTCTCAAGGAAAGGGTGAGAGGAAGGATTTAGAGGGGAATTACCTATTTCTGTCCTTGTAAACTGTGCCAGTGAAAAATGACAACCCATCTTGCTGCTTCTGTTTCTCTCCTGCAGGAATCCTGCTTTCAAGATGTAAACATTAGGCTCTCAGGTACACAGACTCTTTTACACAGCTCTGGAAGTTCTGATCAGTAAAGCACTTAAGCACTTACTTACATTTAATCATGTCATTTTTACAGACTTGCCATTAGTTGTCTTGTGAACCACAGTACTGAGCACCTTGAAGAACTGTGCACTAAGTGCATCAAGTGCACTTGGACTTGCTCAATGAGTTATTGGATGTACCGTCCTCTCAAAACACAAAAGGAAGGTCATTAAATCGATGTGCCACACTTCCTAAGTAGTATGTTGACTTCAGTGGACTCTGCATTTCCATTTGAAGTGTTATTGTCTGCCCGCTGAGACTCTTCCTGCTTTATAGTAGTTATATCTTGTCCTAAAGTGAACTAGACTGAACTGTGTGTTGTTAAAAACCTCTTCTTAACAGAGGCTGCTGAAATTCAGTGGTGAATGGTAAGGTTCCTGTAATTTGTCAAGTTTTTAAAGCATTTTGGGGGTCCTTTGGCGTGAAAACCACTCTACAAATGTAAGATCATTATGATTGCAACCTGTCTCCTTGGAGAGAGAAAATGTGACTGCTCTAACAAATCTTAGCAGCATTTTCATCCTACTAAAGCCTTAGGTTTTGTTCATTCAAGTCACAGATTACTGAGCAGAAGTGGAAATAACAGGATACTGACAGCAAATTGTTTTTTCCACATCATGACTATAAATAAGTTACCTAAGCCAACTTTTCTAATCCAATTTCAGTATAAAAGTTTACACCTAAGTTCAGTGGAAGGAATGATGCAGACATCATGTAGAGTAAGTGTGGCTATTGTTCCTTAATGTTGTTCTTTGATTAAGGCTTAGATACCATATCTTGAAGTAATAAATGTTTCACATAGATTCAGAGTTACAAAGAAGGCAGATACATAAAATTTAGATTTTAGAACCTACAACTCGGGGGGGAGGGGGAATCACTACTAGGACGACAGCCATGCTAATAATAAGGCATTGTAATTGTAGAAACTTTTTTTATCATCTTGTACGGGGTTTGCCTGGCAAGGTTTTGATAGTGGGGGGCTACAGGGGTGGCTTCTGTGAGAAGCCACAAGAAGCTTCCCCCGTGTCCGATAGAGGCAGTGCCAGCCAGCTCCAAGATGGGCCTGCCACTGGGAAAGGCTGAGCCCATCAGCAATGGTGGTAGTGCCTCTGTAATAATGTATGTAAGGAGGGGAAAAAAAACCTCCTGTGTAACTGCATTTGCAGCAGGAGAGAGGAGTGACATGATGTGAGAGTAACAACTCTGCAGTCACCAAGGTCAGTGAAGAAGGAGGAGGAGGAGGTGCTCCAGGCACTGGAGCAGCGATTCCCCTGCAGCTCGTGGAGCAGACCATGGTGAGGCAGGTTGTCCCCCTGAAACCCATGGAGGTCCACTGTGGAGCAGATATCCACCTGTAGCCTGGGAAGGACCCCTCACCAGAGCAGGCGGGTGCACCTGATGGAGGCTGTGACTCCATGGGGATCTCACGCTGGAGCAGACTCCTGGCAGGACCTGTGACCTTGTGGAGAGTGCTCCCCACACCAGAGCAGGTTTGCTGGCAGGACTTGTGACCCTGTGGGGGACCCACACCGGAACAGCCTGCTCCTGAAGGACTGCAACCTGATGGATGGGACCTCTGCTGGAGCAGTTCATGAAGAGCTGCAGCCCTTGGGAAGGATTCACGCTGGAGAAATTTGTGAAGGACTGTCTCCCATGGGAGGGACCCCATGCTGGAACAAGGGCAGAGTGTGAGGAGTCTTCCCCTGGAGGAGGAAGGAAGAGTAGAGACGTGTGATGAACTGACTGCAACCCCTATTCCCTGTCCCCCTGCACTGCTCAGGGGGAGGAGGTAGAGAATACGGGAGTGAAGTTAAGCCCAGGAAGAAAGAAGGTGGGGGGGGAGATGTTTTTAAGATTTAGTTTTATTTCTCATTACACTTTTATGATTTGATTGGTGATAAATTAAACTAATTTCCCCAAGTTCAATCTGTTTTGCCTATGACAGTAACTGGTGAGTGATCTCTCCCTGTCCTTATCTTGACGCACGAGCCTTTTGTCATATTCTTCTGCCCTGTCCAGTTGGGGGGGGGGAGCGATAGAGCAGCTTTGGTGGGTACCTGGTGTCCGGGCAGGCTAAACCACAACATTTCTAAACAAGTTTTTGCTTCTGTTATATTCATACCCCTTCTTATATTCTCCTTTATTTAGGTTTCTTCCATAAAATTAATATTTACAATGTTGTATTTGTGAAGATATAGTTTTATGAAGCAAGAGAGATGTTACGTGAGGCAGTTATGGAAGATTAGGTCAGCCAGTGGAAGAACTGAAGTAACAAAGTGTGCTTTAGGTGACTAGTCACACAAGTTCAGACACTCAAACATGCATATGAAACATAAGGAGAAAATGCTGATGAGCATCCCAGAAGCCAAAGTTTGTTTGCACAAAGCATTCTTGAATAATTTCAAACAGAAACCATTTTTCTTAAAAACTGCTGTCTCTTTGCCAAAGTACTTCTTTAATCACTTGTGACTATAGAACACTTTTTACTTACATGTAATTACTGATGGGGTGCTGTAGTCTCTAGTCTTGCAGCAAAATGCGCACAGTAAGACCCTGCTTATTGCCATGGACCAAGGATGTGGTGGAACTTCAGGAGCTAATAACCATCTTTGCTGTCAGTTTTGTCCTCTCCCTGTTATTTCACATTCCTTCCATGAAGGGAGAAAAGAGTAACAGAGATTTGATGCTTAACCTGAGTATCTTCCTATTTGTAGCTGTTTTGTGAGATTGGCATCCTGGGGGATGAAGGGACTGAGAGCAGCTCTGCCGAGAAGGACTTGGGGCACTGGTGGATGAAAAGCTGGACATCAGCTGATAATATGTGCTTGTAGCCCAGAAGGCCAACCATATCTTGGGCTGCATCAAGAGAAGTGTGGCCAGCAGGTCGAGGGAGGTGATTCTGCCCCTCTACTCTGCTCTGGTGAGACCCCACCTGGAGTCCTACGTCCAGCTCTGGAGCCTCCAGCACAAGAAGGACATGGAGCTGTTGGAAAGGGGCCAGAGGAGGGCCACAAAATTGATCTGAGGGCTGGGAACACCTCTCCTGTGAGGCAAGGCTGAGAGAGTTGGGGTTTTTCAGCCTGGAGAAAAGAAGGCTACAGGAACACCTTGTTGCAGCCTTCCAGGGGACCTACAGAAAACACTGGGAAAATGTTTTTAGCAAGGCCTGTAGGACAAAGAACAATGGTTTTAAACTAAGGAAGGGTAGATTTCGACTGGATATGAGGAAGAATTTTTTCACAATGAGGGTGGTAAAACACTGGAGCATGTTGCCGAGAGAAGTAGTGGAGGCCCCGTGCCTGGAAACATTCAAGGTCAGGCTGGATGGGGCCCTGAGCAACCTGGTCTGGTTGAAGATGTCCCTGCTCACTGCAGAGGGGTTGGGCTAGATGACCTCTAAAGGTCCCTTCCAACCCAAAGCCTTCTATGATTCTATAATTCTGTTACTGAGATAGCTAGATTAGCAGGGGATTTGGTCTAGAATACGATATAACATGTGTAACTAACTACTGTCAGAGAATTCCCTTTTGAACAGCATATTGCATACTTGTTATGTAGTAGAGTTTATAACACAGATTAGCTTTGCCTGGAAATCTATATTCCTTCTCTTTAAGACAATTACATATATTTTAAATGCATAATTTTTCCTTTTTCTTTATTAATCCTAAAGTTGAATTGCTAAAAACTCACAGCTGTTAAATTTCTACCAACTGCTACACATTAGTAAAACAAAAGCATTTAGCATGATGAAACCCAAATTGAGAACCAAAGAACTTCATGTACTAATGAGAAATATACCTTATGTTTGTGTATTTTCTAAAATCAAAATTATACAGCAGTGATGTATCTAATTGAATGTCACAATATCAGTAATTGTGCTGTCTATGAAAGAAATTTGCTCCAAAGTCAAAGTGTCACCTTGCTGTCAAATAATCCCATAGATTACCATAAACAGAGCTAGCAAAATTGTATTGTGACTGAAAAGATATGTGATGTGAATCCTAGTCATTACCAAAGACACGACTTCCATTGTAATTATCTGCCTATCACAATAGCTGCCTTCTGCCAGTGCTTGCTTACCTGCTGCCACACAAACTCATTAACATTTTTGTCAATGCAGTGTCATTTGTACCGTTAACCTTTGTGCAAAGTGGGGTCGTTTCTTCATTATGATGGATTCTGTAATACCACAACAACTTGCATTGAGGATTAATATTTCTCTTTTCTTCATTTATGGTTAAATTAGAAATTAGTCTAACATCTGGGTTTCATTATACTGAGTTGCCTTGTCATGTGTGGAAAATGCAATTTGTTTACAGGTAGCTGCAGTGTTCTCCATCTAAGAAGGGATTACTGCTGTTGCTCAAAGCTACTTTTAAAGGCAAATAAATCCTTGGACATTTCAGCTGGTTTTTGATGGAAAATAAAAATGTTTTTCAAAGTAAATTAAAGAATTATGGTTTTCACTTTCAGGTATCAAACTGTGCAAAACTTTTGCTATATCTAGACTTCATAATAAAAATGTTACAGTCACTTTTCTAGATAACACTAGGCTAAGGACTGATTTGCTATCAATAGTTCAAATTCATAGTAGCCATCTCAAGTTTTTACTTCATTTTTATGGTCTGCTAGCATAGTGTCTTGTTGTGTTTGTTGGACCGTTGTAAACTATGAACAGTTTCTGCAATACCTATAGAACAATTTCCATAAGTAGTTACTTGATCTTTGTAAATTTAGATTAGAATTATTACTGCCTGACAGTTTTAAGAGTAAAAGTAAATACTTTTTTTAAATTCATCAGTGCCGGGAAATATAAGTAGAGGGTTAGTGATAGCCAGAGGAAATCTATTATCTTTCAGGTCTTGAGTAGATGTGTAGAGTTTGTTGCAGTTAGTGTAGGCAATAAATCTGACATTTTGTCTAGCCATTTCATGAAAATTATTAGGCATCTGGTGTGTAAAGTAACCCTATACTTCTCACAGTGATATGGTTTATGAAGCTGAAGATGAACATGTTGCTGATTCTACATTTATGTGTTCCCTCCCTCGTATGTAACAGACACTGAGCTGCTTTCTTGCTGATCATGTTTGTTCCCTTCCTGAGAGTTCAGAATCTTTGTCACCTCCTGCGCTTCCCACTATCCTATTCCTAAAACCTGCTTAAGCCCTTTTTATGTCCTATTTCTGCCCCACCACAGTTCCTTTTTAATTCTTTCCCAAGGTTCCCTGGAGCATCTGTCTTTGCTTTACTGTGCAAATTCCTAGTCCTGGCTGATGCAGCAGCAAGGAGGCAGGTCTCTCACAGACTGCATATTGGAGACAAAAGAGGACTCTAGGCAGCAACGGGGTGTTTTAGGTCAGGATGCATTCTGCATGCCGATCAGAAGAGCTTTCTTAAAATCCAGAGCCTGAGAGTTAGCCAGACTATAATTCAGTAGGGGGATTTGATACAATGCAGAGTCATCTGAGGCAATGGCCATGATGCACAATGAAAGTAAGATCTGGTGGTTTTTCATGAGATATAGTTACAAAACGTGCCCTTAGCTCTGTGACCTTGCAGACCTGCAGAGCAATATTGACATTGTTAGAATCTGGCCACAGGTTTCCAACGGAGTTTGCAAGACCCGGGACAGAGGTGTGTCAGACTTACCCTGTCTGAACTGTTTTTGTTTTGCTTGGATTAGCTTTAACAGCAATTTTCCTAATGACAGGTTGGTTGTGGCTAATTTGTTCTGCTTTCCTTTTTCTTTGTAGAGTATGATCATAGTTTTATTGAGATAACAATAATAAGCAGTTGCTCTACGTGGAATGAGGTTATTTATGACTGCCATAAAGATGTAGTATACAGAAATACCAGCCTGGTAGGATAGTGGTAGGACAGCAGCAGCATCAAGAAGTGCAGACAGAGCATGCGGCACAGAGGAGGGCAGATATGGGATGATAAGAGGTAGGCACAGGCTGGCACTGGAGACCCCACAGCTGTAAACAACTCACCAGTGCTCACCAAAAGAAAGGAAGGCCTGGAGCTGGACAAGACTGTTTAGGGATAATAAAGAGAACAAATAAGTAATATCTAACATAGGTAGAGGACACTGTATATTGTAAATTTAGCTGTACTATGGCATTTCAAATCTGTGGAGAAAGAACAAAGCGTAAAAATATGTCAGTAAACATACAAAAATGCCCTCAGGTATATCATAGAGTGAGGAAGAAGACACCACCAACAGAAAAATCATATTCTTCCCAGTGAAGAACTCCAAATAGTGACACTCATCATAACACCCACCACTACCACAAGGCTGAAAACCCCGACCTCAGGACCTGCAGGAGCTGGGGTAGGGTGTATATAACATTGGGAAAAGGGGTGGAAACAAAGTGTATAAAAATGTTAACATTATTATTATTATTATTATTAATGAAAGTTTTACCAATAGAAAAGTAGTCTTTCTGTTTCTGAAATAATTAGATCTAAAATTAATAACGTTTCTTGGATTACACTGTTATGGTTTTGAGCAAATTCTTGGCTTTATATATAAGATGCATTTTCCCTTTTCTTGTAGACAAAATTCTGAGCATAGCAACATTAGTTACTGGAAATGGAAAAAGATCATAGGCAGAATTCAAGAAACTAAAGAGGTTTTACCCCTTTATTCCTGTCACTTGGTAAACTTTCAGAAGTCTTTCCACAGACCATCTTCCAGTGGAGGGACAGAGCCTTTTTCCATGGGCTGGTCCATTTGCTGGGGCACGCTACATTTTCATTAACTTGTACTGTATTGATCAACCATAACCTCATTGGGGGCACACATCCTCATTCAAAACCACACTCATGTGGCCACTTGAAATCCAAGGAAATCACCTGGATTTAGGTATATGTCTTCTTAAAATCGGGCCTATTATACAGGTTATTCATAGTGCTAGGAAAGGAGCGTTTTGTCTTTTGTGTAATAGGGTGAATGCCTCAAGCGTGTGGTTGCTCTCAGATAGAAAATGACTGTAAACCAATTCAACTCCTGGCCATTGTTCAACACGGGCCTTAAGTGTATCTTTGAAATGTTATGTAATGGATGCTTTCATTTTTTGTATTTTGAAATAAATGAGACAGAGACAGAAGATAGAATATTTTGTGTGCTATGTTTATATTAAAATAAGAAACGTATCCTATTTCTTGTATAATAAGGCTCCTAATGTGGCAGGCTTTCAAGATCTTCCTCAGTTTTTGCACCTAGGGTGGGAAGTAAACATTCAGTGCCTGGAAAATTCAGCCTTAGGAGTACAATAGTAACTTTTCACAGTGAAATGAAACAAAAAAGACTCATAATTACAGGTGAGAATAAATCTTAATTGCTTCTGATTAAAGGAAAAAGAGTGAAGTAGATTAAGCAAGAGAAAGACATAAAACCATTTTATTGCATAGACAGTTTGAAACACTTGAAAATTATGGGTGCAAGGGTTAAACAAGATAGCATACATTTTAAATAGGTGCTATAGCAACATGTCAAATATGTCCATATTTGCATATAATTTATTTTAAAAACATGCCATCACTGCCTCATATATTCAGAGCCTGGCAAGTGGAAGTCAAAGAGGTCACCGGTACAGCTGGTGCAGGTAATGGAATTCCCATCAGGCAGATTTGGAAACTCTGAAGAAATGTGCTGAACACAACACTCCATCTTTTTGTAACCTATTGAGACAAACACACAATTTTCATGCTTTAAAAAAGAGATACTATATCTTTTAGTACATTACCATATTTTTTGTATGCTCTGTTACATTTCAATATGTGTCATTTATTTGTAAAATATGTGCATGAATACCCAAGTCATGTATGCTAATGTGTTATGGAGTTTGCCATCCCAGTTCTCCTTCTGATAAAGAAAATAGGAAATATCATAATGATCTTGATGGATAATCTAACAAAACAAATGCTGAAAAATATTTATGACCATACTGTGCCAGGTGGTTTTTACTAAGATCTGTCTAAGGGTGAACTCTAAATAAAAAGAAAAGCAATCTGAAAAGGTGAAACAATAAGCATGGAGAGCATAAGACAAATACTTGTGAGAGACACAATAGGCCAGATTCTTCTCTTAGACAGCCATGAAGAACTTTAGCTAGATGCTATGTAGTAATTTTGCCAAAGAACAGAATTGATGTCTATGTTTCTAGTACCTACTTTAGCTTTTAACTACTTTTTTTACTCTGTAGTGAGAATCATAGTAGCTTGAGGCAAAGACTGAATACAAGATTTTCTATTGTACAGCAATTACTGTGATGCAGCTTGTGTCCTGCCTCTAACTTTACCATGACCGTATCCAGGTTGCCTCAGGAGCGGATGAGGGAATACGCACCTGCTAATGTTGCTGCTTTTGGCAGTAGCTGATTGCTTTTATGTCTCACCTCCTGGTCTCCTACCAACTTTATTCATTTTCTCTGGGGTTTCTGGGTGCCCAGCAGTCCACTCAAAACAGTGGCAGGACAAATGACTGCTGTCTATGTTGAGGTCATCTATATTTTCCACGCTCAGCTGGTGCAATTGACTGCCCTTGGGTAGGCACTTGCATTGTGAATGTGTTGATCACAGTGTAGGTGTTGCAGAGCTCATCTGCTCACACACTGTGGATCTGCTAAAACTGTCCTTAACTAGACTTGCTAGGCACATGCTGATTAGCTGCACAGAGCACCCACAGAGTATTCAGGATGTCCCAGCACTTCTACTCGTGCAACAAATCAGAAACAAAGTGAACAAATTCACTCGTTAACCATATGGTACTACTTAGTTCCCTTTTCTACTTCAGTCTTTTCCCTGGCTGATGTGTGGAATAGTGGGATATTGTAGGTAACATCGGATTTTATCTCCATACACTGCTTTGAAAAATACTTGCAGGTCTATATGGACAAGAAGAGGGCTGTGCCATCAGGTCTGCAAGATTCACACACTAAAATTTGAACCCAGAGTTTTCAGGAGGTGCATTATGTAGTGTGGCTGAAATGAGAGCCTGGGTGTGTTAAGGATGCTGCTGGAGGAGCTGGATCTGTGACTGGACTCTGAAACCTCTGTTCTGTGGTAGTGGATGCCTCTAAAATTTTGAGCACATGTCCCGTCCAGCATGATTCACTGGGGAAATATGGCTTGGCTTATGGGTCTATGCAGTTAATGTGACCATTCATCCATCCTATGCATTTCCCATATTGCGTCTTGCTCAACAAATGAAGAAAGGGTGTGAGCTGAGGGGCATTCATAAAGTCACAGGAGAATTTAAAGAAGCAAAAAGTGCAGGGGATGAGGAGAACTGACAACATCAGGAGCAGCTGGGAATGAATTTGGGTGGGTAACAGAAAAGTGGAGATACTACACTGAAGGCCTGAGGGTGCTATGGTGGTGCTGATGCTAGAAGATGAAAAAGGCGAGAGCATGGTGGTAAGGAAGAAGAGAGTAAAAGGTTCATGGAAAATGTGGGGCAAAGTAGACCTGTACTTGTGTATTGTAAAGGACATGACAAATGTTCTGCCCTGGTCAGCAGAAGTAGGGAAGTGATCGCCCCCCTGTACTCAGCACTGGTGAGGCCGCACCTCGAATACTGTGTTCAGTTTTGGGCCCCTCATACAAGAAAGACATTGAGGTGCTGCAGCGTGTCCAAAGAAGAGCAATGAAGCTGGTGGAGGGCCTAGAGCACAAGTCTTATGAGGAGCGGATGAGGGAACTGGGGTTGTTTAGCCTGGAGAAGAGGAGGCTGAGGGGAGACCTCGTCAATCTCTACCACTACCTGAAAGGAGATTGTAGCGAGGTGGGTGTTGGTCTCTTCTCCCAAGGGCAAGTGATAGGACAAGAGGAAATAGCCTCATATTGTGTCAGGGAAGGTTTAGACTAGGTATTAGGAAAAATTTCTTCACCAAAAGGATTATTAAGCATTGGAACAGCCTGCCCAGGAAGTGGTTGAGTCACCATCCCTGAAGGTATTTAAAAGATGTGTAGATGTGGTGTTTAGGGACATGGTTTAGTGATGAACTTGACAGTGCTAGCTTAGTGGTTGGACTTGATGATCTTAAAGGTCTTTTCCAACCTAAATGATTTTATGATTCTATGATTCTAAATTCTAAATGTCAGTATTATCTTCTGATTGTCCTTTGTTCACTTAATAATTGTATAAGTAAATTGCTTCTCACCAAGGAGTTAAAAACTCCCACCAGTTTCTCTTTCTTCATGGCATCAAGAAATCTATGGATTACAGAAATACTCTCAAAGCCGAACACTTGCAATTTTTTTTTGTTCTTATATATTCAATCTCTTCTTTTAAAAGACTATCTGAACGATTTGTCAGTAATTTACTACAGAGATAAAAGCATAAATGAAGTAGATTAGATTTTTAATAACAAAGTATTACCTGCCATGTACAGGGGTTTAAGACACATTAAGGTGGAGTATGAATTGTTTAGATATGAGCTGTTCTACTTGATCCCAAAGCTCTAAGCTCAACACAGCTTGTGTTGTGTTTAGCCTGTACTTAGCCCATTTCTGACGTGAAATCTACATTTGCATTTGTACCATTAATAAAAGTGGATGATAAGTGTTACTTCATGAATTTATTAGGTAAGTTAGGAAGTGTTTCTGAGATCTTCCTTATCTTAGAGTGCCTCTCAAAGACGATCCACTAGACACTCACTGGCTGTAATGGTTTCCTCTTTTTTTCTTAAAGCAAAACTGTGTCACAAGAAAGATCAATAAAAACAATCTTATATACTGATAGGCACAGTATATATTTCACCCTCCAAAAATTGTTTCTTGGGAGGCAGAATGCTTTAGCAACCAAGGGATGAGGATCTGGGCACCAGCTGCCCCTGTGCCATGGCCCGGCTCTGCAGACAGGGGGAAGGTGATGGCATCCTCTCTGCACTTCTGTTTCCCCAGCAAAAGGAGAGCATAAAGATGCTTAACTGCCTTACAGACTACAGATCAAATGTGCTGTGAAAGTGTTCATTATTAGTAAAAATAAAGCTACAGCTTTAGACGTGTGTCTTCTTTCCTAAACCTGAAGTTTAATTAGTGGAAGGAAGAAACATGATTTTTACCTCTGTCTATGATTTCTTGGAGAGTTGTTATGTGCATATTACTTTATTCTTATTTTTTAAGAAACAAGGTTTTATAGAATTGATGCAATATGGCAAAACATTCCTTATATTCAGTTAAAGGATTTGTAAAACCCAGTTTATAAAAACAGATTATGAGGAAAATACATTCCAAGGTATTCCCACTCTTGGCATGAAAAATTAATTTAACAGCACTGCTCAGTTATTATGTGATATTTAGATAAGTCTACTTGGAGAGAGCAACTATTTTTATTTATGTTACATGAGGAATTATTTCATAGACAAATGAATATATGTATCTATATGTGTGTATAAATACATTCACATATGTTGCAGTTTGCAACTGATCCTTTTCTGCCACAGGGCAAGCATTTTGGACCTCTTAGGCTCAGTCGTTCATATGAGACGCGGAACCTTTATAAAGAGCTTCACTGAGTGTGAGATTTGAACAATGGTGTAGTTACAAAATGCTTCACACTGGGGTGTCTTTAGGGGTAAAAGCAAAATGCTAAACACATGCTCGCCATTTTCAAAAACTTCTGCTATTACTATTAGTAATATGGTAATATTCTGACTTCATGCAAGTATCGGGTAACTAGGGAATCTCAATTCTACACTCATTGTTGTGATGGTATGTCAAGAGTTTCTTGTCATCCTATCCCCTCTTAGGTCCAAGAAATATTATACAAAACTCAGGGGTGTCAGTAGAGCATGGTAAGACAGAAAAAAGTTACCCATATGGTTTGCTAAGTGTAGAATGATGAACTAAAATTTTTTTAATGTCATAGAGGAGACAGGGGAAAGAGAACAATATTACTCTTATATTCAATTCATTGTTGACATATTAACATATATGTTAATTGAAAGGGGTACTACTTGTTATAACTCTGTAGATCAGACATATCTTGGCTAGAAAAGTCAGAGGTGAAGAGGTGACCTTATTCCAGTTAGAAATAAAAGTTCTAAAGGACTTTAAGGAAGCCAAATAATTCACTTTAAATAGGAATAACAGTATACCAATTTCATATTAGAAAATAATCACAGTTCTTGCATGTTACAGTAAAATTTAAGACAGCAAAAGAAGTAGTGTAAGATATGTATCCAACAGTCACACTTACTTCACATTTTCTCAGTAAATTGATTTTTATATCCTCTATAAATCCATATCTTAATCTGAGGATAATTAATGTCTTTAATATCTTCCACTCTCACTGTGAAAAACTCTTCTAAAATACCATTGGCAAACTGTGTTCTTACTGTTACCTACAAATACTTTCCTTAGTAAAAAATTAAATTTAAAAATTAGATAATTTTCTTGGAGAAGAGAGGGAATATAATTCATATTTAAATGAAATGCCTTGTTACTGGCATTGCCTTTGTGTGCTTTTGGTCCAGAATAAGATATTGGCGCTCATCTGTTATTGAAGAGATATTTATATACAAAAATATATTTATATTCAAGATTTTATTTAAGAGTTTAAAATAAATAGCACTATGTCACTATTTTTTAAACTGTCCTTTACAAGGATATATGTACCTTTTATTTTATATGCAGGCAAATGTGCATGCACAGACACACTCTCTCCACCTCCCACACAGAGATACATAAATATACATAGCCACATAATACCTTTCTAGTATTGAATTAGGAGGTGGACTGAAGCTTTAACTTGTAATATTAATGCTGCAAGATTATGAGCAAGTGTTTTTGAAATTTGTAGTTTTGATACGAAACAAAAGGTTTTGTTGCTAGTTTTACTACTTCTGTGTCTACTACATAGGACTCTGGTCTGAGTAAATTGTTAACATTTTATAAGCATCTGAATAAATACTCAGTGAAGTTGACACCGCCTCCCTGAAACCTGAATATATCCACTCAATATGCTTAGAACATTTGCCTTGGCTACATCCCATTTGTTGTCATACACTGTATCTAACTTCTTGAAGTTAATTTCGCCTTTGAAGGGGAGTAATATAAGCAAATCAGCCAAATGCTCCTCAGAACTGCTACTTTTCTTGGATTTGACTTCCTACTGCATGGAGAGAACAAATGAAATTATCAACCACCAACACCCATCATCCATGGTAATAAAATGAATAATTAGTTGTAAAATATTTCTGTAACTTTCCATAATTTTTCATTCATCTCTTTATGATCACAGCACTAAAACACTGAATATTGTTGACATAATTCTTAGTCACTTAATTTATTCACGCTGGAATACATAGCTAAATTACAATACTAAGGTGGATAATACTGTGTTGATTATAAATTGGATAGGATGGAGCTCAATCATCAATTATAGCAGAGGCATTAAAAAAACCAAACCTTCTACTGTTTTATTTTTCTTGGGAAAAAACAGGCTTTATGATACATATTAGCCTGATCTGGCAGTGGTACAAGAAAGCAAACCTAAGGTCTACATTCCAGATAGTGGTGACTTTTGCTTTTGGATCTTAAAACCAGTTACCTGCAGAGCTGACATGTAATTTGCACACCTAATTTATAATCCTTTAATCCTCAGATATTTTTCTCATCCTAGGAAATTGAATGTTAGATAAATCTCTAGTCTATTCTTGCTCACATATTGTTTACTTGACCTTTCTTTCATACATTACTTATCTGAAGATTATGCTGAATGTATGTTCTTGACAAGGAGTTACAACAGATACACTTATAATGGCGAGATCTCCCAGATACCATGTTATTTTCCACACAAAATGCAAAAATCAACAAGCATTGAGCCAGAACTACTGTTTTGTCTTCCGTGTGGTATTTCAAGGTCAGAAAAAGTCACGTTAATGGGGCAATTTAACACATAATAAATAGTGCATTGCCATTGCATGTGTTATATTTCTTCTACTATCTGGATTTCAGTTTTCAATCCCACTTTTCCATGAATAGTAACGTTCAGGATTTTAAAATGAAGATGACTGTATAACTTCGTTTTCACTTCAGTACTACCAATTATGTAAAGTATAATGTTACACTTCTCCTAGTTTTTCATTTTTTGTTATAACATCTGAAAACAGAATAGATCAAGCTAGCCTTTCAAACATTAAAAAAATGTTTATGTTGACAATATTTCCAGATCCACAAATTTTGCTAGGCAGTAACACAGCATTTGATGGCAAAAATGTTGCTGATGGAAACACAGAGGACTAAACTTTGCAACTCTTGCATAAAACACTTATTTAAACTCATAGGCTTTCTCTTGAGAAAACGGAGCAATATTTGGCCATTACTTGCCAAGTTAACTAATTTCAGATGCAGTGTAAGTTCTATGTACGAATACTTACTGGTGAGAATTCCTTATTCCTTAGGACACGTCTCCTAAACCTGATAACCCTGTCTGCAATTAGTTAACTTGCAAATGGCCAGCAGAACCTGTTCTGCAAAGGTGGGTGCCTTCTACCTGCTTAAAGGACTGCTGTTACACTCTCAGTGGACACTGCACCGGTTGCCAGAGAAGCCTCAAAAGTTCAGCATTGACAGCAACAGTGTCATTATGTCACTTTATGCACAGTAACACATTGATCAGATTATTCTGCCCCATGGTGTTAAACAGGACTGGACCCAGTATTGACCCCTGGGGTACACCGCTAGTGACTGGCCTCCAACTAGACTTCATGCTGCTGATCACGAGTCTCCGGGCCCGGCCGTTCAGCCACTTTTTGGTCCACCTCATTGACGCCTATGCAGCACCTACATCAATAGCTTCTCTATGAGGATCTTACGGGAGACAGTGTCAAAGGCCTTACTGAAGTCCAGGTAAACAATATCTGCTCTTCTCCCCTCATCTGCCAGGCCAGTCATTTCATCTTAGAAATTTATCAAGTTGGTCAACTATGACTACTCCTTGGTGAAGCCATGCTGACTACTCCTGATGATTTTCTTGTCCTGAATGCACCTGCAAATGTTTTCCAGGATTAGCTGCTCCATCAAGTCCCAGAGTTATGTCCTAATAACAAAACCTGCTGTATTCAAAGCAAAAATAGGCTTCATTCTGACTCTTGAAAATGAACTTCTGAGTAGTCACAAGTGAAAAAAACACAGGCCTAGAAATAGGTGAAAGAGGGCATATTTCTCAGTGAGTGGTTTACAAATTGACAAGGGATGGAGCAGAACTGGGGTTCTCTTCCCTCTGTCTGGAACTGGGTTTAATTTTTGTCTATGGTCTATTGTAAAAATTAATTCTCTTTCAGGAAGCCCGGCATTGGCAGGTTAATATCTTACATGTGCGGAATTGCTCCATGGAGGTGGTTAGCTCTGAATATTGATCATAAGGGAACGTTTGGGATGCTATTTTCCTGAGCTGGTTCCATTCAGTTAGATGCCTGAGTTAAGTGGGATGACTCTGGGTTCAGGAATTTGTCTGCAGTTTTGAAGCCTTAGCAATCTGCCTCTGATGCGACAATGTTCCCTGTTTTGAGTAGATCAATTACTATTAGCATCTTTAAGGAGCTTTCAGTGGGTCTCATCAATTACTTGCAGTTACATTTGTTGTTCTTTGTTCAGTTTAGGAACCAAGCTTCTTCCCACTGAATTCAGAAAGCATGGGGACAAGCCTGCAGTCCCTGGCACTGCTGATCTGTGTCTGGATAACATCAAAGGAAAGGTATGATGTACTTTGCGTAGCAGCTCTGTGAGAGACAGGCAGAGGGCATTGTGCTCTTGCAGGCCCAGATACCTTGTGCATTCTGAGACTTTAGACTAATCTTACCTGCACTGGGCAGTACCAGATAACCCCTGCTGCTTCTCAGTCACTTCTGCCATCTTTCATTCTGTTTAGCAGATCTCAGTTCAGGACAGCAACACTCTCTGTTGCATCCATCTGTATGGCAGCTGATAGTCAGTTCCCAGAGGCTCTCCTAGTCGATTTAAGGATGCACACCCTTCTCTTTCCTTTAGAAAATACATTGTGAGTAGTTTATGATGTTTGGACATTTTTATTTTCTAACATAGTTTGCAGTTTTATACCTGGTGATCACTCTATCACATTCCAGAATAACCCTGAGACTATCTACATAAAAAAATACTTGGTCCAAAATTTGAACAGCAAAATGAAAAGTTACTCTTAACCACACTCACGCATTACTTCCCATCTTGCCTGAGATTTGTTGCATTTACTGTTGCAAAGACTTTCCAAAACACATTAGTTAAATGGAGCTTAAAATCATTCATGCATAATTTATGGAAAAAAATTGAAGATATATCTCCATTTGTAAGTTATAAAATATGTATTTTCTTGGACTATTAAAATATTCTGCCCCACTTAAAATAAGCTACATAATGAAACTGATGTGTAGTAATAATTGTACAATTCTTAATAACATAAACCACTTTATCACAAAATGCATTTTGAGAAGTTTTATGCATAAATTCAAGCACTTTTCTTCATCTCTGCTCAGCCAATACAGTAAAAAAGTGATATTCAGATACTATCTAAAACTGGAAAAAAATGGAGAGACATTTTGGTTTTTTTAACAGCCGTGAAGACTTTTCCCACACTTGCAAAAATTAAAGAGGACAAGTCAAAGGCAGCTGGGCTGCCTGGAGTTGAGGGAAGCAAGAATATCATGCTAAAAATCTTCTTAACACAGATTTTTCAAATTTATTTTACTGAGAGAAGGAACATTTTAGTGTATTTAGTGTGTCTTAGATTGCCAGCTTACGTGATTCATAAAAGTTTGCTGACATTGAAGAGGATCTTTTTGATTATAAGTGAGACTTGTATCTGTACTGTACTTTAACATGCAAATTCACTGAGAGATTTGCCATGCCTTATCATCATCATCAAAGCTAAAGCACCTGGCAACAGATTGCATGCATTCTGGTGGTGTTGGCCCTAAGTTGTTAATAATTAAGGGAAAAGAAAATGGAGTTAGAAACTCATAATAATCTTTGCTGATGAAAAGTGAGTTATGAATTGGTCTTTTAGACTATAAAGGGTAAAGTCTTAGTATGAGTTAAAACCAAAAATGTAACATGGAAAATCGAACTTAAATAAACAAGGTGTTTATTTAATTAATTTTGAACTGAAAGAGGGGCACCAGTAAGATATAAAATAAATAAAATAAAATAAAATAGGTAGACCTATTCCAAGACAGGTAGAATAAGAAATGCTCTTCTAACCATCAACAAACTCCTGGCCAATGTTTAGAAGGACTGAAGTGCATGAGAAAACCTCCCTATTTTGAAAGTCTTGTCAACTTTTGTAAAGCTGCAGAGACTGCTAAGAGAAAGATTAAGATTGACAAGAATGAAGTGTCAATGGAATTAGGAAAGTGTGTGCAAGCACCAGAAGAAAAACAATAGCAAGGTTGAAAGAATGGCCTGTGTTGACACTGAGGGACCCTGACCCTAGGACACTATTACCAGCCCCCCATCCCCAGCAGTAAGATTGAGGAAAGTGATGTTTATGTTGAGATCATATGGCTTGCACTCAGAAAAGACCCTAGTGCAGATGTCTTGCCAACAGAAGTCCCTGCACCTTCACACCAAGGCGATGGTGACATGGTTGCAACATGTTCCATTTACCGTTTCTTTTTCCCTCATGAAATTTAACTACAGGCCAATACTTCAAACATATATTACAAACATGGGAAAGCTGCAATATGGTCTAAGATTTATGAAGTAAACAAAATTTTGAAGTAAGGGCGACCCCATCACAGCCAACAATGCCTTAAGGAAACGAAAGATCTGTTCAAACACCGGTTCCTCATTGCCAACCAAGAAGAGCCCCAGAGATGTCTTGACAGCCATTGTCCCCTGTTGTCTGTGAGCAAATTACATGGGAATACTTGTATGATGCTTGTAAGTGGGTGTGAGTGTGTGAGTGAATAAAGCCTATGAATGAATGAGTGAGTGAGTGAGTGTGAGTACATAAAATCAACTTGCTTAAAAATTTTGGAAGTAGCGAACACTTTCCTCTTCCTTTGTAGTGGGCTTAGAAAAAATGCAGCTGAGTAGTATGGGCATGGATGGAAATCATGCATTCATAGGTAGAGTTCTGCGCAACTTTTCATTTGTGTGTGCTCTACATGAATCAACTGAATTTGCCTGGCTTCTGGTTAAGATACATATCTGTGGACATAGTGCTTATTGAAAACAGAAATTGTTTTCCTCCAGTTTAGCAGCAGAAATTTAATTGGTTACATCAAAAGGTATTTATGATGTTATTTTTACAAATATGCTTAATGACTATGTATCAAAAAGCAGTCCTTTCTTCCTGTGCAAGGAATTGGGGTCTCACTTTAAGTTCTTTGAGTACTGAAAATCTCACAGAGAAGTTGAGCAGTTCTGCTTCAAATCCAGAGTAGTTGCTTCCTTTGGGTTGCTTAAAACGAGTACTGTTGGCTGACATCGAGTTTCTCTTGCACAGGAGAGATAACATCTCCGAATGTTATCTTTGAAAGAGCCGAAGGAAAGGTTTGTTATCTGTACATCCTGAACACTTGAGGAGTTGCCGACTTATAACCAAAGGTTCAGTACTCGGTTTTTAATATTTCCCTAAAAATAGATGCTATTCCTGTAAAGAATAATAATAATAAAAATACAGTTGTGGGTTTTTTTTTAATTTAGCTGGGGGAAACCAAAGCTGAGGTACAGTAGGAAGAGTAAGAGCAATAAACATTGATGAAGTATGTATGTGCAATAGAACTAAGGGAGCTCTCATTAGCTGCGAAAGGCATTCTAGCACAGTCTTCAAGGCAGGACATGAAATGCAACATGTCTTGGTTTTGTTGATATCTGCTGAATTCAGCCAGCTTTTTCAAAGTAGCCTTTGCTAACCCACTGATTACAATGCCTTGCTTTGCCGAGTCCCTCGTGTTGCTGCATTGGACCTGTAGACATTTAAACCTTCCCATACTGTGTCCCTAGAGCAGCTGGTCCATGAAAGCTCTGGTCTAGACATTATTTGCAAGATTCTGTTTCATTTTAATCCTGTGCTGACTAGCCTGCACAGATTTAATACTGAAATATCTGCACAGAAAAAAGTCTGCTAAACCAGGAGTTGAACAGAGTTTGGAAAAGAAGATTTTTTCAATCATAAGAAGTTAAACTGCATCTTTGGCTTCTTTCCCAGCCTTGCTGGTTAATGTGGTAGGGAATTTTTACAGCCTGAATTAAAAATAATTACTGGAATCCTGGAAATCATATGGTTTCAAGTCATATGTCTTGCAAATCAAAGCTTAACTAATTACGTTATTAAACAATTGTTTTTGTCTACTGACTAGCAAATGTATGTTTTGACAACCAAAAGAAAATGTGCTGTAAAATGAGCTTAAATTACATTAATTGAACCAAACAATGAATGATAAACTGAAAACTGACTTTTTAGCTAGTTGCTGTGAATAGTACTCCAAAACTGGAAATATAACCTAGCATGCTTGTCAGCTGGGGATAGCTGCATAAAAACAGCATTCAGGCAAAACCCTTTCCTCAGGATTAGTTTTGTTTTGAAAGAAGAATTTCAAATAGATGTTAATAAGGTCCAAATACTGAAGGCCACCTGTTAAGGGGTGATGGAAAAAACTACAGCAAGAAGCAATTTACAGTGCCTATCTGCTGCATTAGTATTTATAATGCTGTACACACACACATATCCACACTTCAGGAAAACTTTATGAACACTAGACGTTTCTTAGTGCCCTTCCTTCTAAAAATAGATTTTACCAGTCCATCCTGACCACAGTGAAGAAATCCCCATGAGGAATTACTTAAACCTGCATCTCTTTTATCAGGCAGGAGTTTGCATAACTAGTTTCCTCTAAATGATAAAAGATTTCCTAAGCCTGTGGTTTGTGAACCTTCATTTCAAAGGACTCTGACACACATATACATGTAAACAAAGGTAGCAGAGCACATTATGACAAAATGATTTTTTACTAAAATGTTACACTTAGAAAAACCCTATCTCAGGCTTACCAGTCTGAAGAAACTGTTCAAAGACAGGTCACTAACATGACAATTTACTATGTGTTGTTTTTTTTTAAGTAAGATTTTGTCTGACCTTCTATGTGACTTTCTTCTTCTTCCCAGTTGTCTGGGCATTTAATATATCCCTATGATAACTGTCTAGGAAAGACATATTAACTCCTTTCAAAGCTGCCTTCAGAAATTCCATCTTTTGTATTTTTCCTTCTTATTAATTAGAGTGGTTGGTAAAGAAGCCAGGACTGTAACTGAAGTTCTGATTGGAAATTCCCTTACTTCTCCTTGAGATATTATTAAGAAGTTTTTAAATGTTTGCTTTGGATAGAGAGGCTGAGGGTGGAGGAGCACTGACATGGCACAGAAATGAAGCAGTCTAGTGAGTGTTGACCTGTGTTGGACTGCTACCAGACAGGAGGAAATGTGGAAGGAGAATGGTCTTTAGGAACACGAGTGCTACAAAAAGGTTGTGGCTCCTTAGAGAAAAGAGGGATGCTTTCTGTCGAAAGATACATTGCACCTATGGATGAGGCACGCTTTGCTGATCTTCCCATAAGTTTCTCTTACCCATATAAATTTTTGTGTTTTCCAGAATTCTTTCTGAAACAGAGCAGCACGGCATGATTCTCGGTTCTAACCTCTGCTGTAAAAACATAGTCCCCGAATACTTAATAATTTACTACTGCTGAGTGGTGTTTAAGCTGGAGAAGGAGAAAGATCAAAAAGTATTACTGCCTGGAATGAACATCCCTTAGTGCCACCAGTCATGCTATGTCCTCAAGAAGACACATACCAGTCTATGGGCCAATGACCTGACTTCTTGCATATCAACTAGAAGTGCAGAAGTTTAGTGACACGGGACATAAAAGTAGTTTTTGGAGATGTGGCCATCATGTGGGACAGCTTTCTTAGCACTTCAGCTGCAATATGACCTCCATAAGTGTCCTCAAAACTTGACAGGTCATGCTCATCCACGTTTTTGTATATCACTTACTCTTTAGGCCAGAACTTTTCTTCAAATGCAGAGTTGCCACCTGCTTGGCAAGTGGTGTGCTGGTAGAATGATGAAGGTGTCTCACTGCGGTGCCCCAGTCACCTGTAGAAACCTTTGTTCGGGGCTGGTCCCAGAATCACGCCCTTCTGTTAACCCAACAGGTGCCTTACCGCTTGGGATGAGGAATTAAAAGTATCCCAAACTGTTTGCTCTTAAGATGCCTTAGCCAGGGGGAACATGGCATCTAGATATATTAATTCAAATAGTAAACTGTGCTTTCCTTCACAACGTCTGTCCACAGCCCCAGTAGATCCAGATGAGTTCCATGTGTGGGCCAAGAGAAAAAGCCTGCCAGGTGCAGCTGCTACCTTTCCTTCTCTGTCTGCCAGAGGTTTATCTTGAACAGTTTAGCTGCAGTTTGATGCTCCCTTCCCACATTCTCCAAACCAGCATGTTAAAGAACCTCTCTGATACAGCTGGGTATTAGGCCAATATCTTCTTCTTGGGGAATAACCTGGTTGCTATGTTGAGTCATTTACTGGGAAGCTCCACAGGGAGGTCACCATTCAGCTGTTCCGCTAGAAGCATTCTCTGATTTCCTTCTTTGCCTCTGGGCAAGGTAATATCTCACAGGCAAACCGAAGTGCAGAAAATATTTTATTCTTCACATCAGGATAATATGCACATAAATATGTATAAATATGCCATCCTCAGTGCCCAAACCATCTGTACAAGTGTCACCACAAGATCTATTTGTGGCTTTTCTGCATGTCTCTTCACTTATTTACAGTCTGATTAAAGCGTTAAACTCCAACTTGACTTCTAATTAGCAGAGCAGCAGTTACTCATTATTTCTTTGCTATGGCCTGCTATCTGCTTAGTTCTAAGACTGCAAAGCTGTCTGTGGACCTACTGACTTGCTAAAGTATTTCAGCTCATCTTTAAGGAGCCTGCTAAAACTTAGCCTATCTTTGTTGGTCTTCAATTTACAAGCAACATTGACAGTGCGGAGTTTATAATGGGAAGGCTAGATGGGAAGCAGAAGGAGACCACACACAGTTTCCAGAGACATTTATAAGCTTTGATCTGGCTCAGTTTGTATTGCAAGTTTATTGTATTAAGTCTGTCTCATTTGGTTTTAGGTCATCTACTGAAACTATCACTCACATATGAAATTTACTTCTGTCACAGACTGAGCTTTTCTTAATCACATTTTAAATTCATTTTTTTTTTAAATTTATTTATTCCCCTCCCCTCAGGACGCTTATTTGACAGGACATCAGCAATGATGAAATAACTGGCTGGTAGATGAAGATCTCTACGTTGACTTATCCATAAGTGAGGGGCTAAATAAAATCAAGGATTGCAAAAGAAATAGTGAATATATAGCAAGAGTTTATTTGACAGGAAGAAGACCACATCCATTTGAAGCTCTGCCATGTGGGATGTCTGCAGGCTTCCAAATGACTTTTGCAATTTCTTATCTTTATGAATTTCTTGAATAGACTATAAACAAGTCAGATAGGTTAGCAATGCAATAATGAGAGGAGGAATGGCTGCACATCAAGTGGCAAGAAAGATTCACTATCAGCTTTGTAATGTGTCTGACACAGAAATACATTAGGAAATACAAATTATTCTTGATAAACATTCAGCTTTACTCAAAAGAAAAAAAGTAGCAGGAACAAGAAAAAAACTAGCATAATAAAATTAACAAAGGAAATAAGATTTTCAAAAAACGACCTTGGAGAAAGGATTGGTGATGTTCTTCTAAGTAGTACTTTGATTATCTACAAAGATAATTCACTAATATGGCAATATATTGTATCTTCCATTATATTAAACATCATGCATTCAGATCAGTCCTACTTCACTTAAAATACACCTCTGGGCTTTCTTTCCCCAAAGTTACGTATTTTAATATGATGTTACTGAAAATTAAAATTGTGCAAACACGCATACACCTGTGCTGTCTCAAAACTAGTGCCTCATTTGTCATTCAGCAGCACTGTTTCCCTGAATTCCTGCCAGTAAAACTGACATTGGCACATCAAACTTTGCAGCTATTTCAGAAATACAGAAAAGAATTCCTGGTAACTCCTTGTCTGGAAAAAAAAGGGGGAAGTCAAGATAATGCTGATGAAAATTTGCGCCAATTGGTCAAATACACAATATTTATAACCTAAACTGTATCTACGTAGTATGATTTTCCAGTCAAATATTTTAAAGTGCAGCCTTTCCTGCAGGGATTTCAAATACAATAGAAAAAAAAAAAATCACTCTGACATGTAAAAGCAGATGAGAACACAAAAGTAAGCAGTATTTAAAAAATAATGTGTGGAGTCAGTTGTGAGTTTCCCCTTTGTCAAGAGCAGAACTTCTGCTATCATCTAAAGGATCTAGATTTCGTCCCCGGACTCTGTATCTAGTGGAGGAAATAGCAGAAGTATAAGTGACACATAAACAAATATATTCTCATGCTAAAAATAGCTTAACAATCTACTAAGAAAGAACAACGCTTACGTCAATGAAACAAACACACTGATATTTCTTCCTTCTTCATAGGCACATCATAAGTTACAAGTTCAGGCATGAAAACCAGCTTAGAGATGTACTTCTTTGCTCTCCCTTATTGCTAATATTTTACAGGAAAAATAATACAGCAATATCTGAAGGAGGTATGTAAAGCTGATGTTTCATTGTGCGCTTGATGGAATTAATGAAACATCTTTTCTATTAGGTAGTTGATGTTGAACATCTGGTAGGAGAGTTACTGAACATGAGGATTTATGAAAACCAGAGAAGAAAACGCTGGGAGGGATGTAAACAGTTTTCCAACAACTAAGGGGGATTTTTTGAGAAGATGGAACCAATCTCTTCACACAGAAGGTGGATGAGAGATAGGGATCATAAACTGAAACAGAGGACATTCTGACTTGACATAAGAGGGATGGGGAGTCATCATAAAGACAGTCAGGGAAGGGGACAGGCTGCCCAGAGATGCTGTGCAGCCTCTTTCCCTAGAGGTTTTCAAGACCCGGCTGGAAAAGCTCTCAGCCACCTGGTCTGAGCTCAGACATGACTCTGCTTTGGGCAAGAGTTTGCACTAGAGACTTCCTGAGGTGGTATGAATTTCAGGAAGTGGACAGTTTGGGTTTTGCAAAGAAATCAAGAAATAAGATAAAAGAAGTTCAAGATTATATATGAGTGCTGAATGCCAAGGTGATTTAAAGAACACAATAAATATTTCGTTAACCTTTCAGTGCTTGAAAGCATCATGTAACACTGAAATCATCTAAATGCTGTTGCAATGAACAACAGATAAAATTTATGTTGAAATTTATTCCTGAATCTATGCTAGATCTCAACAAATATTTGGTAGTTGGGTAGTTTAAATTTGGATTGGACGTTTGAAGATGTGCTTTTTCATAGCAGGCCCTATCTATCCTGACCACAGCAAGAACAACTTTTTTACACTGTCCTAGGGTATATATAAAGGACACAGTAAGGGTTAGTTTAACCTATGAGAACTGTGTCTTGTTAGGAAGGGAGCACTGTCATCATCCTGAATCCTCAGTGGAAGTAGCTGAAACTAAGCTTTTGAAGTGAATCACGAACAGAGGTCATGATGAAGAGTGACTTGGCGTTGGAAATTTCACTTTCTGCCCTTTGGAAAAAATAAACTAAAAGATACATTTTTTTCCCCAGAAAATGTTATTCCGTCAGATAGCTGTTCTCAAATCCCTAGTTGCTGTACTCCCTCGAAACAGGCTCTTGGGCCTGACTGGTTCCAGGGTGTTCTGCAGTAAAGCACCACAAGACCTCCAGTTTTGCTGCTAACTCCAGAAAACCCTGTTCCTAACCTCCAAACTTTGTGGTCCACTAGGGGTTTTGAACAATTAGGAAAACCTGAAGTAAAACTTTGGTTTTTTTTACTTTTTTCCTAAAGACAATTCAAAATCCGTGTACCATGGAGGAAAGGAAAAGAAAAGATGTTTTTATTTTTGTTTCAGAACAAATTAAAAAAAGAGAATTAGAATTTCCAGTCAAGGAGGATTTCCAGTTTCCAGATAGTTCATAACAGGAGCTTCCATTAGGCATGCATGCCTTCATGTCCTTGGAAAAACTTTTTCTTCTGATACATCCAGCTGTCAGAAAAGTTGTCATTTAGCCCTGGGCCATGATATGTTTTGTTCAACTGTGATAATGTGCTTTGATTTTGTGAACTTTAAAGAGTTCTGTTACCATTTTGATAAAGAATTATCACATTTATCATGTTTCTATGCAACTTCTATGGAATTCTCTGTGTGTTTTCATGCAAACTGCAATATGCTATTATGAGTATGAAGTCCAGACTTTAACTTTTAGCATATTTGCAGAAATATACTTGATGTTTGTTTGTATTCTATGTGTTCTATACTTCAGCTCTGTGCTCTTTGTAATATTGGATCCTACCAATTAAACAATTATTGTGGGTTTTTTTTTTAATTTACTCATCTCCAGTTTACTGAAAAAATGAAGTCGTAGTCTTGGATTTTGTCATTTGGGTACACCACGGCAAGTGTAAAAGAGACATAAATTTCAACAGAAGAAGTGCTCAGACATTGATTTCATTCTTCTTGTTAAGTGCTTTGATGATTAACAATAGGATTCTCTGTCTGCTGAAATTTGTGTTGGCTCAGGCTCTAATTCAAAATCTATCCATTATTTTAAGGAAGATTTGACTGTATAAATGAAGTACATTATGTTGGTAGCATATAAACTATTCAGTTAATTTGAAGTAATTTGCTAAATGAAAGATATTTAAAAATTAGAAAATAAATAATGCAATTTGATTTTTTCATTCCAATTTCAATTAAGTCAAATAATAAATCTTTCATTTTCCTTTTCATTACAACTCAGTAAAATTTTGTTTCTTCTTTGTTTTAAACTCATTTAAACTAAGATTTCCTTTTCAGAAAAGGACATGGGATAAAATATTTTCTGTTTTCTCTTTCTTTGTCTGTCGCTCCCTGTGAGATCCTTATTATCATGCTTTTATATCTATTCCTTTATTTTCTTGCAACCACCTTTCCGTTCTCCTTACGTGGAGAAAATGTTGTAGCTTAGGAAAATCTGAACCTTTCTACTAGGATGGAAATAAACTTAATGTGGTCTTGTCATTGTGTTGAACAGCCATGTGTGCAAAAAACACACCAAGGAACTACAGAACTTCTTTTGAAGCAAAGTGCTTCAGAACACAGGTAAGGGATTACAAACCCACCCCAAACATTAGAAAAATAAAGTAACGCAGCATGTAAGTCATTATAATGGTAACTTTTCTTGTATGTTATATAGCTGCCTTAAACATTGGTGGTTGTTTTGGTTTTTTTTGAGGATTTAAGCTGTTGATTATAGGCGTTGTGGTTTTGTATATGTTCCTGCAGTGTCTGACCCACTAGGAGACAAATCCCAATTTCAGTCTCAGTCTTCTATTAAAATAAGAATATGTGATAAAACAAATGCTGGGAAGATTAGTGTGCTATTGACTCTCAGTAGGGACTGCTAACACTATTCAGTGGTACAACTGTTTGAACAGATTTTGTGTGATACATTATTGTGAATTTACCACAAAACTAACTTGTCAGGCCAGTTTCCCTGTGAATACTGAATGAAAGGCAGAACTGAAAGCTGAATAGGTATTTCATGGAAAAGTGCTTACAGCATGTAGCTGAAGGCATCTATGTTGGAGCATGAATCATTTGCTTGTTGGTAAATTTACAAGGGTACATTTCTACACTTTCATTTCTGCAACACAAGCCCTCTAAAGGTTCAAGCATTGTAAGTTAGAGAATTAATAGAAATATTCACCATCAAGGACATGATAAAATGAAAAGGAAATGAAAGTATTATACAGATAAGGCAATGCACATTCAATTTCCGGTATTTCCCTTATTGTGTGTTACCAACTTAACATCAGTGAGAATAAATACTCTGTCGGTGCAGCCATAAAGCTCACCTGGTTCTAACAGAGAAAAATACTGACAAAAGATGACTTCTAATATACTGATACAGAAAATCTCTGCCAATCTGGGAACTGCTAGCCTGAGAACCTGGCCTGAGGAGCCAGAGCATCCTTGACAAGCATGGGTTGGAGCCCAGGTTGGCCTTGACAAGCGCAGCTGGGAGCCCAGAGCATCTGTGATAAGCACAAAACAAAGAAACTGCTATAACCTGCAGAACAAAGAAAATGCTATAACCTACAAACTGACCTCCTAAGGAAGGAAAAGTCAGCAACAGCTGCTCCAGGAACTAGTGTACTAAGACCATTTATACATCCACATTAAAGGCATAAAAATAACTCACTCTCTTTTCAAAATGAGCTTCTCTCTCCAAAAACTCCATCTGCATGAACTTATGTACACTCTCCTTTGGACCAGCTGGGCATGCCTGGTCGAATCCAGACTCTGTGATGTAGATCATCTCTGCAGTGAGACCTCCTCTGTCACTGATTGGCCCCACTCCTGGGAGCAGTTTAATGAACTGTACGGGTAATACTTTGAATGAAATATATATATATATAGGCATGCATATACACAGTATTTTACTATCATATTATTTTCATTATCCAAAAGTCTTCCAGCCCCTGTGAAAGACATTTATATTTAGGTTTACATTTAGCTTAAAAAATATTCCAGACTATGTACTTCTCCGATCTTTTTTTTGTCTAACATACTTAAAATGCTTGAAAAAAATCTGGTTTATATACTCATAAAGACTTTTAACAAATACATTAAGGTCAGTATGAATGAAGTATAAATTAAAAGGAGTGTGTGTGCATATTTGTGTGAAATCACCACAAAAAGGGTAAAAATTATGGCCCTTGTCTGGAATGGAGGACATAATTTCCATTCTGTGAAATTGACAAGAGCACAGTTTTCATTCCAGGGTTTGGAAATAGTTGCACTTTGACTAGACCAGCACAGATGACTTCTTAGGAGAAGACCCTGCTTAGCAACTTGGTCATCCTCTGGATGTGGCCAAAACTAAACTGTGGAGACCTTCTACCCTCTTTAGGGACAAAGTTTAGGTTGACTTGAAAAAACTCTCCTCTGAGAATGCAGAGTGTTGTAACAGGAGCTGCAAGTCAAGTCGCAACTACCGTAAGCTGTCTTGATAAAAAAAAAAAAGAGAAAAAACCCCTTTTTGTTCTGAAATCTGGGAATGATGTTCTGATTGATGACTTCAGGCACTGCTTTACTTAATTTGGAGAAGACCCTTGAAAGAAACAGTGGTTGGTTCTTATCGTGGAAAAAAGGCACTTTGAAGAAGTACACAGCTTTTGTGCGATCACAGAAAAATTCATGTAATACCTGCTGAAATGAAACAAAAATCTTCAGTTCCTTTCAGGGCGAATTGGACTAGGATACTAGTAAAAGATCCTAGTGGTAAAATAAATAAGAATCATAAAATAAGTTTGCTCTGCGGAAGTTTATAAACTACATCTTAGACATTCCTGATTTTTTTCCATTCACAGTCTTTTAAAAGAAGTAGTGTAGGATTTTTCTTTGATTTATTTCTGCTTTTTTTTTTGGCAGGAAGGAGGAATAAAGGGGCCATATATTATATTTGTATTGCATTTCCTAAGGGGAGGAGGGTGTATGTTTTATGAAAAACAATTATAAAAATTATAAAAAAACAATTTTTTCTTTATCTGTGGTTTTGGAACACCCTAATTAAATTTATTTTATTGAAACTTGAAAAAAATCCAGCCTTGAAAACTCTGTTTGTTCTGGAAAGTTTTAATACACTCACTATAGGAGTTTCCTGTGAAAAAGTCACTTCAGCCATAATTGTAATTAAGAGCTAACAATAAGAGTGTTATGGCAAAAAATTAATCAAAATTAAGAACTCTAGTATGTTCAAAGCAGCAGAGAGAAGAATATGTAGCACTGAAAAGGGTTGTCCAGAGAGGTAGTGGAGGCCCCATCCCTGGAAACATTCGTCAGGTTGAATGTGCCTTTGAGCAACCTGATCTACTTAAAGATGTCCCTGCTCACCACAGGGGTGCTGGGCTAGATGACCTCTAAAGGTCCCTTCTAACCCAAAGCATTCTATGATGCTACGAATTTATGATTCTAAAGAATTTCTTTCTTCTGTCTAATCTAAATCTACCCTCTTTCAGTTTAAAGCCATTACCCCTTGTTCTGTCACTACATGCCCTTGCAAAATGTCTCTCTCCAGCTTTCTGTAGGCCCCCTTCAGGCACTGGAAGACTGCTATAAGGTCTCCTGGGAGATTTCTCTGCTGTGATTCTGCGTCCTTTCCTTCTTTCAATGAATATGTATAGTTCTTCTTTTGACACAGCCACATGTGACTGCCAGGAGAGCAGTGGCCAGGAGATGGAGTTTTCCATGTTCTCCCAGTACCCTTCAGTCAGGCCTATAGGCAATCTTGCACCCATCAGCTTCCTTGCTTGCAGTATTACCTCTCTTCTCCACTAGCATCATCCACTGTCTCTATGTCACGACTATCCCAGTATGCCTCAATCCCACTCCAGAAATTATTCACACTTTCCAGTTAAAACTACCCTGAGTGTTAGGCAGCTGTTTGTTTGGATCTCACTCGTCCTGCCCTGAGTTGCTCTAAGCTGAGTCTTTCATTAGGATCTAGAGGAAAGGAGAAATACTGTGGCAATAGCAGTGGTCTGGAGTGGTGGGGACAAGAAAGCAAGTTTTCTGAGAGACAAGTCTCCATTGGGGCATGAGTTGAAAAAAATCAAAAGCTTTCTGAATCACAAGGTCTGGAAAACAGACCTTAAAACTTCAAGATCTATAAAACAGAATAGAATAGAATAGAATAGAATAGAACAGAACAGAACAGAACAGAACAGAACAGTGCCAGTTGGGAATGACCTACTAAGATCATCTAGTCCAACTGCCTGACCACTTCAGGGCTAACCAAAAGTTAAGCATAACATTAAGGTCATTGTCCAAATGCCTCTTGAACACTGACAGGCTTGGGGCATCAACCATCTCTCTAGGAAGCCTGTTCCAGTGTTTGACCACCCTCTTGTTAAAGAAATGTTTCCTAATATCTAGTCTGAACCTCCCCTGACTCAGCTTTCAGCCACTCTCCAGCTTCCAGGCAGACTATACCATGGAAGACCAGTTTGGAAATCATGTTTCCAAATGGAAGTACATCACTAGTGGATTAATCCTACATTTGGTAGGGTTTTGATATGCCCTGTTAGAATTGCCTTAAGTGTTCTGGAACCCATCTCTTCTCACTAGATGACCTCTGTCATGTAATAACTGTTGTCCCTGAAGGTGCTCAAACCTCTAACCTCAACTCAAGAAACATTGACATTGTCGACAGAGTCTCCAAGGAGTCTAATCAAGTCTACTGCTCCTCACTTGCTGTTCAAAACAGACCAAGCTCGTGACCTTCACAGTGGTCTGCACGTGTGTTGTCATTCAGTTAGGTGATATAGTCATCCCCTCTTGCTGTGTTCTGTGGACAAAGTAGTTTCCAGAGCTTCCCATAGCCTTTCAGGAGCGTTAAAGAAGAAGGAAGAAGTCATCTATAACTTCTCTGTGACAGACTTTCATTAATCACATATACAGCTTGCTTTTACTTCAGTAGGTTTTCTCCATGTGAATTTGGGAGCAAGATCTGGCCTTTGATGTGACTTGTCTAAATTAATTCTTGATTTGACAGAGAGCTTAATATATTTAAAGAACAATAAAATCCAAGAGTAATAGCAAGCTCTCCTGTAACTACCACAGTCACAGATGCTTAGAGCATGACAATCATATGCCTAAGACAATAGTTAAAAGTGCAAAAATTTTAGGCAGATTAATGAAGAGACTAACTAGAATGTCAGTGAAATCACATGTGTTAGAACTTGCTTTGTCAAGCAGAAACAGTGTTTTTCATGGTAATTCTTGGTTTGAACAAGAATTCTACCTCAGACTGAATTTAATTTTAAGCTCAGATTCAGGATTAAAGTTAATTACATTTATGATTCCTCTGGTATCATTTTTGAAGAGATACTTCTCAGAAAAGCGTTCAGGCACACGATTGATCCAACACAGATGACATTAAAGTGTATCTAAATTGTGAGGAACATCAGGGAGGTGTTTGTTTTCTCCATATGAATCAGGGAAGGTAAATCTAGGTGACATTCTGAACGAACACTGTTGAAGCTTGTGCCCTTTTAGCTGCGAACTGTTAAGGCCAGATTTTATTGCAGCAGTCCCAATGAGTTATGAACAGTTTGTGTCAGAAAAGCAGACTAGGGAAGAAAGAAAGTTTAGAACTGGCACAAGTAAGCAAATTGTATTAAATTCCACAGATAACAATGCAAGAGGCAATTCAGACGATCTACTTCCACTATGTTTTTATATTTTAATTGGCTTTATACGAACCAAATTTATTTTAACTGAACTAAAGGTGATAAAATTACTGAGCTCAGCGAGTCTGGTATCAGGCGTTATCACAGGTGAAATGTTTGCTTTATACAAAGGAAGTTAAGTTTAAGGGCAAAACCAGATTGAATTTCCACGTGACACTACTGTGAACCTTATATTTGTTCCACAGGAACTTTTTCTGAAGTGTGAGTAGGTGGCCAAATCTTCACAGCCTTTAGAGAAGGTTTTTCTCTGTGAGTAAAATTATTTTCTATGTTACCTTTTTTAAGAGGTCAAAATAGAGCAGAAGAGGTTAAAGAACTTCCTTTGCAAAATCTTATATTCTTACTTTTTCCTGTCAGGAAGGGATTCAGAACCTGTCTCTTCATACCCTGGAAGAGTCCATGTACATAAAGCTGTATGCACAAGGAAGAGTTCCACCCACAGCTATGCAGGATTTAATTCAAGATCCACAGAGACAGGGAAGCAGAGCAAAAAGGAGTGGCACTGCAGTTTAGTGGTGAGGAACTGGTCCTGCTCCTGCTTTCAAGACAGTGTCTCTTTTACAAGAAACAATCATTTTATAATGTGTGCAGCCTCTTTCTACATGTGAGTATATTAGCAATCGTATAAGAACCTTGAGGAGATACTGAAAAAAGGAAATCTGTGAAGGTGCTTTTTTAGATAGAGAACTCTGAATGCAAAAAGCACAGCCCAAAATGCCCAGGAGCATCTCAGAGTTTTGAGTGCCTATGGAGGTAGGATGCAAGAAAAGAAGAAGAGTCACTTTCTTGGTTTTGAGTGTTTCTGCTTGATGAGTTCTTTCCTGCTTTCCAGACCAAAGTTGTTTAGTGGATCTGGTCTTAAATTCATAAAAGAGCTAGTCCCTGATGTTTGCAGAAAGTCTCGATAGTGGGGGTTTTTTTATACTCATGAATGGTGATAAACATCACAAAAATGATTATTATTCTTCTGTTGAAACAGAAATGATTAATTAAAATCTGATGCTTGATTACAATAATAAATTTTTTTAAATTTAGTTTTTAGTGACTATTTATCTTTATAAATCTTTTGTCTTCAGGTAATATCTGACAATATTTTATTCTACCGCAGGCTAACAGGAGGACAAATTATTTGAGGTATGGACAGAAAACAACAGGGTATCAAAAGCAAGGTGTCAGTTTATGAAGATAGGTTGTAAAAGAGAGCTACAAGAAAAATGCTGTGTAGAGCAGGGAGAAAAACCATGAAGAAACATGATAACGATAAGGTTTCATGTTGCAAATGCTGCGGCAGGTAAGCAAGCAGATTTTTGGTATTGTTGAAGTCTTTTAAACCACATCAAATGAAGTGTCAAGGGAAAATCTCTGTTGTAAACTAGAAAAATTCTTAAGCCACATATGACACTGAAACTTTTGTAATATTGACTGCAGAGTTCAGTCTGTTATAAAGAGGATTCCACTTAATTTCATTCGAAAAACTACTAACATTTTAGTATCTCCTAAATAAATGTATATCTATGTTGGCGAGGGTTACGGATCCATTGTAACGATGTCACCCCAATATGAGTATTGATCATTCAACCTTTATTAGTCAGCAAAACAAGGTTTATATAGCAAAGCAGTTACAGTCTCTGATTGGTTAGTTATCTTAACCATATATAGTCAAAATAGCTACAACTCGCTGTGATTGGTGCAGAGCTGCATCTCGATGTGGGAGCAACGATAAGGCAGGAAGCAGTGACGTGGCC
>Ga0065711_1030179_pt1 | contig 33426 bp, 19 predicted proteins | sample Hoacrofraction12_FD_59098 | JGI IMG/M metagenome (GOLD analysis project Ga0065711, IMG submission 59098) | Hoatzin crop microbial communities from Cojedes, Venezuela - Epithelial fraction 12 v2 (version 2) | ecosystem: Host-associated > Birds > Digestive system > Esophagus > Crop | place...
CCGCCTGGACAAGATCCTGTGCAGCCTACTGTAGGTGACCCTGCTTCGGCAGGGGGGTTGGACTAGATGACCCACAGAGGTCCCTTCCAACCCCTACTATTCTGTGATTCTGTGATTCTGTGATTCAGATGGGAGCAACCCCTCTAATGCCTCTGGCTACGTCTTCAGACTGGGTTCAGAATACTTTTAGCCTTTCACTGTTCCAGCATGACTCCATTTTGTCCTCTTCTTCATAATGACTTTTAAATAGTCCATCAATTATCTGGAATATTTTGCCCTTCCAAGCTTTGATTTGCAGCAAAAATGCTGAAGTATTGATGCTTGTTATTAGAATACGTTAGAAAAGTAAATCGGTCCATTACAGGGATATTAAATGGGAGAAGGGTTTCTCTAACATTTTTAATGAACAGAAAATTCTAAGTCTCTTTAAATGCCAATAACATTATGCAACTATTTGTGTAGTTGACTTAAAAAAATCAATTTATTTGTGTATTTAATATAAATCCATCTTAAGATAATACAACCAAGAAATGTGCTGGCATCTTGGTTCTCTTTTTAATTTATCTATGGAAAGACTGACAAAATAGGATCTGAAAGGGGTGATAAGGTGTTTCGTCTTTCCCCTCCTCACCATCCTTTTTTAAGATTTGCCCTCAGACTGCTTTTATCTTCAAAGTGTTCTAGAAATCCAGTGCAATGTCAGAATACAGACTAGGTCCCAGGTAAACAAATACAGCCAGAATCCTGACTTTCACTTATTTATGGCTAGAATATGCAATTCTTGTATTCATGTTGGCACATCCTAACTAGAACACTCTTGGTGATTCCAATGGCAGTAAGCACTCAGGGAATCTCAGGATGAATTGTACAACTGAAACTTCAATAACAGCATAAGTGAGTAGGGTATATCCATGATCTACCTTCTTAGGCATGTCTCTGTGTCCAATTATGCTACTTTATTGTATCTATATGCCTGAATGTGAAATAATTTGCTCCTACAAACACCTTTTTCTAAGGTAGACTGTAATAGATACCATAATCTGAATATGTAACTTAATTTCAGGTCCTTTCTTACTATGCAGATTTTATCCTTAGGTACACTTCCACGTCTTTATGCATTGAGAACACAGGGGAATAATATTGCAGCTTTGAGTTGAGCCCAGTGCAAAGCATGATCATCACAAACTGCCTTTCCCGTAGCATGCTTCTTGTTCTTGGGTCTGCCTAAACCAGTCCTCTTGTGAGAAAATTTTTCATGCTTTGGCATATCTGTAGAATACAGTGTGGAGTTCAACCCACTATCTTTAGTCAACTAAAAGTTAGGAGTCTTAAGCTAGTTTTCGGGGTTTCTCCCACCATACAGGGAGAAAGCAAGGCATCTCCAGAGGACAGCAGAAGAAGCCTTAGAATGTGATAAAGGAGTCATGACAGTTGCTAAAAATCTAAATGCAGTGAATTGCTGTGTTTCTGGGACTCATTACACAAAACTGTGTGTGGAAATTAAGAGATAAATTATGTCTCTCTGCCGAATCTCCATGAGGAACTGATTTTATGTACTGATTGCGTTTTGAACTAGTTTGAATTTAAGAGTTGCAGGTAAATGGAATCTATTTATTTAAGTACGTTATAAATCTTTGGGAATGAGCTCAGTTTAAAGGGGTATCTAAATTTAGCTGTAGTAGTAAATAGTTCTAATAATGCCCCAATAACAATAATTTACTTACATGTTTCACAAACTCAAGGTTAACTGCTCTTTGGATGGACAATTGCTCCTGGAGTTTTAACGCTGTGACTGCCTCAAAGCTGTATTGATAGCTATCACAATTACTTTTTAGTCTTAAAACTGGTGAGCAATTCTAGCAGTAAACAGCATATCTCTCACAGTAATCTGCTGACTATTATCCTGCTGAAATAGCTGGGAAAGTTCCCATGAAAACTAATGCTGAATTCCAAAACCACACCATTCGCTTTGGCAAAAGTGACTTTCAGCTGGTTGGACTCAGCCTCTGGAGCTGCTGATAGGAACGAAACCTAATTAATGGGAAGTTAAAAGAGAACGATAACAGCTGAAGGGAGGATTAGTAGTGTGAGCTTTCACCCTTATTTCTCTATGGTCATCCTAAAGAAATAATCTATTATTGGAGCAAGAGACATGATACAGGCATTCCACATATTTCATTTGAATGATACAATTTGGAGTCTGCTATAAAGAAACATCTGATAGAACAGCTGCCAAAATTGCTGGGGAAATGACTACCCTACAACGCTAAGCATCCCAAGAGCTCTAAGTATTGAGGACTTTCTCAGCTTCCAAATAACAAGGTGTTTTCTTCCACAAAGGTGACTGGGAATCTTTTAATGAAAATGAGAAGAGGGGGAATAAAAACCTTATGGAGTGGTAAACCTTGCAGCTATGTATCTAACAGCTGGTACACTATAGAGAGAGGTATCAGACGCCCAGTTTTACACCCTCCAATGTCCTATGGTGTTCAGAACCAGATGAGATGATATGGGGACATGAGGCATCATCTTTCCAGTTATACTCCTTGAAAGAGACCTACAGCTACTGAGTGCATTTTGACTCCCCTCCAGGATGGACAGACAGGTCACAGTACTACATGCTACCATGACTTTCTGAAAGCCTCAGTACCTGCACTAGCTCTGAGAAGGAAGGGCAAGAAGGTTAGAATTAAGCCTGTTCCACTGTCTCTTGTCCAGATTTTGTTGGGGGAAGCTAGGTGGTAAGGAGGGAGGAGAGGGCTGGTGACAACCCAAGGCCATCAGAAGAGGTGGATTAACACGAGCTGGCAGTTATAGTCTCCATCTTTGCTCTTTACTCTTGACGAATGTCTGACAGCAGGCACCAGGTCCTGTCTGTGCCTTGAGGGGAGAGGACCAAAAGGAGGATTTGCCTGTCACAAAGTCTTCTGTCAAGGAACTGAAAGGACATATTATCCCATTTTCCTAAGCAAGTGGTGACCTCTTCTGTAGCAACCTGAGAGGTGGAGGTACCTTCTCTCCTGGCCGTGCCCCTCTCTGGGATGTCGAGTATTGTATGCAGCATTAGGCGATGCCTCCCAAACCTTAGCACTTAATGCTGGGATTTATTAGATGTACTCACCCATGCTGCACCCACCAACGGTGGAACATCCTTCCCTTCCCACTTGTCCTGAATTTTGAAAGAGCCAAGCTCAGAGGTGTCTTCAGGCTCCTTTCAGAGACTGCAACATGCTGCCTCTCCCAGCGAGTCTGACGAGACAGCCTGCTATGATACATTTCAATCGCAGCTTTCTGCTACTTGTGGAAATGCCCTTCCCCATTTTTCTGAATGAATTTTTGTTTCCAGTGAACAGCACTGCCAGGAGACCCCTTCCAACCTGCGCAGTTGGGGCCATGCTGGGTGATCAAAGTCCCCTCAGGCTCTCTTTCCCCATCTGCCTGCCAGAAACATGCTGTCACTTTGTCAAGGAGCTCTCCCTGTTTACCATTTCTGAGCAAAGGTTTCAGGTTTAGGCTCTGAGGCACAGTCAGGAGGTATCCACCCGGGTCCTTTTTCAGCTGCAGAATCAATATGCAAAACTATTGGTACACTGATAAATAAATTGTCTGTAGCCATAGCCTTCACAGTGTTGTTTCAGATTGTTCTTTAAGATTGTGCATGTCACGAGTTCATGCCTCTTATCCATGCAGCATAAGACACCTTTGCCTAGTGCTTGTGATCTTCCAGACACAACCCTACAACCTCTCCTGTCCAGCCATAGTAATGACCGGTGGTGAGGGAGATTTTCTTTTCAAACTAGTGCAAATCTCATAAAAACGCAGTGGGAAAAACGGCATTACTACAGCATCATATCCACTTGCTAGAAATCAAATACTTGCAAAATAGGACAGACACACCACACTGTACAGTAAGTATCTGAGAGACTACATGCATAGTTTGTATAGCACTGTATAAACTTACAACACTGTATAAAAATAATAATAGTAATAGTAACATTCCTCTGCATCATCTCAGCTATTATATATACTAATGAGGATTTTCAGTTACATAAGCGTAAAGTGTTCTCTACTAGTATACTTTTTGTAGATTCTCTAATAAATCAATATTTTATGCAAGCAAAAACCTTAAAGTTAGAAAAAAGTGCCTTATCATCCTCAGCAGCTCCCAAAACCCTGCAATGCAGGCTTTTATTATTTCTGTAAAAGAAAAAAAAAAGAAATCAATAGAGATTCCTCGTGCGTAATCCTCAGCAAGATTAGCACATTGTCAACCTCTGTTATAATCTCCTGGAAAGCAGAAAGGGGGTGGGGAGGGAAGCAAAAGGAAAGAAGTCACAGGGAAGCCAAGAAGTGGGGATTTGTTGGGGGTGGTCACTATGCTTCTGCTAAAGAAGAATATTTAAAAGGTGACTCTGGTCTTCCCAGCTTGTTGCTCAGAAATTATGGAGATGCTTCTCCCAGCTGTTGAAATCTTAACACAAGTAATTGGAAGAGAAACCTTCCAAAATTACTAGCAGTTAAGTTTACTGTTTTAAAAGGTGATTTAGGGGATAGATCCAAAACTCAGTCTAGGCCCTGCAATGCCAAGCGTTGCAGAGCCTGAGTTTTGGATGTCTTGCCCTGTGGAGCAAGGGTGCGAGGTTCCTGGGCAGCAGGGTGGGAGGCAGCCCCCCATCCTTGGGGAACCAGGGTACCGCACGGGGGATGGCTTGGAGCTAGTTAGAGAGGGCATTTAAGGTAACATCTCAAAACTCTGCCACAGAAAAATTTACAAGCGGCGTTGCAAGCTCTGAATAATGGATCAAGGGCTGCAAGGGAGGGACAGTAATGGATAAAACTGTGTGTATGCAAGACAGAATATGTTATGTCACATTGTATCTATTATTTCCCATACCATTGCAATCACTCATTAATTAAATTCACAGATGAGCTGCATGGAGAGGTAATCCTAACATGAGAAAGGAGGAGAAATAATATCAAAGAGTCAAGAGAGGCCAGAAGCATAGGCATAAAACCAACAAAGCAGGTTGGAATCACAACAAACAATTTATTGGGGATAATCACATGTTTCAGTTCAGGCCAAAATGAAAGTATACTGCAAAATCATGGCAGGACAGAGTGGTGGGTGGCAATGCTCTGTGTAAAGAACTGGAATTACTGAACAGGGTGAGGTAGAGCGTACATGGAGGGCAGACTGCTGTAATGGCTGCCTCTTGTACTAGCACATCCCTACTAGCTTCTCATTTGCAGGTGCCTAGAAAGCCAGCTTTGCTGCCAGGGAAGTTCCCTTTTCCAGGCAGCGATTCCTAGAAAGCATAGGAAGTGCAATAGCAGACTACCAAGCTGGAGTTTAAACAAACAATTCAGCAGCTGCTTCCTATTTAGCCAGCTGAGATCCTACTGGGTTGAAAAGTGTCATTGCCTTTTAGTCCTGTCTTCCTAATGAAACCATCCTTGGCTCTTATTCAGCTCCACCTGACAGTGCAGTCAGGAGTTTTAATACAACGACTGATTTCAGTGCATAATTTATTGAGAGAAATGGAAATGAACCTTCACATTTTCCTTGTAGCCCCTCTCACGTGAGCTTCCTTTTACTTCTAGCTGTAGAAACAGCCATCCAATAAAACCGAAAAACCTCTTCTGTCAAAAATAACTGTACGTTGCTAGCAACATTTAAATCTCTGATGCTGCACGAGGAACATGCTTTTCATGCAGTTACCATTTCACCTGAAAAATGTAAGGCTCAACGAAAAAACAACCCGAGAAAATTGAAGAGACTTCATAAAGAATTCGTATTATTGAGGTCTTCACCAAGTATCCATTAGTTACAGTTAGCAGGTAATACATACTTTCAGGTAACCATATATCCAAGCCTAAAACTTCATTCTACATGTAGCATTAAGCTACTATGGGGCTTACAGCTGATTAATAGTATTTAATAAACACGACTTTTATCATTATATGGAACTTATTTGTTCCATATTATAATGGTATAATGGAAAAAATGTGCATATTGGTTTTGCTTCCAATGTCTCTGCTATAAAGGTGGAGCTCAAGGCTTAATACAGTAGAAGAATTGCTGAAGCAACAAAAAATCAGCTCCATTTGAGATCTGAATTGTCAAATAGAAGAGCTTCTTTCTCTTCACTGACTGTACAGAAGAATAAAGTCCTGACTGTTAGACAGCCTAATGTATGAGTAAATTCTCTTGTAATTTTTGCTCCAGATTTGTGGAATTCCCCAGACCAACAAACCTTATTTATTAAGCTCCTGACACTGGGATTCTGGAGTCCTTACATAAAACTAGCAATAAAGACTTCTAAAATCTCATTAAAAGATTAACCTCCTATCACAAGCAGCTGGGACACTGCAAAGGAGTCTGCTGAGCGCCCAGTATAAGAAGGTAGAGTAAAACCCAGGCAAAATTCTTCTCTCAGCACATTCCTTCAATAAATACTGTACAGCTAGGATGAGCCTCGGAAGGGATACATATCACCAAATATTAGCTATCTGAAAAACAGGAGTCTATATTCTCTCTACAACCCCCTCCAGGTGGCAATTCTGATCTCAGATAAGAGGAATTGTACTTGGAAAGGTCCCACTTTTATCTGCTGACTGCAGAAGACACCTTGGCTCCTGAATGAGACTAGACAGAGAACTTGGGCACATTAAGCAAATTTTTAAAGTTAAGTTGTGATCAGTCAGATTCTGGTCATTGTCAATTCCTAACAGGTGACCCTGCTTCGGCAGGAGGGTTGGACCAGATGACCCACAGAGGTCCCTTCCGACCCCTACCATTCTGTGATTCTGTGATACTGCACAGTTGTTGTACATCAGGTGAACTTTGTCTTTGTTCTAGCTTTGTCTGAAAGCCTCCAGGGATGGAGGACCTCTGGACTTTACTGGTCTTATTGCTTTCCTGAGATGAGCTGGTTTATCTCTTTCTGACTGGGCTTAGCTATTAAAGAAACAATTTATTAGATCTGTCATCTCAGCTTACCTGATATGTGTGAGCTGGCTTTAGATTTAGTATATTCAGCACTGTCTGACTCCCTGATTCCCTCTTTTCTTTGTCAAATAAAGACTAGTGTTCTCAAATAAAGAAATTATTCAGCTCTAATATTCACATTTTTCACTTACTTTATGGTTAATTGGTTTAAAACCAAAGGAAGAGCTGTCCTATTCCATTGTGGTTGTTTGCACCATCTTCTGATGCACCACTTCAAAACTGCAAATGAACCAAGTTTTTGTAAGCATTGTGGTACCTCGAGTTCAGCAATGTGTTTTAGTGCCTTTTCAAACACTGGACCTTTCGTTGTCTAGTTTCCTGCACCAATACTCAAAAAATACATCTTACAACTAGCTTTCTGTAACTTCACCTAATAAAAGGCGGGTGACAGGAACACCTGGAAATCCAAGGAAAAATGTTGTCATAACTACAACCAAAGAATTTTTATTCAACAGTTCAAATAAATGTCTGCAGGCACTTTCTTGTCAGCTGTGCTTACTCCCTGAGCTAAGTGGCAGCATGTCCTTTGTCTGTTTGATCTGAAAAGGACTAAGCTTTCTCTCGGGACACATGGTCACACTTTCCACAGGCACGAAGTTTTCCATCAAGTTAAAGTTAGCTTGGACAGCTTTTGAAGATTATGTAAGAGAATAAGTCTGTTGTATTATCTTTATTTTATTTTTAGCTATTTCAGTGTATAAACCATATTAACAGAGGAATCCCAGCAGCACACATATTATTTTCTTCTTGGTAGGATAAATCACTATTTTGTTTTTAAGAAATCTTAAACTCTTTCCGATAATCCACAAATACTTCAGATACAGTGACGTTCATCCAGGAACTAGCATTAGTCATTCCGGCATGTCCTATTTTTTAAATGGATCATCATAAAGTTTCTATGAGTCTGCCCAATGATCGCTGGTACACAGCAAGACTACCAGCAGACAGGGTGACTAATCGGAGGATTTTATTAAGAAGAGATATGAAAGGAGACTCTCATGTGCCAGGTAGCTAGCTCAAGTGGAGAGGATACCAAAAGACTTAAGATAAGTCTTATAAGATATCCTTATCTTACGATAACCTTGTCTTAAGATAGCCTTGAAAGGATATCATCGAACTACTTCTCCTTTGTGAATCAGTGGCAAGTTACCGAAGTTTAACACGTCACTGGTACATGCACCTGGGTAATCCTCTGCCATACCAAAAAAAGGACAACAGCAGGAAACCATAAGGTAAGCTTCAGTCTCAAAAGATTTAGTTCAAATCTTTCTTAATTCTTATGCTTGGACTGCAGTCCCGATGGAGCAAGACTTTGAGGGCTCTTAAAATAGCTAGTGGGAAGGTAGTTTGGACAAATACTATCTTCCGTGGGATCACTCCTGTCAGAATTGTCTTATTTCTCCACTATGGCCAAGCTGATAGCGGCCAAGCACACAATGCACTTGAAGTCAATCAACAGTATTTTTCATCCTGAGCATCACAACTGTATGTGAGTCAAATCTTTGACCAAACATTCTATTTACGTAATCTTTGTGTCTTCAGACAAAACCAGCTACAACTTCTTATACACCCCTGTTCATAGCATAGAACCTTGAGTCATTTTGAATCACATAATCAATTTAACTTGCATTTAAATTTGGGCTGATCTTTGAAAATTGAAAGAAAACAGCTTCTCACGTGACTGGACATCTGGCTCAGTTCCCTTAAGATTAGATGAACTTCCTCAGCTCATTCAAAGGTGATCACCATCCCATCCCATCACCATGACCATTAAGACCAAAGGCACGACTTTTTTCTCCTGCAAGTTGCTGTAGCTCCTATGAGGACTCACGAATCACGTCTGCAAATTTCTATCTAAATAGCCTTTTGGTTAAAGTCTCTGCATGCACCTCCAGAAAGCAGACATTCCTGCTGTCTCTAACAGTAACGCTCCCTGCTAATTTGAGGGGTGTGAGCTGATGAGCCAGGGCTTCAAACCCAGCACTTATGTTCCCCTGAAGGATGAGGCTCCTCTTTTGCCCTACCCACGCCTCTGTCCCTTCAAATTAATGAGTTCAAGACAGAGAAAACTACCTTTATTCCTGCATACTCAGTAGTGGGCTGATGCTTGACCAAAGATTCCTGTGGTTCTGCAGGCTGGCTGATAGCAAATATCTTGGGAGATAAAGGACCTGCCAGTCCCTGGGAAATGACAGCTGCCAGGTTGTTCACTTTGTTAGAAAAGCAAAGATGGGAGAGTGAAAAGATAGAAGTGTAGTATATGAGACTAGAGAGGGAAATAGATACATTTAATTATTTTCTTCTCCTCTTTCTTGCTTTGCAGTCCCAATAACATTGCCCTCCAGTTTTGCCCCTCTGCATAAGCCCCCCCACTCTCCATCAGTCATATGCCTTCATAGCCCTAAATGGTGGTGTTGAACTCTGTAGGAGGAGATAGGGGGTTGCAGTGTGACGTTGTCCCATGAGGCACTCAGGAGAGCACAAGCAGGTTGGTACAACTTACCCCACAAGCTGGCGTGCGAGGGGAAGGGCATGTCTCCTTCCTGATGGTCCTGGCTCCTTTGGGACATGGTGCACCTGAGGAGCAGCCACTGTGTTCCTACAGTTCCCAGGACTCCAGGATGGAGAGGTCCTTGCGTGATGCAGGGAGTTGTGCAGTGGCCGTTGTTCTTGATTCCCTAGACTGGGCTTTAAAGGGTTGTTTAGCTAAACTGTACATATTTCCTCATCCGGTGTCAAACTATGATCTATTCCTCCTCCCACTGGTTGGTCTTGATCTTCTCTGAACCCTTCCAAAGCGCGTCAAACATAGTACTTGGCCTGCTTCTGCTCTCACCGGTTTGTAACCAGTATCATAGATCTGTTTAGGGAGGCTCCCCCAGATCTGCACAAATACTGGAACAAGCCAGAAGCAGCAAGAGCACAGTCTGAGATTTCCTTGATCACGGCTTTGGAGAAGGTGGGTAGTCAGAACCAGAGCTGAGGGAATAGATTTGTCCTGCTAAACTGGTTGAACACTTTAGCATGAACTATTTTCCACTGAAAAAAAGTTAATTCCATTGAAATTTGCATTAAAAAAAAATTTAAAAAAAAAATGACTAAGACTAGATTTTCCTGTTGCGGATTAGAGGGATATTTTGGTGTGTCACATTTCTAGGAAAACGAAATGTGACCCTTCGAGCATCCGAAAGATCTGCTTTAAACAACCTGGACTGAAGGAAGGGAGAACCTATTGCTGATAAGAAAGGGGAAATGAACCCCAAAACAGTGGAAAGGAAAGGCTGAATGCTGGATTCACTGGCCATCAGAGGGGTGAGAACCAGTTGTGAAAGACAAAGGCAAGACTTTAGGAAATAACAGGCCAATACATTTGACTTTGGGGCCTTGCTAATTGATGACAGAAATAAAATCAAGCCTGTCACTAATTTCTAAAGAAAATAACTTGATGAATAATACTGTAGGTGACAATTCTGTCAAACATGAACAAATGTCGATCAAAAACAATTTCTTGAGGCGGATAATAAGCCAGTGGTACTGTCTGTGTGGGTTTAGTAGAGACGAATACACTGAATCATTGGTTTAAATAATGCTAGCGAAACAGAAAAACATATTTAATAGATGTAAAGGGCCAGTCAGCAGAGTATTGAAAGCCCTCTCTATCCATGACACTAAGAACTGGTTTTTACCACTCCCTGCTGCAGTCAACAAATTAAGGCAGAACTGATGTCCTTACAGAGCCTGCAGCAGTCCCATGCTAACGCTTAGATCACCAAATCACCTCAGGCTAGATGACAACATACATATGACCCCGCAGAAAAGAGCCCTGTCCTGCTTCCACAGCCCATCAATGCCTGGGTGGCCGGTCAAATCCCTTGCTTTTAAAAGATTGCTTTTGGAGTGGAGAATTGTCCTTTGGTAACTCAGATTTTGGTCTTGATTCTGGAAGATGTCATAAGCTTTCCTAGCTCATTGAAAAAACTTGTCAGACATATGAAAAATAATTAATTTTACAGCTTGTAGTAACCTATTATATTGTTTTCATACTTAAAAGTCAGGGGAGCTGTCCTGATAATATTGCCCTCCCGCCACAGTAGGTCTGAGTGTTTGTGGTACCCAGCTGGCACAGCAGTGAATTTTTCCTTGTAACTTGTTACTTCTTCAGCAAGGCCATGTTGCTCCCTGAGCTCAAAACACAAAGGACTTCCCTTTGAGTCTTACTGCTAGTGGTTCCTTGCCTATCTCTGGGCTACATTAATTGCACCAGAAGGGACTGCCTAACTTCAAATGCAAAACCCAACAATGTAGCATCTTCTGATGCTCCCTGAGGGTGACTTATAGATCCTGTGAGATGCAAGAGTTTTTGCTTCCTTCTTTCTCTCCCAACTTATAATCACCTTGCACGTTTGGACAGATAATCCGGTAGAGCTATTTCCAGTCCTGGTGTAACCTGCCTTTGCATCCATGAGGAAGTGGGAAAGAACATGACTCACGCAGAAACCAGCTATCTGAAAGCTATTGCTTGACATTTAAATAATAGGAAATACATATTCTCAAAATCACAGCATTGGCTTAAAAATTATGACTATCAAATTCCCTGAGAGTGTTGGTGTATACATTGGCGGATTTAGGTGGGGTGAATGGCCATCTGGCAATGCCTCTGTCTCTACGAAGCATCCACTGAACAGGGGGAGCCTGGGCTCTCAGTTTGGGTGCCCAAACTTTGACAAAAGCGTGCTGAGACTGTCCTGCAATCACAGGACAGAAAAACCTGCACAGTCTTGAGGCCTGCACTGCTCCAAGAGGCTGAACCATGCTGCACCTTGCCAAGTCCCTAATATGGTTCTCCAGCTCAGCCTGAATAAATTAGACTTGAATCAGCCTGAATGTGTCTGGGCACGTGAAATTTGTCTGAATCAAGAACACTGCAGCACACTGTGGATGAACTTAATTTGCTGCAGCCCACTCTGTGCAATATATGTCCAGAGCAGAAGTATAATTTCTCCCTCTCATCTGCTTTAGGTGTTAACTTGTTACCTTAAACAGGTTTGAATCTTTCAGTCTGTACCTCTAAAGCCAGAATGGCTCCTCCTTGGTTCTCGCTTTTCCTTTCTGTCCTGCTGGTGGAATTGCAGGGGGATTTTGCTTCACGGACTGTGCTGTTGAGGAACGTGGTCTTGTGCAAAGTGCTCATGAGATCCACGAATCTGTGAAGCTCTTGCTGGCAAGAGCCCTCAAGACTCAAGCAGGGTGCATCCTGTCAGTGGGCAGTCTGGACACTGTCAGAGGCATTTTGTTTTCCTGTTCTCTTTTTGTGGATTCAGCAGTTTTAAACTGTTTTCTGTCCTTCTACCGGAGACAAAAGGTGATCCCCACTTCCCAGCTACTCTTAGCCCTTTCAGACAGTTCTGCTGGGGTATCTAGTTGCAACAGCATTAATGTTTGCTCTAGGAAGTTCAAGAGTTCAAGAAGTCATCCCTGTGGAAAAGAAAAGGGAATATATTTGCATTTCTGCAGACCCATACATGTCCTCAGTAGGAATTTCAACTGAATATAAAATGATCGCGCAGCCTAAGCAAATGTAACAGAGAGACAGCAATTCTGTTCTCACTTCCCTACGTGTGCAAATCATGTGTTGCCCTATTAATGAATCTTTGTACACAGACAGTTAGCAGTCAGATGGGAAGACAAATTAAATAGAAACCCTGATCCAACAGGGACAGGCCACACACCCCCTTATGTCTTCCTTCATACTCTGACAAGGGAACACGATCACCTGCAGCACCTTGCAGATGCGCAAGGCACCTTTTGGCCAGAGATGAGTGCAGGGACCGTGTGCTGGAGGTAGAGGCAAGTGGAGGAAAGGACTGTTGCTGGCCCAGCACGTGGGAGGAAATGTCACCCAGATGGCTCACAGAGCGGTGTGGGATCACAACAGGGAAGTGAGCCTTCCCAGAAACAGCTTTTCCTCAAAAAACATAGATCTCTTCAGACCAATGCTGTTCATGGGAATGTACGAGTGTCAACACATTCTTAACTGGGAAACATGTCTTGGCACCTAGATGGAACTTCTAGGCAAAAATGAGAGGGAAGGAGAGAGCTGATTTGAGCAGAGACCATTTTTTGAGCTTTGTGGCAAGGGCATTCACCTTCCATAGAGGACATGGAGGTTCATCCCTGTAGGTTTTAGCACAACTACTCCAACCCGGGAGGAATGCTGCTGGTCAGGCTGCATTGCTGGAAGTGTTCAGATGGTTTTGTTTACTAGCTGCTTTCTGAAGTGTGCCCGCACCTCCTAGATACAACAGGAGCCCCGGCTGGTACGAACCAACCCTCCACCACGTTATCCATCCTGCAGCTCTTGGTTTTGTCCTGCCACAGAAGTATTTCTGGACCAATTCAGAGAAGGACAGAGTATATTCTGACTGCCTCTCATAGAAATGTGCAGAGAAAGCCTGGTTCTTCAGGGAATAAGGGGTAAACTTATTTTATACAAATGATTAGACTAACTGGTTGCAGAGGGGCTAGTTTACAACAGAAATCTTTGCTCCGTGGTTTCAGCTGATACCTACACACCAGTGTCTGCATGCTCAGGATTATTCTTTTGGTCCCTTTATGGACAGGCTTAATATAAAGCAGCCTCATTTCTTCAGCAGAACACTGATTTTTCAAAGATGTGGAGTTTTTTTATTGCATACAAGTTAATGACTTGGCTTTGCTTGGGGCATTTTAGCTTCCAAGAGGTATTCAAAATAGTAATATGAAGTGATTTGACAGGTAAATCATTGGTGCTACATCTGGGATTAATAATACAGGGGTTTTCGCTTGTAACCTCCTGCTCAGCTCCATGACTTCTCTATTATCTATTTGAAATACCGATTTAAGAGAGCTCTTGAGTTAATTATTTGTTTTCAAGTCTTGTAGAACTAACGCTGTTGTTATCTGCTATAGTCGGAAATGGATGCAGAACACAGTTAGACCATGCTGGTGAATCATACCCTTTCCAAAAACCTGTGAAGCCCAGCACTGAGAATTTAATGGGAAGCTGTTTTCCACTGGGACAGGGCATTTTTTCTAGCACGGGGTTAGGCTTATCTTACCAGAAGAACAAACTTTTAGAGAAGATGAGAACCTCTAATGTCAGCCACTGTCCCATGAAACAGCAGTCTACATAACAATGTTAGAAGCATCACAGAACCACAGAATCACAGAATTGCTGAGGCTGGAGGCATCTCTGGAGACCTTCCAGTCCCAATCCCCTTCTCAAAGCAGGGTCAGCTGGAGCGGGTTGCCCAGGATCATGGCGAGCTGGGTTTTCAGTATCTCAAACGATGGAGACTCCACAACCTCTCTGGCAACCTGTTGTAGTGTTTGATCATACTCACAGTAAAAGAAGTCTTTTCTTATTTTTAAATGGAATTTCCTGTATTTCAGTTTGTGCCTATTTCCTTTTGTCCTGTCACTGGATAACAGAGAGGAGTCTGGCTACTTCTTCTTTACACCCTCACACTGGGCATGGATACACATTGACTAGATGCCCCTGAGACTTCTCCAGGCTGAACACTCCAGGTCTTTCAGCCTCTCCCCATACCATAGATACTCCATTCTCTTAACCATCTTCATTGCCTTGCTCTGGACTCACTCCAGGATACCCCTGTGTATCTTCTGCTGGGGAGTCCACCACTAGACCCAGAACTACAGATGTTTATCACTCATGCTGAGCAGATGGGGAGGATCACCTGCCTCAACGTGCTGTCAATACTCTACCTAACCCAGTCCTGGGTGCCACTTGCTTTCTTTACTGCAAGGGCACAATGTTAGCTCACATTCAACTTGTTGCACTCAAGGACTCCCTCTGCAAAAAGGTCAATTTTTGCAAATCCACCTTCTAGTATAGGCCATCTCCATCCAGAGAAAATACTATTGCCTGGCTGGAAGGAGGAAGTAGATCTCATCTCGAGCAGCTTATGTGGGTTACCAGACCCAAGAGACCTGGTTGCAGCTGTGGGCAGCGTTACATATGTGTGGTCCTTTTTAACTCACACAATACCACAGCACTAACCACTCCAGCCTGGGCTGGCTTCCAGCTCTACCTTGAATCAGGGGCTGTATCTATTGCTTTCATCTGTTACAATAAACAGTTTGGGGATTTGGGGTAACAGTCAACATGTTAAGCACGAAGTCAGCCCCATAGGCTCTGTGCAAACAGGGTCACCTTCTCCGCAAGAACATCCAGTCTGTTAATGCATAGTTCAGTCGTAGCAGGGGCTAAACAGCAGTCAGTAAGCATACTTGGCGTCCCAGTAAGAAGGACTCCGTCTCAGCACAGCCCTAGCACTGCACTGCCACTGCCTCTCATTTGTGACAAAAGTGAGAAAAGTCCTTGCCAGCGTGCTCAGAGGTCCATTAAGGGAGATGATCGTTTAATGTTCCACATTTACTTTTCTCTCCATTTGCAATGTTAGCTTCCTTTTATTCCAGTTTAGTATTCCAGAAATATTACGATTTATGCAACCAAATTTCTTTGATCTTAATCAGCTCACAAAAGTTTTCAAGATCTTCTGCCTTTGCAGTCTGCGAGTGGGAGTTACGGCAGACAAGTTCAGGGGATGGACGTGCATTTTTAGCAAGCTGTGACAGCTGGGTCCTCTGCTGCAGTTGTTGCTTGGTAGGTTACTTGATTCCTCTGAATGAGGGCGCTTAAACACAGGACTTTCTGTCACTGGAAATGTGTGACCCATGGTGGGGGGACACAAAATGATTAAGCAGAGCTGCAACATTTGAGTATTCCTCATCACAGGAATACTGTTTTTCAAGGAGGGACTGTGTGTGTTTAATGAAAGCCCCTGAAGAGTTTTGGGCTCATTCCACAGAATGAGTAAATCCAGACCTGAGAATAACAGGATTGATTCACCAAAGAGGAAGTCAGAACATTTCACGGCAAGAGAGGACCCTTGCATTGCCCCTAGAATGCTAATTAATCCGTTACAACTAACTTGTCAAAACAGCGGTGTTAGACAGATTTTCAAACCCAAGAGTGGGCCAAGGTCAAACATCATGAGACAGATATTTTGCACTTTCTTTGCATGGAAGCCACAGTCAAATAGGATTTTGCCCTGTACTAATTATACCACACGTGCCATGTGGCTGAGCTGGTGTTAACCATGACTATTCTGATGGAAGTAAATCTGAATTCAGCACCAGGTCATTGCATTAATACCACGCTTGAGATCTAATTTAATAACATTTAAGAAAAGAGAAATATGCAAGGAGGTTCACCTGACTGATTAGTTCTTTTATTCTACAGCATGTTCAACTGTCATTTGTTCTCAACTGTTGTCAGCCGGCACAGAGGGGGGATCACAGACCTAACAGGTCAAATTTAAGATAGTGTTGAAAGAAGCTGAGATCTGATGTCTGCGTCCTTCAAGACGTGTCCAGCTCAACAGAAGCTTTAATGCTTAACCTGTGTCTCGCTTATGCTGCATTATACGGTCCATGGGAGTAAGGAATGCACTGGTCCATGTCTTACCATCTCAAAATTACAAGACATGTACCCACTGAACTATCAAATGTGTTTTGCTTAAATCCGTTCAGTTCAAGGACATATTCTACCGGGTTCTTGCAGCAAACTTTGAGCTATACTACATGGTGGCTGCAGGGCAAATGTGAACATCCAAAAAAATTATAGCAAGAGCAAGGAAACAATGAATATTTTATTGCTTTCTATGAGCTGAACAACTGCAATGGAAAACTGGACCTCCACACTTCTGGGCTGACTAAAGGACAAAGCAACCTCTGTATGTAAAGTCACAAATTTCGTTATGAAAGGCATGATCTACTGTGATGCAGAGTTTCTATTTTCTAAAAATTTATTAACATTGGTTGAAGAAGACATTTCAACACTACAGGGTCTGTCCTAGACATTACATAATGGTAATAGAAAGATTTCATATCAGACTTAACAAGTGTGGGGAATAATAATAACCACTCATGTGGGGAAGGTATAAAAAAAAAATTGTTAATGCTAATATTAATGTTAATGTTAATGTTAATAGCAATAGCAACAGCATTAGCAATAGCTATAGCAATAGCAATAGCAATAGTAATGTACACCAGAAGTCCTGAAGCTGAGTCTGTCTTTGACTCCAGTATGTGCTGATGTTCAGAGCTAGTAGGTATGAACACTGTGGCTCAAGCCCATTTGCCTTAATGCTAACGACGATTTGCAAGTTTCTTGCTTTGGGGGTCCTTTTTCAGCCTAGTACTTAAGTATGTGTTTAAATATGATCCAGCACTTTCCTGGGCCAAATCCTACTTTGAAGAGAGAGCCTTTATGCTGTCGTAATATCTCCCTAGATCACAACAAAAAATTCTGTGAAAAGCCTAGTCATCTGCAAAATCAGTGCCTATGGCACCTCAACAGAGAAATAAGAATGTGGACAATAACAAAATGAAATGCAAAACATTCTAAAAACTAATAATCAAGTAATTCTGGGGTTTGCTTCACTGCAACAAAGCAGTGAACAAAACATATCTGCCAAGAAATGCTTTACCTATAATGAGACTGTTTCTGCCACTTCCTATATGAATCTCATAATGTGTTTCGAATTCAGAGTACTACTCTGGACAGCGTAGAGTGAGAATATTACACAGCTCAGTGAGAATTTGAATCCTAGGAATAAGAGATGCTAAATATCCATTCAGTTCCATCTAACTACTGCTGACTACAATCTCTGTTCAAATCCTTGAAGTCTAATTTTAATTAATAGGATTTATTGCTTAATATTCAGCCTGAATTTTCATTGTGTTTCCCTCTTTCCCTTTTGGAGGTTGTTGAATATTCATTGCCCTCCCTTGAATTTGCATTAATCCAGGAGAAGTTTTACTCTTGACACGAGGAAGGATGTGTGTTACAAGTATCAGTGAGATAGTGGAGTTGCCTCAGAAAGCCAGGCACATAAGTGTCCTCTATTTTCTTCCTTTAGCAGCCCCAGAGCTCCTAGGTCATCTTCTTGAATATCTCTGCATAGGGTGTCTGCCACCAGCGGCAAATAGATAGTGACAATCTATAATAGAAGGTGAAGGAAGGAGGCTGGAAGGGTTTCCATAGTGACTAGTCCATCATCAGAGTCTGTGGGTGGAAATGAAATATCTGACATTGTGAGTTTCCACCACTATGAATCTCATATAGTTACGCCTGTGTTCAGGTAGCTCCAATATTGGGTGACAGAGGGAAAACTGCTGTGCAAAAGAAGAGATCTTGTTTGCTGTATCTCCTCATGTTTGAGTTCAGTTCCACCTCCACAGAAAGGAAAAGTTGCCAGTGAAACAAGAAACTCTCAGAAGACTGATATTTTGATATACTGGAAATGCATTTCAATGGATGAGGGAAGCAGGAGGCATTGAGGCACGATCTAATCCAAGTCCCCATGTTAGAATAGGAGAAGCCTGAGTCAGGACTGCCTGGAAAGAGTCACGGTGACAAGTGAGAAAGTCTGTTTACAGTCTCCTCAGAAAAGGAAAGGCTTCAGGAAAGGTAATCATGTAGGACCTACGATAACTGAAATCACCAGACCTGATCACAACAGGACTTCCTCCAGCTTGGCTTCATGTCCAAACAGGGGTCCGTAACAGATGAGGAACCCCACGGTGGATAATTATCAAATAAAGTGCCTGGGGAAAATGTTCTCTTTTAACTGCATCTGTTATTGGTAGTTGGCTTGTGCTCTGAAAGACAACAGATTACGACCCAGAAATATTTCCCATGTGTACACACAAGCAAAGTGTGAAGTGGAGCTTACATAAGCTTCTCAAAGTAGTGTATAAATAGGTATATGAATGGACACGTACCATATCTGAAAAGCATGCATATGCAATTGGAAGAGGGCTGCTGGGCTAATAAATGTCACTTAGGTTTTCCTAATTGCCATTTTAATCATAATGTGCATGTGTGCAGGAGTTTGAATGTGCATGACTTTCAGTCCTGAGTATTTTCTGCTCTTTGTTGCCCTGCATGGAAATTGTCCACAGAATGATTTCCTTGGAAAGTCTTTTTTCTTGGCTATCCTAAAAAAAAATGCATCATCTGCAAGTGTTCTCATGAGTCAGTGAGGGGGACTGGGCTCAGCCAGGGCCAGGGCATCTCCACCTGGGAGTGTGCTACCCCAGGCGCAGGGGTGAGCTCTTTCCATAAACAATCTCAGGGCAGACATGCAGATATTTCCAGCTAGTGTAAGGGATAAAAGTCTGTATTGACTGCCCGTCTCCTGAAACATGATTTGCTATTCCTTCTAGTTCTGTAAACCTGGATAGCTACTGCACCTTGGTCAATAAACCTTGATGTTTACCTCAATGATTGTCAATATTTATGCCATTATAGCATGATTCAGGGGTCAATAATCCCGGGTTCTTTTGCAGCAGGAAGCTTTAGGTCTAAAATCAAGCAAACCTTTCATAATAGATTTGTACAGTACTAAACTCTGCAGGAGTCTCAGTAATGTGATCTAGATAACAGCATACCCTGTTTTGCAAGTTCTTTTTTTGTATTAGTTGTAAAATTATTGTGCTTTATTTTACTTTATTTTATTGCCTTTAATTCTAAGTTCACATATTATCTGAACTTCGAGTTTGCATTGTTTCAGGAGAGACAATCACACCTTTTTCAAGCATTCTTCTCAGAAGCAAGTAATAAGCTTTCATAGCTTGAAAAAGCCTTAAGGGAAACTGGGTGTGCATGGGTCCTTTGCACAGTCAAACAAGAGAGATGGACCACCATGACCTCCCTCCCAGTCAATGCTGTCTGGTAATGGTGGCTTGGAGGGAACAAGAAGTCCTGCATCACCTACAAGGAGCTCCTTCTACTTCCTTTGATCCATGCAGCACAGAGGGAACAAAGCAGGGAATGGGTAGGGAACGGCGTGTTAAATGGTCCCAACCATCACATCTTAGTTGGTCACAGTGACTAAAGAGACAGAACAGCAGACCCTGATCTCGGCACCCTGCAGGAAGGCACGTCATGCGGGGACTCACTCCTTTGGCCCTTGTAAAACAGGGTGCAAGCAAAGACGCGAGGTGGGACTATGAATAGGGATGATACATTTTCCTCTTTAAAATGTTTTTTTATTGCCAATTTTGATTTTCTGACAAAAAGAGATATTTACTTTTTTACCCACAAAATAGCTTTCAAACAGCAGTCTTTAATTTTCAGCTTTTCAACGGGAATCCACATTTTCTATTAACTGCCTCTCTTGCTTCCCCCATTTCTCAGCAGTTCATCGTGCAGCAGACCAGTCATAGCAAGCTGGGACCAGTGCACAGCACAGAGACGTGCCACCAGAGTGGTGACACTGTGGCCCTCTGTGCACCAGGAGCAGTGGCAGTTCTGCACGTAGGTAGTTGCTAATGCATGGCATCCTATATGGAGATATGAAGGATCCTTGACATGCTGCTTCTTCCTCCTTGTCCTTGCAGGTGTGACACAGGGTGTCAACCTCACATCATGTCTTTTTCCTTATCTTTGGAAACAGTCTGACTTTACCAGAAAATCAGGAGGGTGAACAGAGGTTTTCCTCAGCACAGTTTGGTCTGCTGTGCCCTCAGCAGCCCTGGACATATCCCAAAGCTCCTGCTGTCTGTCCCTTTCTGATGGACCTTTGCAGTTTTGCTGGGCTGTTTTACATTCTTTTTTTTTTTAATGTGTCTCCTGGCCAATGAGACCATGTTCACCACAGCAGGTAAGGTCACTCTCACAAGACTTTGCAAGGATCTTTAAGCCAACATGCATAATGTTGTTGTAGCTCAGTTTAGCCTCACAGTTTCCTAGGACACTGCGCAGCTGAGAAGGTCACACAGCATAAGCCCAGTCTGTGGGTAGCCAAGCATGGAACCGCAGGTTTAAGGGACATAACCTGTTTATTTCCTGTCTCTTGTTATTCTCCCCTTGTTCCTTCTCTGTTTGTTTTGACCCAAGAGGACACAAGAAAGAGCTTTATCTAAACTTCAGAACAAAATGTTCAATTCACTCTTAAATATTCTTGTCTGTGGGATCCTTTTTCAGATCTTTGGGGTGGGGGGGAGAGAAGGATTTCATTTTGGATTGACCCAAAAACCCCATTTTTCAGTTCAGTCAGCAAACCAGATCATCAATTTTTCAGCGTGTTTCACATCAGCACGAGGGAGCCAGTGCTGCGCTGGGTCTGGGGAGGGGAGTGGAAGGCAAGCAAGGTAACTGGGGTGAGAAGATAACACTGAGAAGTGTGAACCTGTTCTGCACTGAAGCCAGGTGGTCTCACACAGCTTTTGTGGTGGGACTATTTTTAACTGCTCCTCTCCTAATGTGGGCCAGGTAGCAGGTGAAAGAGAAGCGGTGGCTGTGAGGTTCACGCACTTCTGTTTCTGTTGTGACATTGGTTTGCTGCTCGAGGAGAAATTAATCCTGCAGCTGGCCTTGATAACTGGAATAGGTTGAAGTCTCCATCTGCTAAACTGACTAGCTGGTTATACATGGAGGGATTTCATATGCTTGATTGGGTGTTGAGTCTCTCACATTTTTTTCAAGAGGAAGTAATTAAGGAGAGGCTTGTTAGCAGATCCTTTAGAACAGAACATGGTGAGTACTGAAGCTCTGAAAACGTGTTGCTTTCATCAACACTGCTTCTTAGAGGCTACGCAGGCTCCAGCAAGTCCTTTCCAAGCAGAAACCTTCAGACCAGCGTCTGGGCAGCCTCCAGTCATCACATCATGAGCTACTGCTGCAACCCCTTCCTCCACCCTCTTATCTTCATGCCATATGGCTGCTTACTGGCACTGTGTCACTGGAGACCATTTATAAAGAGCCCTGAGCCAAATACCCTGCTGCTCGCCTAGCATGTCCTGGAGCTCCTGGAGCTGGGGAGCACCCGAGTCATCACCCATTTCTGGGCATGTGAGGAATCAACAGATCTCTCTCCCCGAAGGTGATATGAGCTCCCCATTTCTTGTTACGTAGGCATATATTAGGCACATTCCCATTTCCACCATCAGCACTTCACCCCGACAGGTCTAAAAATCTAAAGCCAACTCTCTAGACCATGATGTCCTTGCAGACCATGAGCTCTGATTCCTGAAGGTGCTGCCAAGGGGCCAGAAAATTGCCCAGGAGGCCACTTGCCCTGTGTGTTGCTGATGTAGGTCAGTCTGTCTGTGATTGCCAACCACTGTCTCCCAGAGAGAGTCAGAGAGGGGCTGTCTGCCACATTTTGTCGATAATTTCCAAGACTTCCTTGGTCCCTAGTGCCCTTCAAGATGGGGAAATGTTATCGTGAGTGGAAGATACTACAGGTACCATTTCTGCATCCTTTGAGACCCCCACACCAAAATATCTCACGTCTGGCTGGTACAGTGCCAGAAAGATCCAGAACCCATCGTGCACGAGGCACTGATGCGAAAGGTCTCTGGACCCTATTTCAGCTGGGAAGCAGGATCACACAACAAATCCATGGCTGTTAGGATCCCTGCCTCCCAAAGATTTTGCTGTTCATTCCCTCTGATCCTACTTTAACGCCCAGCAAGGTTCAGTGTCCTTGGCTGGGAGACAGCACGTATGTTCAGACCATGAAGTTCCTTGTTTCTCAGGTTATTCAACTCTAAGACTCTCTTGGTTTTGTTGCTTTTGGTCATATTTTTAAGTGAACTTACCTGTCTTTTTATATTACATCAAGTGAACACTTTCTTGAAAATATGAAGTTGGGGGGCAAAATTTATGTCAATTTTTAACCTGACAGAATTTCTGGATCTGATTGGCCAAGGTGTCCAAGTCAGAATACTGTATTACAGGGAAAGCATGTTGAAAAGATTTTTTTCTTGTAGAATCTGAGTTTTTCATCGAGAAACATTGAGGGCGGGGAGGGGAAGAAAATGGAAATACAAATAATTTTCACTAACACTTTTTTCCAATTTCTGAAAATTTTTGCAGGTTGAAAATTCAATTTTCCCTCCACATAAAGCTATTCTGGAAATGTATTGACCATCTGCCACTATGACATCTTTACATGTCATCATCTATCATTTACATTTCAGCTCTGCAATCTGGAAATTTAATCAGAGACTCTGGGCACAACATTATATCCCTCTCACTCCAATCCAATGGTTGCTTTGGGGGTCCATACCCAAAATCAGGAATGATTCATGTGTTTTATCAGCTGGTTTCAAGTATTCTTGGGGAACGAAAATGCAATTATTGGTAAAAATTTAGCTATCTTAGACTGAAAAAAATGACACTTCCTGTCATTTCTTGTGGGAGTTTTTACTATTAAGTATGCATCATAAAGCCAAGGGGTGGTGGATACTCCACTGTACCTTGTTTGGTGTGTGACACTTCATAAATCTCATGGCAAGAGTGCTAATAATGGGAGTTGTTGCTTTTTGAGAATAGCCTGGCACAGGAATAAAGAAAGCTTATGTATGCAGAAGAGTCAAAGCTGTTTCAACAAACGCATTATTAAGAACCTTGGGCACTCAGATGATCTCATTCAGGCCTGGCAAAATGCAGATTTTGATACAGCCAGACCTCAGGAGGGAGCAGGGTGCGGTGCTTGCCTTGTGCAGAAGCTGGACCCTTGCTCCTGCATGGGGGGAGCATGGTTCCCCCAGGGAGCACCTTGTAGCACCGTAGCACCCCTAGAGAGGAGGTAGCCTGGCATGTCCACAGAGGAGTGGGAGGAGGAGCAAATAGCAGGTACATGAGAAAATGCTTGGGTCTATGTCAGGGGTACAGGTGCATGCCCATGGGGGTGTGCTCTTGGCACAGCACCTGGGGAGATGGGGTAAGTCTCATGGGCTTTGCTTTGGGATGCCGAGTCTCAGGACACCTGGCAACACAGGTAGGGGCCGGGCTCCTGGCTCCACAGAAGGCTACATTCAAACCCCGCTTCATTAGTACAGAAATCAGATAGTTTTTTTAAACTGGAGAATATACAGCAAGAACAGCTAAACAAAATCTTCTAATTGACAAGAATCCCCATTTTCGCTTCTCCAACAAGGCAATATTTTTTTTCCAATTCAATGGCTTGAGAAGTCAAAAGGATTTTATGTTTCTTAGGTTTTTCTCTCCCAAGCTCAAAAAAAATCAAGCTTTTTAAAAAGTCCTAGCTCTGTGGAAGGGAAGTGAGCACACACCAACACCAGGAGATGAGCTGGGAAGAGACACTCTGGGAATCCAATTGAACCAATATTTCTCAGGCATTTCATAGCAAGCTCTGTCATAAAAATGTGTTCACAGCATCTCTCCTGTGTGAAACAGGAGTCAAAACATCTCATGGCACCTTGTACTCCTATGCATACTGCCACTGCAAACTGAATTTAAGACAACTTGCTTGGTTTTCCCTGCTGGCTTTAGTAGATCTCTGAAGTTATCTAAGTCTTTGGCACACTGGAACAGGTGATGTAAACATCACCTTTGGAGATGGGCAGGGAGAGCTGCAGCAGACTCTGCCATTTTGTTGGGATGGAGACTCCCTCTGACCACAGCACTGGCAAGACAACAAGAACAGAACTAGGCAAGAAGCACCTTCCCTTACCATAACTTGCTGTGAACAGTTTTCCAACAAAATGAGAAGGAAATGCAAAACTTGACTAGATGAATGTGAATCAGAGAAAGACTCTTTTTCTCATAATGGGTTTGGATTTTTTTCTTTCCGTTTAATTAAAACCCAGATACTGAGCACTGGAAAATAGGCAAGATCTTCTGCCCATGAAAAGCTATGCACAACCTACCAGACTTTGACAAGGTTTCAGAGAAACGTAAAATCATCCCCCTCTTTTCCTCCATCTTTCTTGTTCTCCTGTTAAAGAACATGTACTAAAGTAATGCCTGCCCCAGAGAGGGCCCAACCTTTGCATCCTCTTAATGGGGCAGACAAGAGGAGTGGATCAGGAAGACTCCCTAGTGCTGGAAAGAGGACCATGACGGTGCCAACACCCATATCTCCTGGGTCTGGGTATTTTAACATGAGTAGTGGCCTGCAATATGGTTCACAGGATCTAATCCTCAGCAGGAGCCCTCCACTCTGGTGGGGGAAGGACCAAAGGATGACACCAGCCTCTCCTGCTGGTGGTGGTGCATGCAGAAATTGTCAGTTCCAGCGACAATCTTTCTTTTCAGATCTCTGAATAGAAATGTCTCTTGTCTGGGGCAGTTTTCCTCTGCTGTCACCACTAATCCTGTTAATAGAAATTGCATCAATAAACCCAGCTCCTTTTGATGTCTTCCTCCCTAATCTTCATGGTGGATTACTGCAGTAGGTCACCTTGTAATACCCCTTATCCCTGTTAGAGCATCCTCCTTTGAAATCTGTAATTATCTCTCTGAGATAATTGCCAAAATCATTTGCAGTCCTGGAGAGATCTTCAAAACCTACTTGTTTATGAAAGCAAATAATTCAAGTTAATCAAATATTGTGAGATTTCCACTCTGCCTCTCTAGGTATTTGTACATTTATATCTGCACCTTGGCTGTTACACAACCGGCCTGAAATGCTACCTTCGCTGCAAGAGAGAGGAAGACGGTATGGGAGGGCGACTTGATCACTTCCATGCAAATCCCCGTTTCAGGAAAAGGCTCTTAACGCTACTGGATGGCTCCCAGTGAATGGAGGGGTGTTGCTAGAAGAGGAATTGAGATAGGCTGGGCGAAGGAGCGCTGAGCATTTCCATTGCCCACAGAAACCAGTGGACGCTGCAGGTGCAGGAGTAATGTTGTGTGGTCGGTGGTGTTTTCAGCATCACTTGACACTGACAGACTGAAGGGAGTCTGTCGGCAGACAGGTCTGTCTCAAGTCATAGAAGAAGGAAGGAAAGAAACCGCAGGCATGTCCAGGCTGCCGCCCTGCAGGGGAACAGTTCTGAGCAGGAGAAAATCCCTGCCACCACCTCAGAGCAGTTAAGCTTCAGGTGTGCCAAGGGAAGACACCTCTAAAAAAGGATGCAAGCTGTCCTAGATATGTGCTGTAGCACAGCTAAAACTAGCACTGGGATGTAGAAGCATCTTGAGGAAGTGCAGGGTGGCGACGATGCTTGGTCAGTGTTTACAGCAGTGTTGCACACTGCTGGGTTTGCCCTGGCCCTTGTCTGGATTCTCCTGTTTCTTGTATCCTTTTGCTGTGTGGTCCAAGCGGGTCGTGCTGCCTGAGACTTCCCAGGGCAGCACAGTTTGCCTGCAGGGTAAATCTCTGTGGCTGTACCAGAGAGCCACCCGCTCACACTCCGCATCTCCTGCCCTCTGGGTACGTGACCTAACCTTCAGCACCAGGGCAAGCAAAGAAGCTGGACTGGCACCCCACCAAAGAACCTGTCCAAACACAGAGAACCTGAATTTCATGACAAAATGGGTTGAACTGAGTAAGCCTGATCACTGTCCAGCTCCAGATTCTGGAACAGACTTGACGTTTCTGGGTCTATTGGCACATAGAGGAAAGATCGGGACTCTCCTCATGACCAGGTTGTCAGTCCAGTCACATCTTTGATCCATCCTGGATCATGCCCATTCACCTGCTTGTTTCCTGGGAAAAAAAATTCCAGTCTGACTGCAGCAAGCCAGGAGCAGCAGATGTGAACTGCTCTGCAAGTGTCTGAGCCTGCTTGGGAAGATAAATCACTGATGTTCATGGAAGTTACCTACTTTCCAGAGTCCTCTCCCAATTTATTCCTCTCTACAAACCAAGTGAATAATCCTAGCTTGCTGCCTGCAGTTAAAATAGCTATTCTGAGCAAGCATTCAAACTATCTGGATTCCCTGGGTGGGCCAAAAGAGCATCTTCTCTCTTCTTAGGCGCCTGGTTTTTCTGAACTACATTGTGGCCATAGCACTAAAAAAATGCTTATCTATTAATGTGGCACAGACACAGCTTTTCACCTGACCCCACACACCAGTATTTTCTACTATAACAAAATATCATCTCTGTGTAGTTGTATGCCTAGAACCAGAAATATTATTCTTTTGCAGAACAGCAATTAATTTGCCACAGAATTTTGCAAGTATCTGTGAAGTTTGGTTTCAAATTACAAAGCATTCCATATACACTTCTTGTGTCTTGTTAATTTCTAACACTTTAGTGATACTGTTCAGCCATCTCCAAATTTCTCTCCCATCATTTGCTGGAGGTGGCAAACGATGATTTCTTGAAACTATTTATGTCAACGAAAATTTTGACAAATCTGAATCACACATTTAAAGGCAAACAATCATAAATTCTTCAAATGCCTTCAGATTTTGAAAAAGATCTGTGAGGGGTTTTTTTCATTCTTAATGGTACCTGTTTCAAAATTTTGCTTATAGTCATACTACAAGAGAAATAAAGATATTCAAGGATTAAAAGAGAAATGGAAATATTGCAAGATTTGTCCTAAATTTCTGTTATCAGTTAGAGTGAATATTTTTAAATATCTTTTCTGTTTTCAGAAAGGAAAAAACATCAAAATCTCAGTATTTCTCATCTAATCTTTACTAACAGCTTCACTTTCCTGTTTTATCTTGTCTCAAAGTAGCCAAAATTGCAAGAATGCAGGTTGCTATAGCTATAGTAAGTAACAGTAAGAGCAGTGATTCCAGCCTGGCAGTCCCATCTACAGAAACCAACAATTTACATAAATACACAGCAGTGTTGGAAGCACTGTTCTAATTAAGATGCCGTAATATAAACTCTACTTTTATAAGGCCTATAAAATTCATTCTGGGAGTGGACTTGACATCAGCATGGGACCAATCTTCTGCTGTTTGTTTATTTTTTTATTGATTTGTCAGGAAAGTAATATGCATCGTGTTCTAATTCTGCAATACTGGTGCTGTATAATTGAAGGAGGCACTTCTGGTCTAAGTCCCTATTTGCAAGCAATTACATGTTGCTTTAAAAAATATGTCTTGTGAAATTGATTTTTCATGTCTCTCATGAGTGATGAAACATAAGTTTCAATAAAAAAAGTGTAATGGCCAGTTCTGAGATTACCTAGTTAAAATGTTTTCTCTGCTTTTAAGTAATATCAATTTGGTTTTGCCAGGTACAGAGAGCGTGGTATTGACTATTGCAGTCAAAAAGTTCAGTAGTTCAATCAAAAAAAATTAATGGCATTGAATCCAATGATCCTACCCAGTGAAATGCAGCATTATTTCCTGCTGCTTTTAATACTCCATCTTCTAGACTCTATCTACTGCCTGAGTAACCCAGCTTTATTAATGAATAAAAGTTTCCAGTCCTGCTGGCTGGAAAGAGAAGATTAACATAAAATATGCACAAATTCAGTAGATTTACACACTAAAAAAAATAAAATTCTTTTAAAATTTCATGAGTTTTGGAGAACAACTTTTTGATGTTTTAATACTGAGATAAGTGATAACAAAAAAAGGCAAATGTTTCTTTTTTACTCCTTGTGTTCCTCCTGCTCTGGCATTCTAGTGTGCACCAGCCCTACAGACTGGACCACCTAAAGTGGGGAGTTTTAATCACCATCCCTCACAGCAGTCTAATACAAAGTCCAGAATAAAGGTTGCCATCACACTTGTTAGGAAAGAAGGGAAACAAGTGACATGACTTTTCCTGTACCACTCAGGACACCTCGCTGGGCAATGGAAACTTAGCCCACTCAGGGTTATGTCCGGCCAATATCATTCCATTTGCTATGGGGGCAAGGCACAATTACACTGTGACAACATGTAAACCATCCCAGCCACAGGGGGACAGATTGTAATTAAAGCATTTTGCAGTCCAAAGTGATGAAGATGAAACGTGAATCAGACAGTGAATAGACACCAGTGAGAACACGCGGTGGCTCATTTTCTTCTACAGACTTTGGGACTTTCAGTCTTTTATCTCTAAGCCCTCTGGGGACGGCATGTCTGTAGACGTACACTTTAGACTCCTCTCAGTCTGCCAAAGTCCACATCAGAATCTGAGCAGTAGATTCTATACAACATCTGTACGTATTTTTTACCTGCAACAAAATAGCTCTATGTAATTTACATTTTATGTATTTTATATATTACTCTACATCCACCTGCTGTCCCTTATCTTATGCTTGGCACGTAAGCTGCTCCCAGGAAGATCCCTTTGCCCCATGTACAGCCCTGAGGACGCCTGTTTCTACCACTCTTGTCTCAAGGCCCTGTTGCATCCCCACGAGTACCAGCACCTAGTGCAATACAGGCAATAAGTAACATGAGAATCTGCCTCCCTGATGCTCAGGGTAACTATTCAGCTTCAGACTGTTCAATCTGGTACATAAAGACAGAGCAGTGCACAATCTATAAAGTCAGTGTGACTGATGAGTGCCATTCTTGGGAGGAAAGTTATTTATCAGGGCTTCTCAGTACAGTGCTACTGTATTTTCTTGATACGAATCTCCTCTCCATCATGCCTTAGCTCTGTGACTTACTTCTTTCTCCATGAAGCTTTGGCTTTGTTTCATTGCTGCACACATTGGCTCTAGGACACCAAGTATCTGTTCCCAGATCTAGAAATCTCTTCTGAGGCATCATGTGTACTGCATGCTACATGAAGGATTTGAATAAAGCCATTGCCAATTCCATCAACCTGACGCTTCTTTTTGACTCACCGTCCGGGATGGGGTTCGCTTCCAGGTGAAGAAGCCAAATGCATTACAGACAACTGGGTTTTAATATTACAGACTCCAGATCCACTTCTGCTGGATATTTCTATAGCCTTTGACAAGATCCTGACCTTTGTGCCATTGACAGAAACAGACAAGGAGTTATTTTCTGGAATGCGGATTAAAACTAAATCTTCAAGGGAATGTCAAGTGACCTGTTCTGCTGAAACATGAAACAACTTTGCTCCAAAGGTCCATCAGGTTTCTGAACATAGTTTATAAAATAGAGCACTGGCTGTGTCCAGAGTTAATCCTGATGTGAACTCAGCCACTCCGACCTTCCTGGAATAAATCTGATGGCTCTGCTTTGCTGGATGCAGAGTTGCAGGAGGCTGCTCAAGCACAGACCTGCATCAGCAGGGGCTCATCCAGGACTGTTTCTATATCTGTGAGGGGCTCAGTTTCCTTCCCTGATTTTCTTCCTCCCTGTCGTGTTTTCTTCCTTGGCAGGGGCATACACCCTGATATTTCTACAATGCTTTCAGTAAAAAAGCTCCAGAGTAAAACTTCGTTGTGAAGACACTGCGTTTTTTCATACGCTCCACTCCCTGCACAGACACTGTCCCCTCTCACCACTGCTCCCTGCTCACCCACGCAGGGCACTTTTGTGCCATATTTTCAAACCAATGTTTTTGAATCTCAATCAATGGCCACCTTTAGAAGCCAACAGGCACACATCCACCTCATCCCTCAGAGGGAGGTTTCTTCCAGACACTGTCTTTTAGCTCATTTTCTACATGTTTAGCAATGCCTCCACAGCTCTACCTGACACTAGAGCCTCCCTTACTTCAATTCTGTTTGAGCCAAAGGATTGTTTTCAGTGTCAATTAGCATTTTTTTCCCTTTCCCCCTTTACCTTGTGTTTATCCTGCCCTGTCCCAGTGCTCCCAGAACCCCAGAAGACTCCTGTTGCCAGGAGAGAGCAAATTAGTTTGTCCTGTCTCATATGTCAGTGGTAAGTGTCAGGGGAGTCCTTGTTCCCATTGCAAGGAAGGCCATATGTTTGGCTCCCAAGCCCGAACAGCAGCAAAATGCTGTTGATGCTAGCAGTAATGTTTGACTGAATGTATTTAATTCCTTTAGTCTTGTGAATAGGTACCCCTAGCTAGTCCGTTGTGCTCGGGCTGCATGTATGCACAGTCACCCCAGTCTTAAAGAACTCGCAGATCAAAGAGGGCACAGAGAGTGCCGGGGGAACTGCAGATCGTCATTTGGAGAGGTACAAACTTAGATTTGTGTTAAATACAGGGTGGCCCTGGAGACCCAGTGTATGAATAACCAAAGTGAAGAGGCTGCATTGAAGATGCAGTCGTGAGCAGGGTGAGCCCCACTCCTGTCGAGGTAGTTTAGCTCCCTCTGTGCAGAGCTGCACCCACTCCTGCTTCCAAGTCTGTATCGCACCTGCAGTTCTGTCCTACTTGGGATGCGTGTGCAGTATCACACACCACATTTTTCACCTTTCTCAGTCTTATTTCTTTTATCTTTCCCCTGCTCCCCATCACCAATCCGTATGTGGGAACCTTTGCCACTCCCAGAAGCTCTCCTTGACGCACATCATCACGACCTGGTTTGAATGGTGTAGATTTAAGAGTTTATGGATATAGGATTTAAAGGCACAGCACTAGCAAACTGTCCTGCCACTGCTGGTGAACAAGTTTTTTGGTTTGTAACCACAATTAAAGGCAAAATACTAGCTGAATATTAGTAACTGAAGCTGAGTGAACCAGTTCCAGGGAAGTAAAGGTGGTTAAAACTAGTAAAGGACACATCAGGAGTGCATGATAAAGCATTTTTGAAAGGGAAACAGACCGTACAGATAGAAGGGGAGATTTGTATAGTAGGATTTGGATTTAACTTCTGCTTTATACAAGCTTTTTATTTATGCTAAATCGAGTTAGCAGAATGGCATGCATAATACGATAGAGCATGCAAAATCAGGGAGGCTTGCAGTGGCTGCATATAAGGAAGCGTGTTTTGTTCCTTGTCTCTAATGAAGCGTTAGTCTTGGCACAGCAGCGAGCAGTAAATGAATTAGCAATGCTACAATCGTTCGCGAACACGCCTATCAAACTCAGCAAATTGCCAAGCATTTGGAGAATTAGATAGATGGGGCTATTCCACACTGTGCTGCAAAGATTTGGAGACCTTGGGAATGTGATGGTGGGAGCACTGCAGCAAAGCAGTCCCTACAGTACAGCACAGCCCTGCCCAGTTCTTCGTTTAGCTTCAGAAGGAACATCCGCAGCTCGCACACTGCTCAATGAGCCTGACCTCACCTCCCAGTTCAAAGGCAGGTGTTTCTGCCCCTCCAAGAAGCCAGAGATTTAAACATTCATCCATTGATAGCTTTTTCTGAGTTGGAAGATTTTTTTTCCCCTCATCAGCAGGAGCAGGATTATGCCCTACAATGTGTGGTACCTGTAGGAAAAGCTTGATCAGACATCCCACGGGCATAAAAGGAGATCCCTTATCCCAGAGGAGTCAGGGCCTGAGATGCCAGGGTCTTTGAGAGTTTGCTGGGGGCAAGGCAGTTGTGTACAGCAGAGCACAGTGCTAGAGGGAGGAGGGTTTGGGGATTTTAAGAAGTGCAGGCAGGATAGAGAGGGTTTTTAGATAGAACAGACGTGAGTGGGAAAAAAAGAAAAAGAAAGAAAGTCTTCTGTTTGCCAACGAGGCAAATTCAGACTGATTACGTCCATCCTCAGAGTGGATTTACTGTTTGTTTTCTTTAGGATTCAAAAAATGGTGGTTTTTTTACTTTCAGAACAACAGGAGCATTTCCCCTTGACATCTTCAGAATTAAGTGTTTTGATTTTTAACATTTGCTTAATTTGGTTGCTTTGGTGTAAAGAAAAATGGAAAAAACATCTCTGCAGCTAAGGCAAGTCATTTCTTCTGTCCACAATTTACCTTACTTTCCAGTTTGACCAGTGAACTGAAATGACACAGCTATATTTCCTGCCTGTGTAGACTGGTGGGACCATGACCAACCACAGTCACTGTTTTGTGCCTTAAAATTACTACCAGTCATCCTGGCCTTTGCAGGGCTCTTGCATGGCTGTCATAGCTTAGAGACAGTTTGAGCGTTTCTTTCCTTTATTATACTTGTATGGGAGGCAATGGAAAAAGGCCAGGCTCAGGCTCAATTCGTGGCTTATTTTCTAGCACCATCTGAGTGTGAAAAAATCTTTCTAAGTTCCTTGGGAAATATCCTAAGACCACTGATGCTCCATTCTTCTTGGGTTTATCCCCAACAGACTTTTTCACAGTCATGTAGCAAGTCTTTCAACTTTTATGGCTCAATTTTTCCTAATCAGGAAATCTAGGATTTTAATTTTTTAGTTCTTTTTAACAGAAAGACAAGACCAGAGATAAAATCTAGAATAATTGCCTTCAAAGAACTGAGACTAAAAGTACACCAGATGTAGTGAACCTCTCAATCACATCTCAAGAAAGCAGAGAAAGCAGAGGGCAGAGAGCAGGACAGGAGGGGTCTGAAGGATTTTCATGCTTCCTTTCACAGCAGTCAGCAGCTGTATTTTCTCCTCTCTGTGGGGTGTTTAGCCTGAAGAAGAGAAGGCTGAGAGGGCACCTTATAAATGCTTATAAATATCTCAAGGGTGGGTGTCAGGATGGGGCCAGACTCTTTCCAGTGGTACCCAGCGACAGGACAAGGGGCAACGGGCACAAACTGAAGCAGAGGAAGTTCCAGCTGAACATGAGGAAGAACTTCTTCCCTCTGAGGGTGACGGAGCCCTGGCCCAGGCTGCCCAGGGAGGCTG
>Ga0065711_1002501_pt1 | contig 33424 bp, 17 predicted proteins | sample Hoacrofraction12_FD_59098 | JGI IMG/M metagenome (GOLD analysis project Ga0065711, IMG submission 59098) | Hoatzin crop microbial communities from Cojedes, Venezuela - Epithelial fraction 12 v2 (version 2) | ecosystem: Host-associated > Birds > Digestive system > Esophagus > Crop | place...
CTTCCGGCGCCGCGCGACGCCGGGCCGGGCCTCGCGCGGAGCGCGGGCTCCCTCTGCTGGCGCTGGCGCCGCGCGGAGCCCGGCTCGTGCTGCGGCCGGCTTTGGGCAATTGCACCCCCGGCAAAAAACACCGTCAGGTAACTGTTAAAGCAGGTTTAACCTGGCCTTTGAGGTACAGCAGCAATATAAAATGAAATGCCCGGACACTCCGAAGCAAGAATAGTTTTACGGTGAAAGAGCGTCGAACAGAGAAGACTGAAGAAAATACAAGGCAGAAAGAAGTTTTAGCTTTCTGTGGTTTCAGGTACTGAAAGAGAACTCATAGCCAAACCAATACTCCATCTCTCACTTGTTTTTACCTGTCCCCAGACTCTGGGGCATAATTTATCTCAAGATCCTTTGATTTCTTTTCAGATTTCAACTGGATAAGGCCTTCAGCAACCTGATTGGAAGCTGGTCCTCGAGCTGGATGTTGAACCAGGTAACCTCTGTAAACCCTTTCAGCACACATTGTTCTGTGTTTCCATCCTAAATGTGAGAGAAACTTATGAAAAAGAGTTTGTACAATATAGTCTTTAACTCCATGATAATTTTGAAAGGCTTTTTATATTCCAAGATTCTACCTGTGTTAAGAGAGGGGCCTGGATCCATTTTCTGCGCTTTCACCCATTGCATACCAGCAGGCCTTTGCAAGAGAGGAGGTGTAGTACAAGTGCAAGAGTACAAGGCTGCAGATTAGGGAGCTCCTCAGACATTAAGGAAAATGGCTGCTTGTCCCATGTACCAATGAATAACTGTTAATAAAGCTATGGAAAATCACATTCAGCTCATTTCAAAAGGAATCCTGGACACTCTTAGACTGAGGGCGCTGGCAATAGTCTCTGAAGTGCCTGTGCAATAAGGGAAGGCTGCACAGACTATACTAAGGGAATGTTTTTAACGCCCTCTCTGTGTTGTGACCCACAGTTACCACAGAGCTGCTTTACACGACCATTTGCTGCATGGGAGAGTGGATGAATGTGAACTCTCCATCCTTCTCTAAAGTAGTGAAGAAGCAGTATGTGGGTTAAATGAAAGAGAAGTTTACAGTGCCAGAAGAAAGCAGGGAAACATATTCACGAGATGGTAGGACTGTGTTTCCACCCCTGGGGCAGTCGATTCCAGGTGTATTGGACACCCCTTCAAGTAAAAACAAACTGTGACCTGCATTCTGCTGCCAAAGGAATCGAGAAAAACACATTCGCAATGTCAATTGCAGCATACCACTTGGCTGCCATGGACTCCGGTTCATACTGGACCTCTAACATGTCTGGTACAGCATGTTACCATGTGGTGTCACTTTGTTCAGGCCACGATAGTCTACTGTTAACCTCCACCCTCCATCAGACTTTTGCACCGGCCATATAGGGCTATTAAAAGATGAGTGAGTCTTGCTAATTACTCCTTGTCTCTCCAGTTAATGAATCAACTCATGAATGGGGGCCAAGGGGTCTCAGTTTGTGCGATATTGCCGCCGGTGCACCGTCCTGGTAGCAGTTGGCACCCGCTGTTCTTCAATTTGCGGCAATCCAGCAACAAAGGGATCTTCTGAGAGGCCAGGCAGGGTAGAGAGCTGTTTGATCTTCTCTGTGTTCACAGTGGCCACACCAGATGCTCCATCAGTACCCCTTTGGGTCCTTGAAGTACCCTCTCCTGAGGTAATCTATGCCAAGAATACAAGGGGCCTCCAGGCCAGTCATGATGGGTGCCTTTCCCACTTGTCCCCTGTCAAACTCACCTCAGCCTCCAGTACAGACAATTCTTGGCATCCCCCTGTCACTCCAGAGATCCAGATGGGTTCTGTGCCTTTATACCCTGATGGTATTAGCGTACACTGTGCACCAGTGTCTACCAAAGCCTTATACTTCTGTGGGTCTGATGTGCCAGGCCACTGAATGCAGTCCAGTACAACCGGTCATCCCTTTCCTCCTCCAGGTCGAAGGCAGGGACCCTCTGTTCTTGTTCCTGGTCAGAATATTCGCTGTCTGACCCTTGCAGTGGTCCAGACACTCACCAGGATCAAGGGAGGCGATTTCAGTTCTTCTGTGTCTGGGAGATTGCTGATGGCCTTCCTGTGTCTCAGCAGCAACTACACTGACAGCCTTTTTTGGGTGGCCCTTTCATAACAGCTGTCTTCCCTCTCAGTTCATGTACACAGGCTTCCAGCTTAAAGGTGGGTTCACCATCCCACCTCCTTATATCCTCCCCCGGTCATGCAGGAAGAACCAGTGCACCACACAGAATGCATCTGGGGCTCCCTTTTCCTCTGACTGGGCCAGGAGAGGACTGATTTCTTGGGGCATCCCTGACACCTGAGACTCTGTCCCGTAGGGATAAGGAGGTGCAGAGATTTTCGTCAAAGTTCTGGAGCCAAGAAGACACTCTCTGCACAGCTGGTGTATCCATATCCGGGAAATACATTGCTGCTAAGCTGTTAGAATATGATGCTGGGGCACCTTGAGTCACCTTCCTCTACATGGCCTGTATACACAGGACATCCTCTGGATCTTTGGAGACCTCCTTGTCATAAAGATCACTGTAGATGATTTCTAGCTCTGCTAATTCTCTCAGGTTCTGGATTCCTTCATCTGCAGTAGTCCACTTTTCTGGGGAGTTCACAAGATCTTCCTTGAGTGGGTATCTTGCCCTCAAAGTTCAGAGGAGCCGTCTCCAGAGACTGCAAGTTGCTGCCTCTTTTCCAAGTCCTGTCTCAATTCCCCGGTTTCTTGCAAGGGATCCCAGCTGTTGGGCTTCTTTCCCTTCCAGTTGCTGACTATCAGCTCCATTATCCCAGCATCAGAGCAGCCAGGCAGCAATACGCTCAACCTGGCTGGTGGCTATAATCTTTTCGCATGTCTCAAAGTTCTGGTAAGGTCAGGGACCAGGTGATTTCCTCTTCCTGTTTGAGTTCTCTGACTTCCTCCTCCAATTCCCTTGTCAAAGGACCAGCTTCTTGATCAAATCTTTGCTTTTATTCCTCCTCTCTTACTAATTGATGGTATAGATCTGTTTCTCTCCTTGTCCACTGTTTTTTGCTTTTCACTACTGGGGCAATTACTGTAGTAGTTGTTGTTTGGGTCCCTACCTCAACTCTGTTGTCCTCAGATGCAGTCTGGGTCCCTGCCTCAGCCACAGTCTTCTGAGAGTACTGAACAGTGACTCGATAGGCCCAGGCCAGACCCCAGTACAGTGCTAGAAGCTGCTGGTTTTCATTGGGGTGAACAAGGCACCCTTCTATCAGGTGGCGCATCAGTTTGCCCAGGTTGTTTGCCTGTCCACATGTAAAATCCCAGGCTATGGAAGGTGACAGCTGTCCTAGGAACCTGCCCAGATCCTTCCACACACCCTGACACCCAGGGACTGACTGTTTTAGGGCACGTTTCAGTATCGCCTCACCCAGAATCTGTTTTCTCTCACACCAGGATGAGACCACATTCCACAAAACCCATAATATGCCAGCAGTATTAACTAGTAGTATTAGACAGCTCAAGTGAGGGTGAACAAGGACCTCGGGAGCCTGCCTAATAAAACCATCCACAGAAATCCTAGGTAGGGAGAGGGAGATGTATTCCCTCATCTTCTCCACAAAATAGCTTCCGCAGTACAGTGAGGCTGTCAACACCAGGAGAAAGCACATAACTATTGTTTGTACCAACATGTTCCCAAGTTCCTTCTTTCACCCTACAAAATAGCTCCTCTAGCAAAGTAAAGCTGTCAACGCCAGGGTAAAGCACAAAGCCATTATTTGTATTAACATGGTCCAAATCTCAGCAAAATAAAGAGATAAGCAGCCCAGACAACCAATTCCGTGACCCACACAGGAGCTTGCCACTTAATAATGACTATAGCTATAGCACATTCAGTACAAAACTACCATTGTATTCGGGCCCCACGTTGGGTGCCAAGAACTGTTGTGGTTTTGCCTCAATTTGCAACAAAGAACCACACATTTGCTCTCTCACTCCTTCCCCCTCCCTGGTGGGATGGGGAGGAGAATCAGAAGGAAAAAGGCAAAAACTCATGGGTTGGGATACGAACAGTTTAACAGAATGGCAGAGGGAGAAGAGAACAACAATCAGTAATACTGATAAAAAGCATATACAACATGCAGTGTTCTCACCACCTGATGCTCAGCTTGCTCCTGAGTAGCAAAAGCCCCATCTGCAGCCAGCTCCCCACTTAAATACTGAGCATGGCATCACATGGTATCAAATGTCCCATTTGATTGGCTGTTTGGGTCAGCCCAACCAGCTGCTTGTGAAAATTAACTCTATCCCAGCTGAACCCAGGACAAACTGGCACTGAAAATGCCTTTGGCAAAACTAGCTTTGAAGTTGGTGTATGTTTTACAGGTTGTTTTGTTCAGTGATACTTGCTGAAAATGCTGAACCTACAGTGTAGTCCAAGGGATTAATGGTAGTACTGGCATGTGCCCCTAACTGAGCCGAAGGAAGTTGTGTTGACTGATATTGCCATTCTTTACAGATGCTGTTGTAACACCTGTTATGATGTACATTTACTTAAACTAATTTTAGTTATAGTAACACATCTTGTGAGTTTTCTATCCTTTTGATACTTGAATGGGCATGATAGTAGTTGTACACAGAAACAGGACAATATTCCTTCAGGTTTGTGAATCATCTGCGTCTTCAGTGTTTCAGCAGTCACCTAGATGTTGCCAGGACAACAAAATGCAGATACAGTTAAACTTTGTATGATACTTATATAGATTTCACAAACTGGAGATTTTTAGAACTCACTGCTTTTATGTGATTACTGTGGAAGTCCCACATATAAATAGCATCTATTAGATAGCTGTGCACAATTCTCTTGTATTCAACCCATTAAGGCACTGTCAGTGGACACCAGTTACCACTCTAAACTCTATGCAGGCAAATGAATGGAGTAAACAACCTGCTTTGAAAGCTTCCTCACATTAGGAACTCCTCTGTCCTTTACACCTGGCTTTGAGACACATGACAGGCAGTACTGGGATTTGAGGGGTGAGATTTCAAGACTTGTTTCTTCTGACACAAAAAACCCCCAAACTACTAATTGAGCTAGGAGGTAGTTATGAATGGTAGAGGGGTCAGCTCACATTGAGCCAAATGCAAGTTCTGGGACTCATTCTTTTCCACAGTTATCTTAATTCTGTAGCTGTAGGGGCCAATCTTCCAGTCCGTACTCTGGTTTGATAATTTTCATTGAAGTCAATGGAAATTTTGACTCACAAGGGCTTTATCATGACACACAACAGGGGTGTTTACATGCCTCTCTATATCTGTATTGATATACCTCAGCTGGCTTTGAGAGAGCAGATACATCTTTCAGGAGAAATGCAAAGTTGAGCTAGCTCAAGTCGTGTGAATAGCCAAGTGGCTGCATTAGATAGTACTGCACAGCACAGATGCACTTGAAGAATCAAAGCCATTGCTAAATAAAAATTGCTTTCTGAAACCAAAAAAGGGTCACAGCTTTAGCCGTTGGATTTGTTAGGCTTTTTCACAATTTCAATACACCGTAGGATGGATTATGCTGTTGATATGAATGCCTGGATTTTGAAGAAAAGATGTAAAAATATGAATATGATTACCCTGTTCTCAGTTCTATCTGAGTTTTAGCCTATTTGATCCTATCACAAAATGCAAAAGAAAAAGGTCTTCCATATGCTGCCTAAAAAATCCTGGGACAAGCATGCACTGTTATTAAGATACAGTGTAAATTCCATGAATCGCTTTTTTTTCCTCTCTTTGTTTTATATTAGGTGTATCTGCTTTACAAGAATAAATTATTTTAAAATAATTTCTTCTGCACATTACATTTGCCTGCTGTAATAATGACCTGGGAGAATGTTTGCAGAAATGTACTGAATCCCAGCCTGTAGCTTGCGCCTTTACAGTCATCAAGTAGGTGTTCAAATTTATGAATAATAGGTTTTATGGAAGCACGCGGGTGAACCAACACCACAGGCTTGCCTCAGTAACTTCAAAGGGAAACTTTTTTTCAGAAGAGAGAGAAAGATCATATTTGGAGCTTGAAAGGGTGCACTGCACCCTTTAGCCAAGACAAGGAGAATCAGCCAGAATCTGAGAGATCTCTTAGTCAAATTATTTAAATAGAAATACAAAGAAAATGTACTTTAAGTTGTAAGTAGCATGGATAAAGTTACTTATAGGCAAAGTAGCTTTATTATTGTTTCCAGATGTAAATTTTGAAACGCAGAAAGGTTTAGCATTTGGGTCCATTAAAAGCAGTAAAATCCAGGACTCATTCAGCCTCATAGACTCCCTCTTGGATGAGAAAGGGAAGACAGGAATGAGAACCTAGTGGAGCTGAAGACACTAGACATGGATGGAGCCGTTATGTGGAGCTTGGGTAGGATGTGTTACTTGAGAAGCAGCATCTGGAGACATACACACACTATGTTGTTCTATGGCCAAAAAGAAATAGGAAAAAAATTTTCTCTCACTCTGACTTTTTTTTCTTGCAGCATCAAAACTAACATACAGATAGCTATTTTCAAAGCATGTGAAGGGAGATACAGCTTCCCATTTCCCACTGAAATTCAGAGACTACTCCTCACCTTGTAGGCGACTCTGAGGACAATTACTGTGAATAAAGTGAAGGTGCCTACTAAAAACGTTAGATTTTTCCTCCTATTGTTTGCTTCCACTGTGTGATGGGCTTTGCCAGCTTACTGTGCTGATTCTAGGGATGAGTGTAGTCCCTAGACGATAGCTCTCATGTAACCCAGAGGACCACAGGACTCATGGTCTATAGTTATGGGCTCCTTCAGGGTTCAAGAACAGGGTAAGGAACCCTGAACCATGACATCAAACAGAAAGCAATCCAGTGCAGGCCCAAATACAAAATGACAGACCACCAGGCAGGCCCTAGTAAGCAGCCTGCAGCCTGTCCTTCAACAGTCATGTGCGAGCAGCAGGCAGATAGGAGTTGGAGCACACGGTGCTTACAGCTCTTCCAAAGGTGGCATAGCCCTTGCCTGTATGTTTTAGCTGCTTTCTTTTTTCTGGAGAGCCAAAAAATTTAGTGAGGGTGATTCGGTTTATTGTCAGTCTTGCACAATAGAGTTTCGAATGGAGCTCCAGCTGCGGAGCATCTTTTACTGGTGATGCTGATGAGTGTAAACTTGAGAGAACCTATCTTGACTTTACATTTCAAGCCTAGTTTGGAGGATTGGCATTTACAAAAGCAAGCATGAGCATATTTTAACTTGTAAACTGAATAAAATTGATACAAAATCTATGAGGTCACTGGGAAATAAAAATACTTAAAGACCACAGTTTTACAGAGGAATATTTTAGTACACAACTGCATAGTGAGATAGGTTTTATTTTGTGAATTCCCTCAGGACACTGACTGTTTGTATCTTTCTCACTAAGGAATATGTAGGACGCAATTCTTCTGTGACTGTATGCTCACAATTGCAGTAGGTTTCATGGAGGTGCCACATGTGGAACAGAGTGACTCAGATTATAGGATCCTTGTAAAAAACTCTCTACTGAAGTGTTCCAGCTTTTAAAGTTTGTCCCTTGTTTCTGCACATAAATTGCTGTGAAGGCGGATTTTGTCTGTAAATGGATGCAGCCAAATGTGTAGGTGATGCATATACATTACTTAACCAAAGTAAAATTTTCATGAGTAGAATTTATTTTGGCTTTTTGTTATCCTGACAGTGTTAGTGTTTAAAAATATTTAACCAAAAAGCACATACTGCACTTCACATAAAACCCTCAGGAAGTGCAATAATACATCACAGGAGAAGAGACTAAAAAATCATCAATTAATAATTTATAACATTTCAGTAGCTACAGTAATGTCTGCTACTAAATTAAAAGAACAAGCAGCTTTACAAAAAGCATAACAAAAAGATTATACCAGCAGTGGCTCTCCTGAAATCCTTCTTTCTTGGATGACCTTCAGTGTGGGATTTTCACAAAGCAAGCCAGAGCTCATGACATATCTGACTCCATGCTTTTGCTGTTTGTTTTATGCAACTATCTACAGAAATCATTCATTTCTTAATAAAAATATGATTCTACTGTTAACAGAAATCCCACTGAAGTTGGTGAAAAGGTTCACACTGAAATTCAGTAAGACTTCACTGGTCCCTCAGTCACCCAAATATATTGGGTGTTTTCTCAAAGTAAAGCTATATTTGAGGATGTGGTTGTGGCACTTACTGGTGCAAAAGTTAGGCTCATAAAATACATGGCTATCAGGCTTCACCTTATGAAAATCTGGCCTACAATGCAAAGGGATAGGGAAACTTAAATACTTAATACTTTTATGATTATACACTTAATACTTTTCTGATTTAAAGATGAGCATGCAGAACTCATTTGTGGCTTTACTTCAGTCGACACCCTGCACTTCTGTGCATAAAGTCATCCAAGAGTCACAACTGAAAGGGGCATATTCTAGGGGGCCACAATTCCTTTGACGCGTCTTTAAAATTGCATGATAAATATAAATCACAACTTGAAGAATCTGATAAACACGATACAAAAATATATAGACTGCCGCACTCTACTAAGTACCTTCAGATGGCAATAGGCATTTCTAGAATTAAATTTTTCTAAAGTAAGCTATATTGCATTACCGCCACTTAGCTCCCTAAGCTGAAATTGAAGATTGCTGAAACTTCATGGAGATGAGGTACCTAATTCCTGAAGAAGCAGCCGAAAAAGCTATTTTCCACCATTACCTGCAACTGGTACTGCCTAAAATTCCTTCAGCGTGACCCTGATTGCCCTTGAAGTTGCCCCCAGGGTGGGTAAGAGGGCCCTCTTCTTCTGCTGGATTGCAGGAGTTTGGAATGCCTCACCCATCCAAAGCCAAACTCACACTTGCACTCAGTGGTCAAGGCCTGGTGACTCACCTTCTAGAGCAATGCAGTGCTGCTGTCCCATTTGCATCACAGTATTCCGCCAGGAAGTGAGAAGGAGGAACTCCAGGCTCTTTGGAGTCACTGGCTGTCCCTTCCCTCAGCTCCAACTGCAGTGCATGTGGAGAAGAGAGTCCTTTTGTTAAACCCAGATCACTGTGCTGCTGGGAATGCAGGAGACTGCTGTTAAAAGGAAAGCACAATGTTTGACTTTGCAGCTTACCAAGTCAGGGAGGCCAGGGCTCTTGGATCAAGAAAGCACACACCTATGCCTATTAATGCTAGCTACAGATCTAGCCTTGGAATAACTGCTTTGTCTGATGGAGGCAGAAAACTGTCAAATTAAATGGGCTGTGTATCCTTTGTTCAGGGAAGCGCAGGTACCATATAAGCAGAAGTGTTTAGTAAGGGAAATAAGAATGCTTCTGTACAATATACTTTAAAATATTCTGTTAATTCAAACACTGCTTGATTGAAGAGAACAAGTAGGCTACACAGGTGGTTGTATATAGACAGGGTTTCCTTCTAAAGAATAACATTATATTGCATGTAAATTAACTTCTTTGCTTCATATAGTTTAAAATTATTTTCCTTCCTGGGAAAACTTTGAAGAGTTTGATGATTCTGTCACTCCCTTGTCAGGGCAATATGCTGACATTTCAGAATGGTTGTGAACCTAACTATTGTTTTAACATTAGCTGTTCTCATGAATTGTTTCTAAATATATAATTCAATTTCTAAGGTGTGTCATTTCAGCTATTACTGCCTTACATTTTGAGATTAAAGCTTTGAAAGGAAAACTGATCAAACAGAAAATTAGTCATAAAATTGTCTGAATAACTCGTCTCAATACTTTTGAAGTGTTTCTCTTTTTTCATAAGATATTCAGTGCAGCTGGCTCATCTCCACCAAACAATTTCAGTTTAAAACATCTTGTATCTTGTGGCAAAAGTAGATTTCTTAACATTTTCCATTCAGCAGCATTCCTAATCCTGGAGGAGTAGGGACTCATTATTATTTCTTTCAATGTGATGATGGATAGGCAGTCTGCTTTTTTACTTTCAAAGTGTTATCTGATGGTTAGAAACATAAACATAATACAAGATCTTCAAACCCACAAATGCCTTAGTTATTTAATAGAAGAATGAAACAAAATCTATAATTATGTTTTTTTCCCAGCATTGAGACCATGCGATCACGTTATCATGATTGCGTAGGATTTACACTGGTGACATCACACAAGTATTTTATCATATGCGTCAATATTAGTTTCCAAAGAGGTTGATTTTTGGTTTTCGTTTTAACCATCCGAGGTCTGTTAGTGTCAGTCTTCTAATAGAGAATGTAAAGGAATTCACTAGGTGAAAAAAAGGCTTATAATGAGAAGAAACATGTTCAGCTTTAGGTTTGCAGAGAATGCTTCGAGCATTTTGTATTTTACAAACATCATTAAAATCCCATCTGGTGTTTGTGAAGTATTTTACTATCTCCTGCTGGGCCAGGCAGACATTGGTTTTCATGTCTGTATATTTCCAAAACATTAGGGAAAAAATGGAATGGACCTGGACCAAGTGCAGCAAAATGATAGAATACCGTATTCCCATTCTTTCGCATTCAGGAACGGAGACAAATGTCCCTCATTCCGGAAAAGATCCAGTTCCCATAATGGAACTTCTTGTGAAAAATGCAAAGGAGTAAATTTCCTTAAGTAATTCAACATTCAACGTTTTGCGCATGATAGATTTTTATGAGCAATAAATATATAATTTCTGTTTCAATTATATACTTCATTTTCAAGGGAATTAATTCAGAAATATAAAAGCCAGATGAAAACATGTTCCATTTAGATATACACATTTTTCCTTTATGCAGTTGACTTTAGTTATTAACTGAATGTGGAAAAAAAATACTAAAACAGAAATGCAAAGTCCTCCTAATTTTGTGGAGCAGCATCATACATACCGATGACCCATTTTCTCTGAAGTAAATGGGAGCAGACCCGTTTCTTCTCTTAGACCACATCTACAACTGGTATAACTTTGAATTATTTGAATTTGGTTACTGAAGCAATAAGAGAGGAGAAAAGAGAATCAGTTCAGAATGGGGAAGAGCCAGTGGGTATGCATTAGTTGTTGCTTGTGGCAGGGAGAGAAGTATCTAAAATGACATGGCAGTGATAGCATAGCTACTGGACACAACTGCATTTTAATGGCTTAACAAGTGTAAGTATTTCCAAACACATTTGTTGCACTGAAGATCCTAGAAAGCCTTTCCTGTGTTCACTGATAATTCATAGAATATGTCACATTGCCAAAACAAATTAAAAAATCTTAGATGAACAGAAGCATAAAAACAGACTGATAGCTTATTAAGATGCAGTGTCCATACCATTGGAATATCAGATAGATTTTTTGGTAGACACCTTTCTGTCTTTTACCTGATAAGTGGCTGGCACAATATCTTGCACTTTTCTGTGCATGCTTTTGATTATGTATTTGCTACTTTCTGAAAGGACAGGCTTTAGGTGGGAGTCTAATCCTTACTGCATTTTCTTCTCTATTCCCATTGTTCATACTTCATCCCTCTACACAAGATTTGCAGACGTAGGGCCCATCTTCCTGCCAGGGAAGGTGAGGAGCAGGCATACACGCATACACAGGGTTCATACAAACTTCATGTGTGAGCACCCCGAGGGACTGATTGTGTGTGCAGATAGTCAATAGGCGCATCTCCACTTCCATACAGTCTCGGCTCTTGTGAAACACGTTATCCCTCTCATTCCAAGCCCTCCATTCTCTTTGCTGGTGTCATGCCCATTCTTAGAGCTAAAGAACAAAGTCAAGAATGTAAGGTCAACAGATCATCTGATGCATGTATAAAACCCGTGGAAATTAGATTGCTCTCTGCTTCTTGCTTTCTCTGACCAGTGTAAAAAACCACTTCCTTTGCTATTTGAAGTGATATTTTCAAACATTGATGTAAGTAAACATTGTTACAGCAATCTGGAATGTCATGATAATCAGCATTCTGGATAAACAGCATTTATTTCTATTTGAGGCACTTTGATGAGTCTGTATACGCAGAGTTTGATAACAGCTTTATGCATAGCAGCAAAAGTGAACTATTAACTCTCTGGGAAACAGGGCAGAGGGGTGAAGAAGCTCAGCCGAGCTAATTGCTGTTTCCTCCACAAGGCAGATGTGCAATACAGGTATTTTGTTCCACGAAGATCTGTATGTCTGATAAACTGGAACTGGAGGAGGACTTAGAGAAAGGCAAGAAGATGAGAGGGAGTAGGAATTGCTGAAGTCTGTAACAGTAAGGAGACAATTGCCTCTTCCAGCCCCTTTACCCTTTTTTAGAGGATATGGTGGTCAGTAGCGAGCTGGTGACCAGCTGTGGAGGTGTGTGGGAGGGAGGGGAGTGGTGAGGGGAGAAGGGAGGCCAACTGCAGCTCTCCAGCAGGTGGGAATGATTATGGAAAGAATGACGACCTGTACTGTACAAGTTATTGATGGTAGTTCCCAGAGGAGTTGAGTTAATAAAGCTGCAGCCAAAATAAACCACATCCCTTGCATCTTGTCTTTCTTACTGCATGTCCGGAACAACACAATGAAAGTCTACTGACTCCCCTTCCCCCCATGCCTCCCTCAACATGCTTAAGTTTTCTGCTGCTCTATTCTACGCAGCTGTGCCATGGAAGGATTTAACTTTTGTTTTCTATTATAAGTACAAAAATGTGAACATTGATTAGATTCTGATTCTACTTTTCTAAAAGGAGGTATACACTCAAAGTGAGAAAAGGAGTGGAAAGCAAATGAGAAGTATTACCTGCTTCATGTGAAAGTATGTTGGTTTTGCCTTTAGCATCTGTTCCTAAGTCTGTGCTAAGCTGTGTTTCTCTAGGCTGGACAGAAATTACTGTATTTGCGCTATACGATGAGGGGAGCTAACACCCAGCAATCAGGTGACAGTCTTTGAAGTGATTGTTCTTTTGAATAGTATGGACTTGTAGAAAAGGAGTTGTTCTGAACAAGAATAATTGTAGAATGGAACTCATCTAAGGGTTGAATTCCTAGAATCCAAATTCTGGCCTTTGAGGTGGTTCCTGTTGATCTAGAGCTATTTTTTTCTATTATGTCTTTTTGGTAAAAGTATAGATATTGTCCATTTTTTAGACAAAGTCACTGTGTAGGTATTTTCCACAATGAACAACACATGGCCACCCTGATCCTACATCACGTTTTTCCATTTGCTTTTACATTTCCAGTCTCAATTTTCACGATTTTCGTCAATGATGCTAAATGGCATTTTTCAGTACGACTTGGGTTACAAGCCCTGTCAGTATGGAAGAACATTTGAACTGGTGGGGACTGAATAACTGGTTTCAACACCATATCTGTTTTTTGATAGCTTTGGCTTGCTTGAAAATTGGTCTGTCTGCTTCCAAGTCTATCATAGGAGCCACGAGTGCCAGAGTACTGCTTTATGTAGAAATCAAACCCTGACGCTGTTGTTCTGGATATGATTCTTTGCACAATTACTTGTACAGTCCGTGTAGGACTGAAGTATCCGGCCCATTACTGAAGTATCAAAGTTCTTCCTGAGTATTTAAAAATAGAAATATTGGTCACATTATAGCTTGCCTGAACGGACATTCGTGTACCTGTTTATGTGATGGAGTGTAAGAGCACTCTGTATTTATACTGAGAACTCATAGTAAAAGGTATATTGACTATACATTTATTTCTGAAGATGGTGACATTTCTGTTCATTCTCCTGTGAGTTCTACAACCAAAGTCAGTGTTTCCCAAATGGAGGAGCTGCAGCATTCATGGGGAGGTCATCAGGCAGAAGTGGTGGTCCCACAACTAGGTGTGCTGATACAAAAGCTTGGGAGCAGCTCAGCTGGGTTGAACTATTGGTAAATAACTATTGAATAGGTGATAATATCCGAAGGCAGATTTATTAGTTTATTAGTAAAGAATCTTCTTTTAAGCCCAGGAGGCAAGGAATTGAAAATTGAAAATTTAGAATGATAGACATGGGCTGCACAACTGTTTACAAGCAAGTCAGGCATTTTGTGTGCAGAGGTTTGTTGCTATTTGGGTATCTGCTGTTATTGTAAAATCATTACATCTTCCTGGAACAATACTTCTCAGTCTTTTAAAAGCTGAGCCCACTTTCACAATGAAATCAAACTCATTGTTTTCCCATGAGCTTTTAAGGTCAATCACCTTAGCGTATGTATATTCTAGTTTATCCTTATTACATACCGTTTTTTACTGCTTACTCTCAGAAACAGTGAGGTAAGGATTCCTACTGATGTACTTTTTCCTTTGTACATGTATCAGTAGTGAAATAGTGAGCAGTACTGGCATTAGCACCTCTTGTAATCAGTGGATTTGGTGCATGCCTAAAAGTGTGAGCTGCAGACAGACCCTTCTGCACCAATTGCTTCAATTTTTGCAGGCACACCTTTCACAAGCACAAGAGTTAGAGCTTTAATTTTTAATAATGGCAGCTCAGCCTCTGTCAGGAAAGTTGCCCACCAAAGTTAGTCCATATCCCAAGGAATGTTCTCAACATATTGAGAAAAGTTATTCTATAATTATCTGCTCAAGAGCACGCAAGTGGAAAACACTTTTCACACATACAGACTAGACCTTTTATAAAGATAAAATATTTCACAGACGGCAGAGATTTTGCAGTCATGGTGATGATCTTGAGTAAAGTTAAAATGAGGGTATTTGCTTCTGTTGACTGAATTCCAATATTAATTTGGACCTAATCATGCTCAGATCTAATCATCTCGATCTCTGTTTCATAATGAGGGGTGGAAAATTTCCTTAAAAGCCCTTTTGTTACCCTGAGTTTTACTTGGTTCACAAGTATAAGAGTCTATCCCTATAATTTTTTCAGGTGTTCTCTGATGTGAAAGCCTGTAGGGAGCAAATCACTTGACTGTGGGCATTTCATGTTTTATGAAGTATGATAGTGTTACTAAAGCTTTAGATATTAAATGTTTCTGATTTGCTGAGGTACAATTTTTCCTAACAGCTGCTGATGCTCAGTATGTAGGAAGTTTAGTTAGTGGATTCAATGACTAGGGATAAGTGAGTAGGCCAGATGTGGATCCTTGCCACTCGGTCCCAACCTCCAAAATTTTAAAGAAAAACTACAAAAACACAGTGTGGATGTGTACCAATGAAGGGCCTGTTGCTGTACGTGTACAGATCTGCCCTGGCATTAATAACCACAGTAAAGATGAGCATTCATTTCATCAGTTGTTTTTAAGCAACTGGGTCAATGATATTTTTGACAATGTGAATGGTGAGCATTTAAATTGCTTTTACAAAAGCGGTTAACACATTGTACCACTAATTATGTGATTACAGGGGAGTTATTTATCAATTTACTTTTAAAGGAACTGTTTATTTTGGAATTAACATTTGAGTTTTGCTGTAGTTTGAAACAGAGCCTCTCACAGAAGGAAGCTGTTAGTAGTGGCTAGTTTATAGAGTTTGGGACCCAACAAAAATACCTCAGAATCATCCAAGGCCAGACAAGAGGTTTTATGAAAGTCTCCTAATTCCACACATGAAACACGAGTTAAGTTTCATTTAAAAATGACCAGATTTTTTATTTCTAAATATTCATCTTTCTTAAAATTTGAGTTTCAGCTCATGCAAGCATAGGTAACTGGTGACATATAGAAAAGGACCAGGCAACCTTTGCTGTATCTGCCATAGTTCACTTTCCTGCTCGTATAGCAGCCCTAATCTTTGTTTTTTAGAATAAAGACGGTCAGCTTTGCTCATGGTCTCTGGCGTGTCCTGGCTTTAAGTGGAAAGATTTTGCTAGGCACAGAGCAATGAAACAAGTTGCCTTTTTTTTAGAGCCATGTATAAGGGCTGTAATGTCTCTAGATCTCCTGGTTTGTCTGCTGGTGATGCTATGAGGAATTTTGTATGATAGGTGAAATATGAATCTTGCGTCAAAAGTGAGCAATGCACAGTGCTCAAGTGGAGCAGAATGTGGAGCAATGAAGAGTATTCGAGTGAACAGTGTGTACTAAACCCATAGCCAGAATGGCGTTAACCAACGTTGGCTGGCCTTTTTGCAAGTTAATTCGGGATTAGGTGGAATGCACTGTTCTCAAACCTTGGAACTTATGCCCCGTGTTCCTTTTGGAGGAGTCTGCATATGCAGAATAAATGCAGGGCGACATGCCCTGAGCTTTGCCTGTAGAAACAAGTTGCATTGGTTTAACTTATTTTTTTCACAGATTTCAGTTAAACACCCTGTGAGGACGTGGTTCCCTTAGTTTAAGTATTGCACAAGTTCATGGCTAACTGACCTGAATGTTTGCAGTGCTTTTTTATACAAGAAGCCTCGCAGAGTACTATAGACACTACCAGGTTGAGCCTAAAAATGAAGAACATAGAATTTATTAACATACTGTTATTTAAAGCGTGTCTTTTGAACACAGGAAGTTACAAAACATTTGTACTTTTGCAACAGTTGGGTAATTTGTCCAGTTCAAAGCCTAAGGACTAGCCCTGCTAAAGGCTGAAAATTAGGCACCATGCCCCTAGACTGGATCCCACATCCTGTGCTAAGCACTAGTATTGGCTGTGCTGAGCATGGGGAGAAAGGATGAACCAAAAACATGTGCAAGAGGCCTGTACAGGGGACTTCCTACATCGGGCCAGAAGGACATGCTAAGAATTTCAGTTTTCTGCTAAGGGAGCAAATCTAACTTACAGCTTCAAAAGGTGTGTCCTTCTAACCTTGGATGCCTGGTCTAGAATCCTTTTCATGGGAGATCCTCAAAGTTCTGTGTATTACTTTGAATACATATTTACTGATACTGCGACAGTTGTCTGCTTCCCTTAGTAGACTGACAGCTTGGGAACTAACAATGTGAGGACTTGGAAGAGCTGGGGTCAGTGCCATTGGCTTGAGGGGCAAATGTGAATGCAGGCGAGTGGACTCTGAAGGGAATATTGCAGTCTCGGTCTCTTGCAGATCACATCAGGGACTTGGCCATAACACACTGAGGCTTCAAGTTCAAGCTGTGCACTTCAGTTTCATTCTCCCAGGGTGCCACGGTGGTGATTGTGCAGACCTGCATGTTGTTCCACGTTGAGATGTGATATGATGTGGCAAGGGCACTTACTGGGATTCAGAAGTCCCATATAACCAAGGGCAGGAAATGTTCATTTCTTACTTCCCCAAAAAAGCCTTTAAATCACACCATGGCCATACTATTGAAGTTGTGACACCATCCAGAAAAGCGTTCAAATTTCACTGATCCAGAAAAGCCAAGAAGAAACCTGTTTCTGTACCTCCTATTTAGGACACATACCTCACAGTAATGATTCTTGATTTTTGTCCCTGTTCCAGCCTCAGGAGCAAACACCAGAATCCAGAATACCCCATCTAGTTGACCAGTGGTCTCTATCGCTACCATTCAGAAACATACTCTTTACTGTAAATTGCTATATCACATCTGATCTTTTCTGCACAATAGCCTCCATATCAGCCAACTGCTCCGGAAGTAGAATTTGAGACCTCTCAAATATGTCCTTAAAGTGTTGAATTTGCATTTTTCACTTCCTGGGGAAGCAATGTAAGATACTCTGCAAAAAGGGGTACTTCCACCTCTGGGTATTAAAAAAACAAACAACTTTATGGCTCACAACTGCTGCCTCTAGAAAGTCCAGTTGCACGAATATGTGTTAAATGTCTCTCTGAATGTCTGTTGCATTCAGTTACTCAGAGATTTTAAGCTAGTAGAACAGGTTTTTTTCTGGATCCTGACCATACCTAGGCTGGCAATGGCAGAGGAAGCACTGAATCAAACAGATATAGATATATATAGAGAGAGTGAATTTAAACAACTTCAAGATGAAGCAACAGCTGATAAGTCTTACTTGGATCCCGCTTTCGGTCTCAGGGCCTCAGTTCCAACTTCAGTCGTACTTTAAATGCCTTCATCCTTCCTGGATACAGCACAAAGTCCTCAGAGAACGCTAGTGCCTGTGTTCAAGTGGGCTTTTGCACGGAGCCTCCGAGGAAAAGATGATAGTCTTTAGTCTTCTTCAGACTCTGTACTAAGGCATGTGTTGTCTGTTTTTCACTTTTGAGTAAACAAAACTTAGAGGTTCATGATGGTCTGTACAGGTCTCAAATGTAACTTTTTTCTGCTTTCCCTACTTTCCGGGCTCAGATATTCCAAACAAAGGGTTTGGGGTTTGTTTGTTTGTTTTGTTTGTTTCTTCCTTCGGTATGATTTTGTTAAGGTCTCATTACGGCTTTCTCAAAGTAAGGTATGTTAGTAGATTGTAACATGTGTTTCTGTGTGTGTTAATTAGATTTTGCAAAGCTAATTAATCTTATCTTAAACACCACAAAATCCCCACTTCTTAGCACTTACTAATCTAAGATTCGTAGCGGGAATGAAATGGAAAGAAAAGGCAGTTGTTACAAAAATACACAGGGACTTTCTTCTGAAGAATGTTGACCTAGAAGCTGTGTACACACATTTCTTTTGTTAGAAGAAGTGTTCTAAAAGGTGAATACAATAGTTCTATATTTTCTAAGGGGAAATGTCAAGTGACAATTATATTACTACTATTCAAAATTATATGGATATATATTAGAATGGAAAAAGTGTTACATTTAGTAACTCGCAAATACTATTCTTGTTTTTAAAGTTTCTTGTAACTCTCTCTCTCTTTTCAAAACAGAGAACCTACAGTTAGTCTGTCAAGTACATTAAAGCATTAAACAGCTATTGTTAATTTTTTTGGTTACTATCAGATGCTATACACTAGAAAACATGAAAGTAGCTAATTTGGGGTTTAAGAGCTTACAGCTCAGATTCATTTTATAAAACCATTGCCCACAGGAGATAAATAGGTAGATATTGCCTGTCAGTAAATATTCAGTGAGTAATTTCAGCTTGTAAAATAAAAGTGGTAAGGGAACAAATATTTGAGGCAAAGAAAAGACTGCAGATACATAGAAGGCTTGTTTTTAGTCACTCATTCTGAGAGAGGAGCATGTCTGATATTTATACTGTTTGCCATCCATTCATTTCTAACCCAAAATTTAAATTCACTTGAATGTAGAGGTCAGTCTGTCAAGAAGATTCCTCAGATGGATATCCGTAAAACTGTGCCAGAGAAGTCACCTTTTCAGCAGCTCACAAGGGAGATCTAGGCAGACAGAAGTCCTGTGACTGGCAACGCCTTTGCTGGAAGAACTACCCAACTTGCAACACAGATGGCAGAGAAGCTGCTGTTGATAGTTGTGCTGGTACTCACCGTCTGACCAGTGGTGTTGACAGCAGCTGAGGGAATTGGATTCCCAGACCCGCAGCAGCATCATGCATAGTGCCTCTTTTCTTCATTTTGAGGAGGGAAAAGGAAGAGTTAATTTTAGCCTAATATGCAAAACTTTTCTTTTTGTGTAGTGCATGAACATGGACTTAGTGGGAGGTCCATGAAACAGTCTGACTCTTCCTCATTAGCATTTGGGTCATATTTTAGAATAGCATAAGCAGACTTACAGCTTTTAGAAACGTTTTACTCCCTTCTAAATCTGCCCCACAGAAGAGTTCTGTGCAAAGAGGGGATCATGTCCCATGCCAAGGCTGGCTATTTCAATTTCCCAGCTGTGTATTTTCTATTTAATCATTCTTTCTCCACCTCCCGACTCTGATAGTTTTTAGAAATTGTAGAGAAAAATTAAAGGCAATTAGTTCAGTTCAAGATTTACTTCTACCAAGTCATTCCCTAGCCTATGTTAATCTTCACAATTTTCTTTTTTTTTTTAATAAATACTGTTACTAGTAGCTTAAAAAAATGTGGGTTTAGTGTCTGCTCATGAACAAAGTCATAGGAAGCTCCGCTGACCTCTCCTTGCTTCCTATGCAGGGAAAGAAGAAGAGCTGTGCCTGTTATTTCTATCATCACAAGTTTAAACAGGCATAGGAGGTATCAAATCTGCCCAGGTGAGTTCTGTATCTTGCAGAGCCAAGGTCCATAAGCAGACAAGGGCATGCTTTGAAGAACCTCTTGTAGTGTAAGCCACTTGTCCTCAATACAAATGACCTCTGCTGCAGGTTCTTTTTAATTAATGAATCCTTTCTCATTTCTGTAGTGATGAAAGTTTTGTATTTTTCATTTTTCAGTTTCTGAATACTGCAGGAAATATATCGCATTGACTGAGTTGACTGATTGACTTAAGAAAATGGAAATGGTTTTCTGCTGTTGTGATTAGAAGACATGAAGTAACGTGTATCATAGTAACAATTTATCTTGTTTAAGTCTTTCTGCAGCCAACTCGAACAAGGTTTTCAAGTTCCGTAGATAGTTTTTTTCCTTTCAGGCAAAACTGTTGATGCAATTGGGTTTGCACCAAGTAGAAAATAAAATATTCAGAACTCTTTTTGGCTTATGCCCTCTAGAACCACAATTATGTCTCTAAATGAGAAATTGATTTTGAAACAAACCACAGGTTTTAATAATTCTCAGTATTCCCTTCAGGTTCCTGTTCTGTGTAGGGAGTGTTGTAACTAATTTGCACCTCTTGGTTCAAGGCAGAAATGCCTTAAATATGGATCAGAAATGGATCTGGCTGCAAAGGCTGGCTCTGTGCTTCCCCAAAGTTTGGGAGTGTTTAGATCTTGGAACTTGATTTTGGTCAAGCTGGTTCTTTGATATCCTCAGATGAAAGGCAGCCTATAAATGTGAAGAGCAAATTCTTCTGCCTTGGTAACACCACTGTTACCAAATTAATGCCAACATGGTTGCGTGTTGTAACAGGGTGGAAAATTTGGCCCAGAGTGTTTGTTGTAAGTGGCAATAAGAACAAGAAACCTATCAAAGAGAAGAAACACAAAACTGTAGATGGTCAAGCAGCAGGCCCTTTGCTAACTTTACTTGCCAAACAGAAGATTTACTCCAACGTTCACATTTTATACAACCAAGCTGAATTCACTCTATAAAACATTCTATTGCAACAACCCTGCCTCCCCTGCCCTTTGCCTTTTTCAGGAGATTGAAGGGCACCTATAAACTGCTAAAAGAACAGAAATTATTTAGCTATCTGTATTCAGTATCCCTCTGGGATTATTTACTGCATAAAGAACAAAGAAAAACATGGAAACATTTTAAGAGGATAGGGAAGTATTAATTGTGAAATATCTAGGGGCTTTAATGTAGACTTATGGGTCCACACTACACACTCATAATACCAAACAATAGAAATGAAAAATAAAAGGTTTTAATGCATTAATTATGGGTTGGCAAAGGACAGATATGTAGTGCTTGTTCTCTGGCTGGCATGGCATCAGCATTGGGTCCCTACTAAAACAAAAAAGCGGAAAGTCAAACATCAGTCATGTCAAATTAAACCTCTTTTTGTTTAATTTTTCAAAGTGATTCATTTAGCTGGTTGGCAGAGAGTCAAACTGATAGCTAACAATAGTTCAATTGTTTAATGTCGCTTTCAGTACCCTGTAGCCACTCTACTGTATCAGAACTTATCTTCTGTAACTCTCTCTGAGCTGTGAAGATAGGCCAGGAAACTGGAGTAGGTCAGGTGTACATGAAGGCGTTGCTCACATGGTGAGGCAGTTTGTGCTTTGTGAATCGTAAAACTGGGAAGGGATTTTCAAGGACAGTTAAAGCTTACTTTTAATCTGAAAAGCGAATAAAACTGATATCACTATGTTCCATGTTTGCTGAGTTTCAACAATTCAAAAAACAAGACAGCTCAATTTATACAGAAAAATATGTGTTGTGTAACCTTCCAAGGCTGCAAATACTCTGTGAGACCAACCAATGAAAATGAGATCTTTCCTGACAACATTTTCTCACCAGTTATAAAAGTTTATGGACAGTAAGTTAGCCTCTAGGTGATTTCCATGTAACTCTATTTTCTTCAGTAGGGTTGAAAAAAGAAGTTCGATTAGAATTAGCAAACAACTCTGCAGTTTTGCACAAATAGGACTAAATCTAGTAATGAGCGCTTATTAGTAATGATTCTATGGGGCTTACAGAAATAAAGTTAAGCAAAGATTATTATGTCAATAAAGTCAGTAGATACAAGCCTAATAATCAGAGAGGAAGCAGATCAGTTGAGTAAGAAGACAATATTTACAAGAAGTGTGAGTGTTGATAGCAAAGGTTTTTTCTCTTCTATTTAATAGAATGTTGTGTGACTGTTGCATGGTGTTTGATCAAGGAGCTCTGGTATAGGTTGTTCACCCAATGAAAACAAGTGTAGTGTAAGACAGTTCTGTGGAATTTTAGAAGTGTATATAATGCAGTATAACTGTATACAGTAACACTACAGTGAGTGGCAAAATATGAACAGCCTACACATGGAAGACATCTATTTAAATCCCAGGTATATATTTTGTTTGTTTGTTTGTTACAAAAGGCTGGATAATTTTGATCTTCAGTTTCAATTTTTACATTTTTCATCTAAACTTTTCCATATATTCATGCTAAGACAAGGTGATATGTGATAAAAGAAAACGTTTTTATACATAAGAACCATGGATTGTATATTAAAGAAATCTTTCTTTCTATTACTCAGCTGTGGTGAGAATTACATATATTTGCAAGAGGCAAGTTTTCTCAAAAGCCAAGCAGCCCTTTCACCTCTGTTCCTGTAAGTATGCTCTGTCTATGCCAAAAGTCCTTGCGCCTGTGATTCGCTTCTAGTTTTGTGCAGGCCTTCTAACAAAAAGAAGGTTATTTTAGCGTAATTCTCAAATGCTGATTTTCTTAAGAAGTTATCTGCGATTCCACTTCTATTTGTGAAAATATAATCATTCTTATAGGATAAAAACATTTCTTCATAAAATGTGTATAGCTGTTGCTAAGTAGAAGGATTCTATAAAAAGAAAAACGTGGAGAAAGAGCATTGGTCTATCATCCCTCATTCTCTAGGGCTGTCTTTATGTGATCCTTGTGTTAAAATCTGTAATTTTTCCTCTCTGAATTGCATTTAAGATATCATTTTGATTATTCCTTGTGTTACTGCATCTTTAATGTGTTGGGGAAAGTTTGTGTTCCCCAACATCCTGGTGAGCTAAGCCAATGAGAATTTTGGTAAGTATGGGTCTCTAGTCAGTCAAATCAAGAGTAGATTCTGATCATCCATAGCCCCTAACAGGGTAAAGAAACAATCTATTCTCAAGAAAAATTTACGTTATAGAAACACTATAATGTTCATAAGAAATGTTCTGCTTAGGGTATGTATTTTCTGGTGGTTTTTAGAGTTATATGAAATATAATGGAGAAACACAGAGTCTAAACCTGTATTACTCACCACACTATGGTAAATGTATCATGAGTATTCTGGTGAGAGTGCCAGAAAGGCTACTTTTATTGAGAATATACCCATTATGATGAGGATCAAGAACCACTCTGCTATAGTAGAGGCCCACACTGCTAAGAACTTTAAAATAGAAAAACATTTAAGAAATACAAAATTAATACAGCATTGGTTAGGGTTAACATAAAGGCACTGTAAAAAACAAAACAAACATAGTTTTGTTGTTATTTATTAACAGTGTTATTTATATTGCACCAGCAGTGATGTAGAGGTTATGTAGATAGATATATAAATAACATTTTCTCCCAAAATTTAAATCTAAATGTCTATGTACAGAAAAAGCAAAACCACAGGAAGGGAGGTACCAGGATTGTTCATGCCAATGCAAAAATGTCTTACTATGTGTGGTGCTGGTGGGGTTGGCATGGGGCTTACAGAGCATTTTATACTGTTGAAACATATACTTCGAAAATATAACCCAGAGGGTAAAATCCAGTCATGAAATTGAGTTTTGCCTTTGACGTCAGAAGAGCCATGGTTTCACTCAGGTAGGTAGTTCTGTTGAAGTACAAAAACCCACATGCCTGGGGAGAGTATTAGTCAATAACTGAGAGGCAAGAAATAAAATTTTATAGTTAATTTTCTTGAAAGCCTGTTTAGATCTGCGAAAAAACAGGAGTCAGTATCAAGGTTATGCTTAAAAGTTACAGCTCAAAAAATGTGTTTCACCTTCCACAGTCAAACAGAAGTAGAGAAAGTCTGGGCAGCTTTTGGGCTTTTTTTTTGCTCAACTGAAAGGCAGAGAGAGATCACATTAAGGGATCTCATTAAGAAATCACAGTAAGAGGCAGGAATTTTAGTCCAAAACTTTTGGGTTCCACAGACTTCACACATAGGCATGCAAAGGTGACAAAAGAGAGTAATTGCTGAAAGAAGGCAGCTTCTAGGCTGGGTTATGGGTTGTGCACATACCTCTTTATTCAGTGCAATGTGATACCTCCTGCGTACTTCTGGGGTTCAAACATTTAGAAAACTGCATGTAAGTCAACCATCTCCCCAACAGCCTGAGTCTTTTCATATTTCCCATGGTTTTAAATAGAAGTGCAAGGAATCACATTTTTTCCCACTCTTACTTGCAGAAAATAAAATATAATTGCTTTCTCAAATAATCTGGTTCGTTTCTTATACTAGAGAAAGAAATATTAGTCAGAGTATGTCACTATGACCTTTAATTTGCAGAAATATTTTAGGAAACATCATTCTGAAGATAGAGTTAAATCTCTGTGCTGTTATAGGACACACATTTCTTCACCAACAATTTCTGACAGAGCTAGAGTGCACTAGAAAGGCCATTAGCTTACAAGTAGTTGGGACAGTCTGTATTTAAGGAAGACATTATAGAAAATGAACTTAGACTGCGCAATTGGAAGTTCAGTCAGAAGGGTACAGAGGTTCATATCTGTAAGTGGATTTAGGATTTCAAAAGTCCAGAGTTTGCTAAGTTGCGGGTACAGGCACATGCCTTTAGCAATAGCTTTACAAGCACCCACCTGTCAGCTGAGACACAGAAATTATCTGTAAACACACTTCAGTCATGAAAAAGCACATTAGCTCAAACATCACTGAAAGTAATCCGCTGCCTTGCATTTCACCACTGGATGGGCATAGATTGCCACAGAGAAGTAGCAGACAAACTATAGGTTAAGATGATTGCTCTGCAGCAATTCATCACTATGTTGATGCACTAAACACAGGGATAGAGATACCTGGGGATGAAGACCTAAAATAAGTAGCTGAATGGTAAAGAAGTTAAAGAAACCATAGCTATTGACACGAAAAGAAAGAATTACTTGCTCCGCTTTTCAGTAAATTGACTGATACTAGCTTCAGGAGAAAAATGAAGTGTAAATGGGAATGAAATAATGGAAAGAACTGTAACAGAAGTGAAAACTAAATTACAGGTGATTTTACCAAAAGATTAACAAACCACTAGCTATTCTTGTAGCTCCTTTCTGAGTCCCTGCTGTCAAGTTCCCTTTAGAAGCACAGACAGCAGTGAGTTTCAGCAGTGATCTCATTAATGCCATATTACTAAGAAATTACCACTCCTGACACTGTTACACAACCTTCTATTCAAGGATTATATTCTCTGTCTATACCATATTGGAAACAGACATTTCTTAATGATCACAATTTTGACAAGTTTTCCAGTGATGCTGTAGTTTAGGATAGTATCCCCATTCTTCCGAATTTGACATATTTTCTTCATTCCTAGGTACATCTATCCCTGTGTTTAGCTATATTAAACAACTCTTATATTTACCAAGCAATAAAAATCAGCTTGTATAGGTGGTTTGACTCTACTTTTACATGGTATTCCCATAATAAGTGGAAGGTTATCTGCAAGTAGGTGTGATAAATAAAATACAACCTTAGATACAGAGAGATTTTTCTTGGATTTGTTGGAAATTGATCCTACCAGGGACAAAGTGAGGATCTCTGTTCAGAGGGCTTTTTTTTTTTTTTTTTAGATCTATCAATTAAGTAAGAAATTGTTGATATCTTTATGCACCAATTAACAATATATATCTATATTCTTCAGTCGTCTGTGTGTGTGTATATATATATGGAGAGCATATATGGCTATGTCTTTGTGTATTTTGTGCATACATAATTAAAAAATCAGTATTGATGTGTGTAAGCCTTCATACAGTTACCCCCATTATAAAGCAACAAGATTAAAAGAATTTGATCTTGTTTATTAGTGAATTCCTAGTACCATGAATAATAAGCCACAATAATGGAATTATTTAGTAGGTCCTTAACATCTAAGTACAGTAATAAATTTCTATTCAAATTGGAAAAAATACAGTAAGTTACTATGAACTGATGTTAAGGCCAGAATAGCAAGAAACATATGCCATGTAGAAACAGAAATCTTGCCTTCAAAATTGAATCCTATATACTTAACACCATTGTAAAAGCTGTTCTACTGTATGGTACTGCAACTTGAAGAGATGACAAGCTGCTGCTGTCTGAACTCCACTTCTTCATAAACTGTAGCTGTAGGCTAGCTCTGTATAGGCAGGCACACTTCAACCAGTGGCCAAAAAATCGTAAGTGAAAGGCTTTGGAGACAGATGAAATGGAAAATGAGAGGAAGCCAAAACGTAATTAGCAGCATAACTAGGCAAGCACTGGTGTGGAATACCTTTTGCCACACTGCCCCCAGTACCCCAGAAACGTAGATACCTTTGCTGTTTGCTGTTCCAAAGGGGAATGGAAGCAAGCTGAGCCCGATAGCAGCGGTAGAGCCATTGAGAGTTTACAGGTCTCCTTGCTGGCAGAGGAAACAAAGCAATTTTCTCTGCCCAGATGTTTCCCACTGCGCCAACTCCTCCTGAGGATCAAGTCAAACAAAAAACGCCATACATAATACAAAAAAAAAGTGGGAAATAACCATTACAAGGGCATGTGGAGGAAAAAGACTGTCACATGGAAGTCGGAAATGAAGAGCTTATGTTTCACACTGGACAAGGAGGCACAGCTAACCAACCAGCTTACTGTCAGCCAAATGCCACTGTATTGTTTGTGTCAAAGGTTCACCATCTATACATTTCTCCCTAAATACGTCGCTTCCTATCACCATGAATGACAGTGACAACTTTAGAAAAATGAAATATGGTATTCTTTTGGACACCTAACTGGAGCTGTAAGACATTACATGGGTTAGGCCCTTCACTTATAGAAGTGTAATGCGTGATTGAGGGACTCATTATCTCTAATTCCAAGCAACAGATTCTGGAAAAACAACTGAACCTTCCCATACAATTAAAATGGGAAACAGTTGCAACAAAGACTTAGCTTCAGAATAACAGTTTTACTGGCATTATGCACTGTGAGAGTTATACATTAGACAGACGCTTCAGAAACTGTCTATACTTTTCAACTGGTGTCCAAAAAATACTCTGGAAATAATTTTCTATGTTAAATATAAAATTACTAAGCAGTTTATTACTGTCAAAGTCATTCAACACAGATATCCTTGACTCTAATGCAAATCTCCTGAGGGATGTATTTATGGCAAAATACACGTGAAACATTCATTTCCAAGTATCCCTGTAAGCCATGTGCAGCAGGAACACTTCATGGAACTTTCCACTGTGCATTGCTTTCCTACCCTCTTGGTGATTTCTTTTATGTCGTTATGGCTCAGTGGCTGTTAGGTGAGGGAACTGGATACAATGCTGTTGCTCTGATTAGACTATGGTGATCAGTCAGTGGAAATTGCCTTGCTTTTCTTGTGCTGCTTCGTTCACCTTCCTGTTTGAGCTTGTAAATCTTTTCTGTCAGCCTCTGTATTCCATCTTTCCATGCACTTTAAAAGTTGAGGTTGGGATGGGGATTACTATCTGCAAAACTTCCTGGGTATAGAAGGCTTTCTCTTTTTTCTTCTTCTTCTCTCAAAAATACCACATTTTGCTAAGAAAACATTGTGAGAGATTCTTTGTATTCGGCTAAATCCTGCTGTTCTTACTGTGGATAATATGCACTAATGGTGATAAAATCTCACCCCCTCTAAGGTACCTTGGCCCCGAATCATCTCCTCTACCATAATCCTTAGGAGTGAATGAGTATTTTGAGTTAGCTGCCATTATGTGATCAAGACTCTACCCGATTAAACTGCTTTGCTGCTCAAAAAAGCTTGAATCTGGCCTTTCAATTATACTTGCAGTTTTGCATATGCAGTTCTTTTTGTGCCAACTCTTGATACTCTTTGATTTTTTTCTCCATCTTTCTCATTGAAGCAAAATCCAATTGAACATTTCAGAATAAGCCCTGCTGTTTTCAAACTTCGTGTTTACATGCACATGAATCACACTCTGTATCAAATAGAGCAGCTGGACGTGAGACTACAAACTGCAGATCTGACTGAAGGTCAAAACAGAAGACCTGTTGCACATAATTTCTGTCAACTAATTTTATGCAACAACATTTTTCAAATGAGGAACATTTGCATATTCAGTGCCTTTACATAAATCTGAGGGAGAAGGGTGAAAGAACCATTGAGCCATTCTATCTTCAACTGACTTTTATGCCAAGTCTGGGGAGGATTAAGCAGTTTGGTGAAAGCCACTTCTACTGGCATAATATTGTAAGTATGAACTATAAAACTATAAAACATTTTAAAACAAGGAGCATGGAGATGTTGTGCAGTGTTTGAAAATTGCATGTGTCAAAGAAAAACCTGTCAAGCTGTGTTTAATAACATGAACGCAGAGACAAGTGAAAGAGGGATGTCTGCAGTTTTTAAATCTTTTTTAAAAATAGGATTCCAGTTTGTAATTAAAAATGTGTATGAGGAAAACTTTTGTTATTATTCCTGGAACTAACAAAAAGTGCTAATTTCTTACTGTAAATATTTCATTTAAAATCTTGAACAAGTCGATTTTAGCTGTTTGCTTTCTGCCACTGAATTCAATCTGTATTAACAGGCCCAGTAGCAAACAGATTTTTTTCACTCAATTATTAGAATAATGAAGAGTAAAAATTCTATAGGCAACTTCTGTAAAATTTCATATGAGAAACTTGGTGTTGACCTATACTTAAAAATACTGAAAATAAAAGTAATGCTAGATTACTTATCTGATTAGAAGTAAAGTAGAACTTCAGATTTTTTACTTGAGACTATAGACCAAAGGAAGCTTATATGAAAATGATCAAATGATGAAAACACTAGGGAAGTTACTGAAATATTCAGAAAAAAGCAACAATTACCCAGTAAGTGGATATTATAAATAATTTCTTCCTCTCTGATGATTCCCTTATGATTATAATGAATTTGCTTAAGTCTTGTATAGTGCTGACTATCAACAGTTTAATAGCTAATCAGGAAAGGAAGCCAGACTTTCTTTCTGCTGTGTTCTACAGTTATTTTCCATGGCTAGGGCTCCTACTTGCTAAGCTAATGCAAGCGAATTAATAATAATCTTTCAGCCTTTCTGTATATTCTATTCCCTGCATAGATACTACCCTTCTCACATACGCTAAATATCTTATTTTTCTTTGCCAGTGATGCTTCAGGTGGTATATTGAAATAGTATTTTGTTTTCCCCAAAGATAATTAAACGAGATTCAGCAAAGCATGTAACCAGACTGCACTTCAAGCATGTAAACCACAGCACTGCTAGGAACCAATCCAATATGAGGTTTCAGTGCATAGTTATGTACTGTGCTAAGCAATGATAGCAGACGTTTTGTTAAAATTCAGCGTGAACTTCAGAACTTTGCTGCCCTGGGGTCTTTCTGTGCTTAAAAACCATTAAAATCCTGGGATGTGAAAGTGTACTGTCAATTCAGGCCCTTTACCCGCAAGACCTTATGCAATAGGTATATTTTTCATTGGGCAAGATGGAGGAAGAGAGCACTGATGTTTGGAGTCATGATAACAAAGGAAAATAAATTTGTTAGGAAAATAAATCAAGACCAACCACTGCATAACTCCCATGCCTGTTTTCAGAGACTACAGGACATGGGAGGAAAGTACAAACAGTTTGCTTCCTCTTTCTGTTTTATCTAAGTGCTGCATGGATGAAATGGTCTTCAGGGATCTTGAAAAAAATTTAATTCTTCAAGTATTTCTCAATGTAGGTCACCTGAGAGAGTAACCAGGCAAGAGATTGTCATACTTCATATACTGTTGAAGATTTTTCTAAGCTACCATTGTGAAGTTTCGGGCTTATGCTCTTGCCTCATACATGCCACACAAGTGATTAAAAATGCTGGAGCACTTCATTTCTTCTGCTTTGTTTGCTTAGAACACAGTTCTTATCCATAAAGTAGAGTAAGGAAAGGCAAATATGAAATTATTTGTCATATGGATATAAAACAGTGAGTTATACTTCCAGTTTCTTTCAACATTCATGGAAAAAAAATCTAATCTCATGATAATGAAATCCTGAAGTGTGCATCACAAGACTGATTAGTGTTCCTGATCATAAACCTCAACAGTAAAATTATGTCCTCAGGGAGGCAGTGAATGTCCTCATGCAGGGCATAATCCCAAATAACATTTCTATGTAGTCAGATCTGATTAGCCTAGGTGAATGGTAAACTCATTTTATATTTAAATTACAGAACTAATAAAAAATGTGTGAAGGCGAGAGATTGAGAAGAGGAGGCTGCAGGCAAGTGAAAGGGGAAAAAATTCCATACTTCTGTTTTTCAGAACGTATATGGAGGGTGCAAAACACACCTGAACCCTCACGTTATCCATCTTTAGAATCAAACATATGAAAACTTGCCATTGGCAGAAGGAATGGCCTGAAAAGTGTATAAACAATTGAATACTGCCTTTGATTTAGAGAATATATCGATACTTTTGCAAGACTGATGAAACTCTTACTGATCATTATCATTGATGTGGAAGGAATAAATAATGATAACAATGTATTTGTACGGATTTGAATGTACAGGTTTTAGGTGACCATGAAGTATACTAACACAAAGACATTTCCTGAGGACCTGCAGTACAGCATAGAGAGATATGAAAGGGGGAACAATATGGGAGAACCAGAGATGAGGGCTTTGTTTCTAGTGTGAGGTGTCTCTTCGTAGAATCATAGAATGGTTTGGGTTGGAAGAGACCATATAGATCACCTAGTTTCAACACCCCTGCCATGGGCAGGGACACTTTCCACTAGATCAGGTTGCTCAAAGCCCCATCCAATCTGGCCTTGAATTATTTTCCCTGTTTTTTTCATCATCAGAGGAGATACGGTGTTCTAAGAGATATACAAATGATCAAGGAGGAAAGGCTTGGTACACTACCAAAGAAATTGGACTGGAAGCTTAATTAGGAAGTCAGGATCTAGACACTTCTGACATCACTAATGAAAGTCTGTATTACCTAATGCTTTTAGAATTATATTTCATTGTGGATCCAGTACCGAGTCACACAATGCAATTTCCCAATAACTTCAAGAGATGACTGTTTCTCTCAGGATAAGAAATTGATTCATTTTGTACAATATCATTGATATTTCTCAGACTTAGAATGTTACCAGTCAATTTCTGTGGGTTTTACCTAGAAAAAATAACTGCCTTTTTGTCATGGTTGTCTTTGGCCCATTCTGTTTCCATAGTATTAGAAAAGGGTGAAAAATGACCAACAGAAAATTGCTGCATCCTTTTCCTAGGTGTTTATATTTCTTTTTCATCCTGTTACTTATTATCAGTATGTATTATTGCGTAAGAGTACTTGAAGTTCATCCAAATATATGTTTACATAAGGTAGGCTTTTTAAAGACAAAAATCTCAGTAGTCTTAGCTCTGAAGAGATGGTGTGAAAGAAGGAGTACGTCTCTGAAATATAAAGGCATGGAAACTCTCTTGGGGGAAGGTATAAAGTTAAAGGACATTCCGGTCATCTGCGAAACTCTATATAGAGTAACATACAGAAAAAGGCCAAGTAAAAAATGCAGGATTTCTTCAGAGTGGGGAAAAGGTGAGACAGATGTCCATTCCCAGAGCACAGGTGTGTGGACCTGACTAGGTACAGTAGATGTTCAGTCACTAAAAAGATAACTCCAAAGCTCTGCATCCAGTTTGGTAAAACTATCTCTATGCAGCCAGAGTTAAGCCTCTTACTGCAAGTCGCATTGCCTCTACATTTTCTTGGGAATTTAGAGCTGAATTCTGAACACTGTTCACAAAGTACTCAAAATTTTTTTCCTGCAGTACTTCAGGCATGTGTTGGATATAGGAAAGCCCATTCTGTTAGTGGCAATTTCTTGCTGTAGTAACTCTTGTGGGGAATAAAATGATGTAATGGTGTCATGAATCAGGCCCATAGTTAGCACATTTAGTTAGCCTGTTAGATGGTGTCTTTAAACAAATTTCACATTATTTTTATTAATACCTTTTTGATTCCAAGTTTTATGGATGGCAATCCATGGAAGGCAGCTAAAGGTCATTTTAATTATATTTCACATTTGAGGGTCTGCTTTTGCAGGAATTATGGCAAGAGAAATGTTGGCAAGTTCACAACAACTACAAGATTGGGCAATAAGGGAATTAAAAAGATTTGTAAAAAAACAGTGACTAAGTGCCTATTTCACTGCCTGTTGTATCCTGTTATATCTAGAGAATGGAAAAAGGAAATTCCATATTGACTAGATTGAGCTGTACTTGCCGTCTCAGTAATGAATCCATCATGCAGTTCCTTCAAATGAAACCTCAGTTAAACTGCACAACTGTTTCTTTTTACTTTCATACTGTAAAAATTCAGAACAGCAAGTGCCCAGGAAAATACATCCATTGGAAAGAAGCTACCAAAGTCTCTGCATTTGACTATCATCTGCAGCTCATTTCACACATCTTCGAAAAGCAAGAAGTCAAAAATGGAAACTGCATGGGTGGTTTATTACTCAGCACTGGCCTTCTAGCATGTCTCCTTGATGCAATTGTCTTCTTGATACAAAACAGACTGATAATCTGTTTCCCAATTTCATAACTATCTGAACTCATTAGATTTCAGAAAATAGGAAAACATTTCAGATTGTGCATACCCTGCCACATGGCCCAGTATTTAAATTTTGGGCCTGGGTCCCCTCTTCCCAGTAACTGACATAGTAATTTACAGCTTTGCAGATGTAAGGGGATGTAATAAGTGAACACACAGGTTTGGGGTTGCACAGGCACTCCATTACATGGAATCTGAAGTATTTTTAACAGGATATGAGACCTGCATACTTAAATTTACAATGAAGTCCTTTTCCGTGATCAATACTGTCTAAAGTGGTGTTTTAGTAGATGTTCAATGCAGTAATATAAATAGCAACAATTTCTCTAGAAAAAAAGGCACTTTCTTTGTGTCGCTCTCTTTTTGGCAAGAGCTGTCTGCTTAGCTCCTGTGCTGCTACAGTTCCTGTGAAGGGTGTTGTAAGGGTGTTTCCCAGTTCAAGAAAGATGAAGAGCTACTAGAGAGAGTCCAGCAGAGGGCTACAAGGATGGTGAGGGGACTGGAACATCTCTGCTACGAGGAGAGGCTGAGGGAGCTGGGCTTGTTCAGCCTGAAGAAGAGAAGGCTGCGAGGGGACCTAATAAATATTTATA
>Ga0065711_1002500_pt1 | contig 33423 bp, 13 predicted proteins | sample Hoacrofraction12_FD_59098 | JGI IMG/M metagenome (GOLD analysis project Ga0065711, IMG submission 59098) | Hoatzin crop microbial communities from Cojedes, Venezuela - Epithelial fraction 12 v2 (version 2) | ecosystem: Host-associated > Birds > Digestive system > Esophagus > Crop | place...
TGTTAGTCTCATCCTCCAAAACGGTCTTTTCACACTGCCTGGAGAATGTTAAACACTAGGATCATCAAGACCACCACACAAATAACTGCCACTGTTTTCTTCTACTCTGTGTGACTGCACCTGTTGTTCCCTACATTTAGGGTCATTAAGGAGACAGTATTTTAGTTATGCGCACTCAGCAAAGGGGCCGCCTTTGGTTCACAAGGAGAACTCAGACACTAAAGTAAGAACTATCTTTACATAAACCAGTCTTAAATACAAAGAGTTCCCACTTCTGTTCCTAAAAATAGAAATTTCAGAGCTGTGTCGCATTAACAACATCATCCAAGACATCTGGATAAAAAAAAATTATTCAAGACATTTGTGTGTATCTCTACAGTGATATAAAAATATACAGTACTGGGGAACATTACTATGGAAACAAAGTCTGTTTAAGAGAACATCTGTTCTTGTTTATTCCTTGCCCCAAGGAAGAAACCTTACAACTACAGTATCTCAACAGCCATTGAAGATTCAAGGTAGGAAGGCATACTTGGCATTTATTATAAACAACCCATTTACCATTTCAAGAGATTTTCCAAAATGGAAGCAAACAAGGGAGTCCCTCTACACAAGCAGAGCATTTTTAAAAGAGCCTGTTAACAACTGAAAGTGGCTACTATTCTGTCACTAGCATTAGGTCTTACTCTAATTTCAAAATGGAAAGCTACTTCAGCAATTAAGACTAGAATTAGCCTAGTTAGTGGGGAGCTATGTTTGTAGCATTGTTGTCTATCACACTGACTAGTCTTTTTCGGTTGTAGAGTTTCACAATAAGCATAGTCCTGTTTAGCTTTACAAGACATGTAATTTTTTTTCAGAATTTCCTATGATAAAGCCTTGCACTGCACTATGTTGAAGTATCAAGTCCATCCACACATTCAGCTTAGAGTGGTTTAAGTCACTATCTTAAAGAGAAGCAGCAAGTAGGAAATCACATATGCAGCTTTTTCAGACAAGATAATTCTTGTATTTCAAAATTTTATTTAAAATTGTAGAATAACTTTAATCCTTGCATTTCATAGCTAATGAATGACCACAATTCAGAAGCATGATACTATAATACTAGAACTCCACCCTTGCGCAACCCTGGCCCACCAAATGTCTCTTCACCTGTTCACCCATTTTATGTCACACAATTTTAAGATGTCTGTCAAAGCAGCAGGGGGAACTAACAGGTGGTATCTTACAAACACGCCCATTCCCATACCACCCCCCCCCAGCAATTTCTGTCTCCAAGAATCCTGATTTTGCTGCATCAGAGATCTAACCTCAGAGCAGAGTGCAGAAAACAGGCGAGTACTGGCCCTAAGCTACTTTTCTCCATTAACATGCTCACAACCAACACCATGTACAACAAAACTGCAGGCCTCTATTTGCACATAGGTAGTTAGAAAAAGTTGTGTCATCATACCTGCTCCATGCCTTTACTGTACAAGTCTTTTGCTCCTGCCACAGCAGCAAGATTGTTCGCCTCAGCTGTTGCCTAGAAAACATTGGGCACCCTGTATCATCACAGCATTGCCAGCTAGTTACACACATGTAGTTACACTGCCCAACATACCCCCACAACCTCCAAAGCCTAAGATTGCCAGGAAAATGTCCCACAAACACAAGTGAAGGTTAGCCATATACATTATGACAGTCCCATGTGCTTGTAAAGGCTTTTCATGATGATCAATCTCTTCTGAATGCTCTATTGCTAATAAGCAAATAAGGATCACTAAACTATTAAATGTTAATCCTGATACATCACTACTTGTGAGGAAAGCAGCAAGCTGGTATTATTTCTGCATTACATATGTGCAGTTTTGGTGTCAGAATTTGTAAGAATTTAATACTATTTTCAACCTGTGTCACGTCAGGGACAGTTATTCTAGCTAATACTGCAAGATGTCATCTTCTGTAACTCTCAGCCATGTTTATGCCATACTAAGTAGAGGAAATTGTAGCAGCCTTTATTTCACTGTGGTGAGATTGCTGAACTCCCTCAAAAGTCTAAAGATTTGGTTCCTTGAAGGATGAGAAAACACCCAGAACAGTCATGTCTTAATGAAGTGACACAGGAAGCTTAAAAACCCAAGTCTTACAAATGCAAAATGGCTAGAACTGATGCTAAAGCCCACGCTTTGGTGAAAGTTCTTCATCCCGAACAGCTCAAGGGTTCAACTCACAGCTTTATACAATCAGTTTGTGTTTAGATTGCTTTAAAGCTGATTACATCCTTTCTGGATCAACCCACAAAAGAAACCTCACTGCAGTTATACAGTCTAACAAACCCACAGCGTAGCTCAACACTGCAAGCCAGTGGCAATAGCTGCATTATTATAAGCCTTCTCCACTCTATCTGCTGCATCTGATGCTAAAAGCCCTCTGAATACAGTCTGAAAGATGCTGACAAAATAGCAAGTTATGGAAACACATGCTTAGAAATTGAAGCAGCTAAAGAAAACCTCATCAGATATATGCCTGCTCCATTTGGTAGATGGAACTGACAGAAGACACAAATGTATACACAGGCTACACAGTTCAGATGGCTTTCAAAGTACACAACTCCTTCAAGAACTACAGCTCTGTGTGTGGGAGCTTCAGACCTGCAGCAGCCATGATCCTGAACTGCAAAGAACTTACAGATTACACATCATCTATCAGGTTATTTGAGAGAAAAATAAAATACCTGCAGCATAGATTTCGGATGAGGTAGCTCCTCTCCTTGATAGATTTTAATATAAGCCTAAATGGGAGAAATAAAAAAAGGTTTCTTTTTCCTAAACATATATGATTGAGGAGAAAGAGAGAAGACAGATGATATAAACACAGAGCTCGGATTATTTCTTTGTAATAACGCTAAATACTCAATTAAGCAAATTTCTTCTTACAAGACTGGCATTCTCACAGTTATCCCTTATGCTTTAATCCCTTTACTTTCTTGGGCATTTGAGGCTGGAGCCTAGCAAGGTAGCAGAGCACCTGGAGGAGACATGGCCACTATCTCAAGAAGTGACAGGCTTGACAGCATGTTTCTGCTCCCTCAAATACACAAGATCTTTGCTAGGCAGGGAATCTTCACCCAAAACAAAAGAGTGAACATGACTACCTCACACAACCTTTCTGGAAAGAGGTCTGTCCAAACACACCCCAGTGCTGGGAGAACTAGTATTTACATTTCCCCATATGCCTTACCCCCTTTGAAGTGTGGGAGGAAAGGCGGCAGATCAAAGCACTAATCCAGACAGAGCTGAGCTGCTAAAATACTTCTGGAAGCCAAGCAGGCAGCCTATCCTTCTGCACCCCACCCCTCCAATCCTCACGTGTCCTCTCTTACCAGGGCTTCAGAACACTGGAAGAGAACATGTCCTTCGTATCTTCTCCTCCAGCCCACGAGACAACCCGTGGCACAGTTCTTTGGGACAGATCAGTGCAGAGTGCTCAGCAGGCAGCAGTACCCATTTCAGTGCTTTGGACAAGCTATGCAAGTTTGACCAACAAGGACACTCTCAGTCCCTGGGAGGCTGGGCAGTTATTCTTCTTCATCCTACTACTGCTCTACCCCCCCAGCTTGTCTACAAGCCTATGCCCTGAGGAATTTTCTGTGTAAAGGAGGAGAGAACAAGGTTATCAGGGTCTCTATATATCCAATGCTCTAGGTTGTAGGACAACCTACAAAAATGTATAGAGTTATACAGGACTCTGTTCCCTCGACACCCTCCTTGTTTCTGTAGCTATTTCCTCCAAGTAAAAGCCCTCCAGTTTCCAACTCGGACTCCACGATCTCGGCTTCACATGCACAGTCCCAAGGGAGCAGTCCTCCTTAGTTACATAACCACAGCATTTCCGCAGCACCCTGCACGACTGCTCCCAAACTGGATACGGGGCATCAATCAGGCAGCTTAGCGATAGAGGAGGTTTTGTGCTCAGTTTTCAGGGTGCAGTCCTTTCTAAACTGCTGTTGAATATACACTCCCTACACTGTACAGGATCAGGTCTTACTAGAGAAGAAAGTGGAACAAAAAGCAGCATGCAACCATGTAAATGTTGATTTTATGCTTGTCACAACAGCCAGCACTGCTGCATACCACATCATGTCTCTCCTTTTATAAAAAGTTACTTCATCTATACATGTTAAATAGTTCTGGTCTCACACTCCTCCCTTGCATAGCTGCTTTCTTAACATCAGCCTAACTGTGCTCTACCTTTAACATGCATACTCAAAAGTAGTAATGCAAAAATCAATGTCTTTAGGAATGAGTGCCACTTTTTCCTACCAAACCAACTGTTTAAGTCTTTCCAATTCAAAAAAAAAAAAGATTACACACACCAGACCAATTCCTGGCGATGTCGGGATTATGTTATCACATTTCTGCTAGTGTCACCATGATACCAAAACAGCTCAAGAGTAACAGCTGCAAGTATCATACACAAGTATTTCAGAACATACAGTGGTGCTGCACATACAAGTGTTTAGAAAGCATCTTCCTTCCATGTTAAAAATCCAGAGGGAAGTATCTGAAATTTTCACTGCACACCTAGCAGTTTAAGAGCTGGTTTTCTATCTGTACCATCTACATGAGACTCTCTTACTTAAAAAAAAGGCAACATATCCAGACAAACTAGGTTTTCAAAGTAGGAAAAAAAAAATCTCTAATACGGCTTGAAGTATTTCAACCTATTTACAAAGGAAAAAACAAAAACAAACCACAATTTTGCCAACAATAGCTTACTAAGAGCTATACTGCTAGAAAGTTGTGTGCCAGTTCTGGAAAGTCAGGAGTAATGAAATGAAAATAAAAGTGAGATGATCAGTGAGTGTCAGCCTAGATATCTTCTCTTCTCTGGGAACAACATGCCCTAAAATTAGGATACTTTCTTTTAAGCCATTAACAGAAATAATTAGTATGAGTTTGCTTACCTTAAAGTATTCTACAAGATCTCTACAGGTCACCTTGGATCCACTAATCTCTTTTTCTACCAAGTTTTCAGGAGCAAGCAGTAATGGTACCAAATTCCGCAGTTCGTTCTTAAAATCCTCATCTATATCTAGTAAAATTCAATCAATTTCAGAAAAAAAAAATCAGTTTTCTTCTCAGTCTTACATTTCTTAAAGGAACACTGATAACCCATGGCCCTTCAAAATCCACAGCGTCACAACTCTTGACTGCATTTTTAAGATATTTAAAGGCTTGAATGCATAATACAGCTTTGGTAAATTCTACCTACTCTTCAGTCTTAACTTCAGAGTGAGACAAGGTTCCATAGTCCTCGTAATATTTAAAGTACATTTCCCCAGTTACACCAACATCTTGCACAATAATCCCAAAGGTCCACGCCCTCAGCACAGAAGTGGCTGGCATCCCACTATCGGAAACCCACTTTTTTAGCCCTTGCCATTCTGATGCATTCCCTCTGTTGGGGGACAAGCAGCAATTGGAGGAAACCTGACTGCCTCTCATTCTGCAGTGGCAAAAAGCCTACAGCTTTTAAAGTCATTCTAGTTCTGATGTTTGGTTTAGCAAGTTCTTAGAGAAAAGCCTTTTAGTTTTAAGAAATTAGAAGTCTTTAATTTTGTGAATTCTCCCCTCTGGAATTCCTATTTTTCTTTAGAATCCTTATTTAGTGACCTTTAAGTATGTCTCAAGTTATCAGACTATAATCAACACCTAGACACAAAGATACCCATTTCCTCTGCCTGCTTATGTCCCTTACCTTCAAACTACTGAAAAGAACACACATTTCTAGATTCCATAGATTCACCTTTTAGCCTTGTGTTTTTCCAGTCAAGCATTTCAAAAGCCAAGCATTTCAGTGTTTAACTTCCATTGCAAAAGAAAATAAACTCAGTAATCTGAACCAAGAAACACACAATGGAAAGCTTCCTACCATTCAACCTCCCATCAAAACTTGGATTTGTTGCAACTTTAAGACCAGGGTGGGGCAACAGGAAACAGCCAAGATTACTGAAACAGGAGTGAATATGCTTCCTTACATTCTGTAGCTCTTCATGTTGGTTTTGCTTTACCTGAAGAAAAAAAAAAGGCAGTAAGAACTGCTGATAGTTTTGCAGTACTGCAATTAAGATTAAATATCAGCTTAAAAGCAGTAAGAGGACAAAAGTGTGTTTAAGCTTTCATTCCTGAACCTAAAAATGTCAAGTTCTAAACCTCAGAACTCTGCACACGAGTAGGAACATCACAAGTGTATTTTGTTAGCACAAAGCATTAGCTCACCATGCATCATTAACTTTACAGTAAGTTGTCACTTAAATTAGAAGACCACACTACGACTTCTGGAGACAACTTACCTGCAATCTTTTCTCTAGGAATTTTTTTCCTCCTTCCAAGCCATATGCATGTTCATAAGGATAACTCCAATCTCTAATTAAGAACATTAGTGTCTGTAACAGGAAAAACAACAACAGTGAATGGCTTGCATCATTCCTAAGGTGAAAAACTATCACACATGATTATTTTTAGTAAAAAAATTTCTAAGCTTTGACGCTCTAAATGAAGTAGCCTTGTAGATTTGTGGTGCATCTGCTTGTTTAAGGAAAAAAAAAAAACAAACAACCAACCAAACCCACACACGCAACTCCCTCCTTATCTGAAAGGAAGTACCGAAGTGTCTCAAAAAGCTAGCTTCCCTGTTCCATCGGTTTGCCTTTTGCTATCCCACATGGATTCCACTGTCCTCTCTGCCACCAGATGAAGGTCGAAAAGAAACCTTGACAGTTACTCTTGTATTGGACAAGGCGTTTTACAAAGAACGCATGGCGCCTGGGCCAATTGCAAGAACATTGGGGACTCACACTTGCAGGCTGAATATACTAGAGACAGAAGAGTCTCAAAACTCACCACTAACAGCAGTTGACTAGTATCCTTATGGGTTAAGGAGGATACTTCAGGATGGGAGATCTCAGCCTTTGTCTCCACTAAACAGAAGCAGCCTCAAAACCTTCTCTGGCCTAGCAACAGTCAGGAGGTGCTAGCAGTTTTGAAACTTTCCACGCTGAAGCCAGTAACACCTTGAGTAAATGAAAGGCAACACAGCCCTCCTCAGTGCTATTTCTTAGAGGCCACATAACCTTTACTCAGAACCATGTACCACCAGCAAAGACCAACCACATCTCAGAGTAACGAGTAAGCAGGCAGCGTGAAGCTTTCTTCCTTAACATCTGTACATCACTTGACACTCACTCCCTTCATGCCTTATAACTCAGGCACAGAGCTATACTTGCCCAAAACGTGACCCTCTTCAGTGTTTTTCCATTGTGTTTTTGCCAAGAAATATGGTGACAGGGAAGGAAAAATCAGTCTTGTAAAAAAACAGGCTGACTTCAGCCCAACTTAGTTTCTCTTCACAAATTATCCTGAGCTCATTTTCTACATGTTCAAATGCTTAAGATCCATTTAACATATATAGTTACCTGGAACGGCTTTTGGTAAATTTCTTCCATAGCTAGTCTTCCATACTCTGTAAACAACTGATAGAAAGAAGAGTGTAAGGGTGTCACATATCAAACACATTTTTCTACCATAAAATATTCTATTATGTCACTAGAAAATAAAGCATTCGATCTTAAATCCTATTACAGGTTAGGAATGGACAATACACCTGAAGAATAAGTACACCAAGCCTCGGTAAAATTCAGGAAGGAGACATGATTTCCACTGGTTTCACCGTGCCATTCCATAACTGTCTCTGCACCACAGCTCTAAGTTGGTGGCTTGGAGGCTATTCTCAGAGGAAGTGCTGGCTGCATCTCTCAGTAAGCCAGTTTCCAACACTTGTTTCCTATGCTAAGGAGGTAAGCTTGTCAACATTCGCCCCTTACTTCCCAAAAAATATTTATTCCTGGAAATCTCAAGGAACTTGGCTAGAGCCTATGTATCAGACATTTAAACACAAGCCATGTTCAGCAGCTTCCTAGATCTCTACTTCAGCTCATGACCTTAACTGATGATTGTTCTTTCGTTCCAGTATAAATGCAAGTGGCAGCTGTCTTCCTGTCATTGCTATCACCACATTTAATACCAGCAGCAGCATTCTTCTAAGGATTGAATGGGCCAGACAACGCACAAGAACACGAATTATGGACTGTGGTGGCTTTTTCAGCACAGGTCAATACTGTCAGGTGTTGATCCATGCTAGATCCCTTAAAGATCTTGGAGGTCAAGACGAGGGATGCACACCAGTATCCTCTAGTACCAGGTCACTGTTCTTCTGCATTAAAACTAACTTCTGGAGCATCTCAGATAAATTTTGTGGCTAAAAGGACAGTTACCTTTGTTGAACACAAGAGCATCTGAGAACTTACAAGACTTATTCAACACAAATTAACTTACAAGTCCTTGTCACCCTGAGCAAAAGAAGCTCTGAAGTGGCCAAGCACCCACATGAGACTGACTCATTTGATCCTAACTCTCTACCCCATCCACTTCCCTGCTATGTGGAAAAGGCAGCCAGAGACTAACAGTATTTCAGAATAACAGAAACTCCTGCTATAACAGAAATTCAGAATTTCCCTCCCTCAGCTCACACTTCCTTGCCCCAACTTTAAATGCACGGGTGTCCCTTACCCACTGCTTATATTTATCACCCTTCTCTTCCCTTCCTTCCCTCAAACCTCACCCTCCAGTGTAACAGAAAAGGATCACTATTCAGACTGCACTGAGGCAAAGGACCAAAGTCATAAGGAAAGCCTGGCTTTCAAATAATTAGCTACGGCTTCTTTTCTTTGCAGTGCTTGGTTGGGTTCTTTTGGGACACGGCAGGGTATCGGCCCTGTGATACTACTCTGTTAACTGAGAACAGCATCACAAGACTATGTTTAGTTAGTGCTCTTCTACTTCCAGTATTGGCAGCTAATCTTTTGCAACACTGATCAAGACAGAAGTCCTTTCAATCAGAAGACATGTAAAACAGTTTTAAGCTGTGACAAGGTCATGGCCTGAGCACAGACAGGCATTTGTTAATACACAAGCTAGCCTTTAAAGCTACAGGTTTTAAGCTAAGGAGATAAGATTCTTGCACCATTCACATGAAGCCAGAATTCAGTGGCCTTTGACCACAATGTTCCACTAGAGGATGAAAACACCACAGCAAGGAGAGGACAACTCTTTCCTGCTTTTGTTTCTAAGCAGAAATGAAACTCTCTAGAAGCTTCTCAGCTGAAAAAATAGAGAAAGCTTCTAAGTGGAAGATATTCTTTCTGCCCTGCCTCAAACTCCCACATTTCTTTAGAAAATGGTTAGGAAATACCATCCATTTTCCTATTTCATGCAAAAAGGAGAAACACTGGAACTTTCTTACTAATTACTTCCATAAATCCTTTTCCTTTCTCATGCTTTTGGGAATTTCAAAACTTACCATATAAAGAACAGACTTCAGAAAGATAAGCTTTAGCCACATGAGAAGCCTGTATTATTTTACCTCTATACTGGTACAGCAAAAGCATCACAGCACCATGGAGCTGATGCAAAGAACGTTGCTCTAGGCAGCACTAGTTTTAGCATCAGGTAAGCGTCAGTGTTTTAGATGAAGTATCAGGCAGCTCCCAAATCACAACTATGTTAGCAGGAACTTCAAGAAGAATGTCAAGACTATCAGTTCAGAAGCAGCTCAGTAAAAATTCAGCATATTCTTACCTGCAAATGTTGAAGGTCATCCTCCTGAATATTCTGGGACAAGTTGTATACCTGCAAAAGACAGTAAAAGAATTAGTGTAATCTGAAACAATTATCCTATATTCATGTAGTCTTTTATGTATCTTGAGTATTTTTACCCCCTCCAGAAAAGTCTAAAAAAAGTCAGCAACTAGAAAAGTGTCATGGAACGCACCTCAAACAAAAGTCACTTCCTTATATAAAGTGCTAGGGACAAAATCACTGCTGACCACCCTAATCCTTCTTAGAACAGCTTCTTCCCAAGGAAGCTAGCCATAAAGGAATCAGGGAAGACTGATGAATTCTTCAAATCACCACACAGGTGTGAGACAGGAGGATTGAGAAGGGCACATCTCTTTGCCATCCTCAAGTCCAAGTGCTCTAGGATTCAGTGATGCAGCAGCTGCACCCCTGACACAGAAATGACTGGGTAGTTAGTTCACCAGTTTTTTTGCTTTCAAATCTTCCCAGAGAAATCTGATTTTATCCAAGGAATTCGTGACTGTTTCAATAGCGTGAATACTGAACAGCAGTAAACTCAATGATGCATCAATAACCCACAACTTATCCTAACCACAGGAACTGAAGAAACAAACAAAAAGCCAAACAAATAAAAAAACCCAGCAGAAACTACCCCACAGGGCAGAACTAGTGTTCTACATTCTCCTGTCACTTTCATGTTGCAGCATGTCTGAAGAAGGTAACTTGCCATCCCTCAAGAACCTGCTCTTTTGGTACATTTACGGCACAAGCATAGAAGTAGTTTTGGGCATATCACAAGAGAATTGTCCGAAGTTTAGCCGATCACAGCGTAATTTCACCCCAAACTGTCTCAAAAGAGACTCTTTAACACATCTGTACAAAATTGCTTCTACTTTGACATCTTTTTTTTGGGATTCCCCAGTTCAGTTAGCAGTTTAACCCAGCTTGGCCTTGGATAACCTTGATTCCACAGAGAAACTTGCATAGTATACTACACTGAAAATAAGACATTAATTATGCCAGCTTAAATGACAGTTGGAGGAAGACATGCAGGTGAACTTTCCAAGTATGGCTAGAGAGATACTCTTTGATTGTTCAGGATAGAGGGTTCCTATAGCTACTGTTACTTGCCAGCAAAGGCATTCTCACCTGGACAGAGCTCGTCATGGTGCTCAGAGCAAAAACTGTTGCACAGTCTTTGATAGTGGATTGGCTATCAAAGGCACCTTGGGTATCCATGAGTAGTACAGCAACCTAGAGAGTTTTAAAGAGCAGCAATAGTTAACCAAATTGTTAACACTTTCAAACTCTGGGCCATTGGGATAAATTCTGCTTCAAGTAAAGCAAGTGTCTGCCCCATACCTACTTCTTAAACCTCAGTCAGCTCCCTGCACACATGCCTACACACACCTACAGCTGAGTAAGCAACAACTAGAGGGCCACGTCATCAGCCTTAAGTCCTTGGCCTTGTTACACTAGTTATCCTCTCCCATAGAAACAGCCTCCCTCAGCCCAGTGAGGGTATAGTGCAGAGTAACAGACAGCTCTTATTCACTGGAAGAACTTCAGTCTCAGCCGACAATCCAGCATAGTTCATTAGAGCCAGGAGAGAGACGGTTACTTTTAAAAATACAGGTATCTTAAAATAATTTTCAGAAGAAACCAAGATAATTGATACTGACTGTCTGCTGGAATGACAAGAATTGAAGTAATCTTAATGATAAAAGTTTATCTGCCCAATGCCCATCTTCGGGATCTACTACAATTCCCTTCTCTTTCAGTTAGAGATGACTGATAAGCAAGAATGAGTGAGCGATCTTCCCAGTGTACAAACGGATCCTTGCAACTTAACTGGTGTTTAGCCAGAGAACTGTTTAGTTAGCTATGAAATTTGATAAAGCTTCCTGCACGCTCCTAGACCACCATCCGTGGTGCTCAGTGTCCTATATCAATTGGTCATCAGATGTTTCCTTTGCAAATGCGAAGGGTATGAAAGTTAAACAACAAAGAGCTTATAGTCCAGAAGAACACAAATAGCTCAAGATATGCCACCAGTATTGTGGAGTAAATACTTATTAACAACATTCACATTTTGTTTCAACATGAAGATAAACACCTACAAACTTTGTAGTTAAACTAACTTTAGAGTTAAAAAAGACACATCAGCTTTGATTAGAATAGAGTTAATGCCTTTTACCCCACCATTAGACTTCGTCCTTTTTTATGAACTACCTGTTAAAACTCTATGGAAGGATCAGCTTCCAGACACAGAAGCTGTTTCCAGTACTTTTAGCCATGCATTATATTTCACTAGAACACAGCTACAAGCTAGAATACATTCTCACCACTCAAAAAACAGTGTTTGTTACAGAGCTGTTCTTATCACAGCATTTGTCTATATACGTAATTTATATCCATTACAGTTTTACAACATCTACAGCATAATCCACCCATCAGCCTGGACAAGACAGACTTTGCCAAAACAAAGTACTCTCAGAATGGGAATATTGTTGGAGACTGAAACTTACAACCCATCAGGAAAATGCACACTTGCAGTGACAGAAGGTCTCCAAATATGTTATGCAGCTACTGAATGTAAAGGAAAGCAGCTGATGTTTGAACTGCCTCCATGAAACCCATGCCTTTAGAAGTCTACACACAGAGGTAAAAATCATTACATACCCTTAAGTCAAGCACTTACCTTTGTTCCATTGGGTTTATCAATTACAAACACTTCACTCCAGATCTGAATCCCAGTGGTTTCCCGTTCACATCCACCTCTCCATGTAAACCCAGTCAATGGCTCAGTGTTTCCACCTATCCAGCAAGGAGAAGTCTACAAAACAAGAGGAGAAACTTACTTAAAACCGAGATTTAACTTTTTTAACATGCTATGTTTTAGCAGATTTCCACATTATTCTCTCATCTTCCTCAGAGCTGATTGACAGCACTACACAAAATATGAAAACACAGTGCCACTCTGCTGTGTTTCAAGGATCATCCACAAAGAAACACTTTTTGAGTCTACTGTATTTCAGCAGTTGCACAACTCTTCAGCCACTGAAGAGCATATGTGCACAGCTTTCAAGTCTCCAGCACTCAGAGCTAATGAGAACAGCTCAGTTTCATCCATTGATTCCACTTTGCACTTATGCTCTTCTTTCACAGTTGAGAGATCTCAATCCACACACAGTTGTAAATAGCATGTATTTTAACTACAGGAACAGCTAAACCTCTGCAAGGAATAAAAAAACCTGATCTTTACTTAATCCCCTCCCTTCCCCCTTTCAACTGCTGAAAGTAGCTAAGCATCTAAGCCCCCGCACTAACAGAGGCCAGGGCCAGCACAAGACTCTCAATGCCAGCTTGCAGAAGCCAAATAGAATCGCAAGGACCAGAAGATCTACAATTGATACTTGTCACAGTCACAAAATACTTAGGACAAAGGGATTTGGATTCAAGAGAAAAGGTCACGTTGAGAGTTTGATACATATCAATCAATCCATCTATATCAAAATTTTACTGGCACATTGCACACTTTGGGAAAGGCTATCAAAAAGTCACATACAGCTTGCAGCTAGCATTTCTGGCTGATGGTACCGTAACGAGGCCTTTGGTCCTCAAGGTCAGATAACACATGGAGCAGTGGCTCACACAGTAGAGCCCAGCCATTACATGAGCACATTTAACCCAGAAATGTACTGGGCAAGTAAGGAGCATGAACAGGTGCCCTGTGATAGGTTTATATACACTGAAATCCTACACAAGAAGTCCTAGGCAGACAATAGTTTAACTGATGAGGGGGGTTAAGAGAAAAACCTTTACTTCACAGACATGCTGGTAGAACAGAAAGAGGCATTTAATGAATTTGCCTCGGACTGCCCAGAGATTACCAGCCAGGAAAGTGCTCTTCGCGAAGGTCAAAGGGGAGACATCTCAATTGACTAGGTCTCTACTTTGGTAGGTCTCTACCTTGCTGACTCTGCACGGGCAGTTTTCAGAAAAGAGCTCACGACACATCAGAAAACAGCATGACCACCCAGGGGCTATATGGAATAGAAATACTTACTAAAAATAAGCGAAACTGCTTATTTTTAAAGGGGGATGGGAAAAAAACCTGCACACAACCCTCATGCCTAGCAGCATGCAGAACAAACCATACTAAGAGGAAAAGGCAATCAAGCAGTTCTGCACCAGTATTCTCCCAAATGCTAAGTGTACACACCATTCGGCTCTGCTATTTGGATCAGACATGGCAAAAGTAAATGAGGGGAGTAGATAAAAGTTAAGAAAATGAACACAGGTATCCAAGTGAAGAGAATCACAGCTCCTTAAATGTAGGCTGTCTGGGATTTTTTTTGTTTTGTTTCATCACACACATACACCTCTACCAGAGAGACTTAGCAAAATCTGAACAGCTTTGCCATGGAGTTTTTTATCCCAGAAGATGCTTTTGCACCCACTGACCACTTAGGAAATCAAAGCTCCAGGCCTATTTTGGGCTTCAGTACACTCCAGGACACAGTTTTGCACTGCTGAATCATGTATCACAGGTATTTGCCAATGGACTGTAGCTATTCACTTTTTTAAAAGAATCTCTTGTATTATTCAATGACATGTTCCATTTGTCATTTATCCAAGACTATTTTTTCCACAGTTTCGTCCAGAAATTGTCCTTATTTGTAGCCATTCAGACGAAAACTACACAAATCTTTTAACAAGTCCCTCAATGAGCACTAGATACAATCACAATTGATTTCATATGTGATTCATATCACAGGAGACTTTGGTATCTTAACAGGCACAACTTCAGCCGAAGCTGCTTCATCTTGTGCATGAGGCACTGTAGCCTGTCTCTGACCTTTGCATCAGTTTGAAGCACTTCTAGTTTGTTACCTGCATCTTTCCTTAGTTAAAACTCAGTATTTTAACAATCTCCATCCATAAAGTTGGCTTGAAAGATATTCAAGAGATGGAAGGAGCAAAAAAGACTTTGTTCCTACATGAACTCAAGCTAGAAGTTGCACTAAGGAAAGGACCAATGCAGCTTTATTTTGCATGGTGCCATTAGTACACAGTGCACCTTGCAGATTAATACAAGCTAAGAAGGTCATACCCCTGTAAAAAAAGCTTTTAAATCTAAATTTACTAGTGTTACTGCACCCAACGCTTATTAAGGCTTAAACTGCAAAGATCACAGGATCCTTTCAGCAGCTCGCTGAGTACACAACTGCTGCTGTTTTGTGGCAGATTATTCTGTTTCATGTCAAATGAGCAATTGTAACACTAACTATCGGTGCTTGAAGTGAGATGCCCACCTCCCTGAGGTTAGTGACCAACCTCAGCCATGCCAAAACTCTACTTGCGGCTTCAACTGGCATAAGTGAGCTCTTCAGAACGGCAACTATTCACATGACCTCCACCTCTTGGTGTGAGACAAGAAAGTGGGATTCTGAAGTATCCTGGCAAGTTTTTCATCATGCATGTGAATATCCAGAGGATATCCCAAAATTGCTTGATTAGTGTACAAACTGAATGCAGATGCTTTAGGATTTTGTGTAGGATCCAATATTTATTTCACAGAAAATAAAGACTTGTAATTACGCCTGACTGAAGATGGAGCAATCAGACTAAAGACTATTATAAAAACTATACCAAGGCCTGTCCTCCTGTACTGAAATTTGCATAAGCATAGAGGATACCATTTGACTTGATACAATTTTGCAGTGCTTGAAAGAGGAGGCGTTGCACTTATCTTCTCTCATCCCCAACTCCCATCAATCAGTTCGCAGCAGCTCTGATGCTTGTCAAACTCTTTCCCCAAGCCAGTTTACATCACTGAGCTGGCACGAAAATAATTCAGCAGAGTGCAGTGTCTTCTGATGCATCATTGAGTTGGATCAGCTCCGCTAAGGGCCTGCAAGCATTACAGCTTCAGAATGCAAATGCCTGGCCAGAAGCAGCACATGGCGAGCAAAACCTCTCTGCTTTTGGTAACAGACAGTTGTTACAGTAGATGGCCAAGTTTGCCTTCATCTTCAGTTTAAGTGAAACAAATGGTATTGTGAAGGACACCTATAGAAAACTGAGAAAAGTGACTGCACAATAAAAGGAACAGAGGCATCATATTACAAAAGGCTGAAACAGTGTTTCAATCCATTTTGCTTTATGAACTTTTGTTTTATTTCACAATCTGAAAGTTGAGAGTATTTGCTTCAACCCCGCCCCTTCCATTTTTAGAAGGGGCTAGCACTACCTCCACCCAGACACCATCTAGCTCAGATCGGTATACTTCTGGGGAGTTTGGGTTTTTTGTTTGTTTGTGGTTTGCTTGGGGCTGTGAGGGGTGGGGTTTGTTTTGGTTTTAATATAAACAGGACACTAGAGAGAGTTAGGTAGTATACACAGACAAAAAGCCACCCACTGAACAACTGTATCAATGAAACATTTATTCCTCCCCAGGTTAAAAGAGTATTAAGAAGTTGGGAGCACCAGCTTGCTACTCTGTATTCCTCCTACTATATCCTCAGTGTCTTTCTTACACAGCTCTTTGCAAAACAGTGAGAAAAATTCAATAGCAGGCCCTACTGAGAGTGAGAGAAAGGAAGTCTTCATCTACCAACTACCAGCAGCTCCTTTGCAATATTCCCATATTTCCTGTAACTGCAGCATTCATCTTTGTTTCTCCTGAAGCCAGTTAGCACAAAGGTAAAATAGAGACAGTCATGGTTAGTTTCTGCTACCACAAATTCCAACTTCAAAGAACAGTGACCAAAAAAGGAATCAGTTCTGGGTTTGTTTTTTTGTTGGGTTTTTTTGGTTGGGTTTTTTTTTGGGGGGGGGTGGGGTGTTTGTTTGTTGTTTTGGTTTTTTTAAGAGCTTCAAAAAAAAAAATCAAACACACACTGAATTGTCAATATTCACTATGCAGAGTAAAAGAAACACACCACAACCTGTGACAGGCAGATGCGTATGCTCATAGGAGACCCTACCCCACCTTCTCCGTATCAGCCAAGAGTTCAAAGTACAGTAGACACATGACAACACCAGCCAAAAGCTACAAACTAAGAGAAGAAATTAAATTTTGGATCAGTTATTCATTAACTAATGACTTTAAAGGATTTTAAAAGTTCCTGGACTATGTTCAGAGACACATTCCAAGCAGCAAACAGAACACTTTCTCCCTTTTGCCATACCTCAGATTTAAGCAGATTTAGTCCTCCAATAGTTACCTGGTAAGACTCTTCTTTTTGCAACAGTGGGTAAGCTAGTGCTACAATATGATTTCAGGAGATCAAGTCAAAGCAAGATTCCTTCAAGCCACCACTTGGATGAGCCCTTCCCCAAAGCTCAACTAGCAGGCCACTGCATTCTCTCATTCAAGTTCTTCTCATGCCCACTTACATCGGGACACCAATAAGTTCCCTTGATAACTGCAGGAAAATTTGTATTGAAAAACTGTTACCTATATACACTTCTTTACAGCGTAGAAATAGAGTAGCTGGTTTACTCATCCCTCAATAAGCAAGAAAAATTTGACCTGTTATATTTGTGCTCAAGCCAAGAAATACAAAGGTAAATGACTAAAACACCAAATTACTTTTCTCCTGCAAGGAAAAATACTGAATTACTCACCCTGTTATACATGTATCTAAGCATGAAGTCCAGCAGAAAAGATTTTCCTTTGCGGAAAGCTCCTGCTACAGACACAACTACTATGTTAAGATCTTTGATGTGTTCCTGAAGCAAGATTTTTTCCAATGCTTCTTCATCTAATTCAAAGTTATGGTCATCTTCATGAGCAAGAACGATCTGTATGGGGCGCGGCTTATCCAAATCCACCTCATCATCTGAGTCTGGCAGGGCGTCCGAGTCAGCTAGGGCATCCTCCTCCTCCTCTTCCTCATAATGCTTACCTGAAAATTGACAGGTTACAATACATTAGTAAGTCAGACCTTAGGGCCTTAGACACTTCTTTGAAGTGAAGCCTTGAGCTGGGCTTTCAGTCCCAGCAGAGTGATGTTCTTGGGAACACACATATGCAGACAATGAGATCAACAGCAGTTCCCTATCCGTTTTAGTGAGCTTTGCATATAGTCTATATTTCAGATCTGCAGCATTCTGTGTTTTAAGAAATCACAAAAGAAAACCAGTTTTCAGCATCAAAACCCCTTTTAAAGGCTCCTTAAGTATAACTTCCATCAAAAATCAAGGGCGTTTCTTATCTGGAAAAAAAAAAAGAATTTGTTTAAAATAATCTCCAAAGAGGGCCAAAACAGATCATTTCTAGATCATCACCACCTTATACTATCGTAAGTGGGGGAAACTGAAGAAATAATCAGGGTTTTCTGTTAGTTTTGCTTGCCAACATGTACAGGCAAGACCACTGATCTAGTATGTAACCCCAGGATTACACATATCAGGAGATTAAGTTCCTCTCCAATTCCAACACATTACACCTGTTCCAATTCTGAATACAGCACAGACTTCAGAGTGACTATTCACTGCTTGCAAGAGGATAAACTCCTGAGCATGTGCAAGGCCTAACACTTCTGGGATAAGAAAAACAAAAAAACATTGAAGTAGTTTCTGGATTCATACTCCTCCCATGACACATCATTAAGCAAAATTTAGTAACAGTAAGTACCAACTCTTTCAAAAAGAGTTAAGAGAATATTTTACACTCAATTTAAAAATCAATACCCTTTCAGGATCAATCAGTAGCTCAAAGAACTGTTAACTCAGATGAAATTTAAGTTACTAATGAATGATTAAGGTAACACGGCCCTTTAGACATACAGCGCAATAGCACCAACATCCTATTTTCCTAACTTCCAGAATTCAGGAGTTACTGAGTTAGAGACCTGAAAAAAATCAAACTGACCTGTCCAAGATGAAGTCTCCTTCTTGTTCAGGTATTACAACTTTATCACTGGCCTGATTCCACTTTTCCTACCAAGCATCTGGAAGCGGTTTTGTGCCTACAGAAATGCCTCCAATTCCAGATTTATATTTCACTAACATTTACTCTACCAGAACCCCATACAAACAAACCTGACTGAGGCACCTTCCCAGGAGTTACTTACCTGGGAACATCACTAAATGAATCTAAGTACCCTGGACTGCTAGCCACACTTGCGTTTCCATGCACTACTTTAACAAACAAGCAAGCATCTCTGGTTACTTGATGCACTGCATGCATATGTTACATGGCAGCCATGCTTCCTGTAGAAGCAGCCCAAAAGCAGTGTTCTCTCGCAGAAGGTGTCATGAGGCACCATGCAACACACCACAGTTTAATTCACTCATGTCAGAGACCCTGCTCATACCCACTGAACCTGCCAAGTCATTCCTGCCAGACTTTGCATCCTAGATACCATTCTCAGCAAGACTTATGAACAGTGCTCCAATGCGCTCTGTTTTATGGATGTAATGATACACTTAAGTTATTACCATCAACTTGAAAAACTGGTAACATGGTGACCCTGGAGTTCTTCCAGTGACTGTCTCTTTAGCTGATTCTGACAATGTTTCACTTTATTGCAAATCACAGAGGACATTTCCATTTCCAAGCATCAACTCTGTGCTGCCTCAAAGGCCAGTGGCACTAAATCTTTAAAAAAAATTGTTTGAATATATTAAGATAACGTAGTAGTACTTGGTTTGAACAGGAAGTAAACTTGAATGCTTAAACCTTAAGCAGCTAGAACTAAAAGCCAGTGTTATCCAAGTAGGTGTGCAAAACAGCCCCTAGCATCACCCTAACTCGAACTGGTTGACAAAGCAGGCCAAAAAAATTCAATTGCACCAGCAAGCCTGACAGGTGAAAGGAGTAACTTTAAAAAGAAAAGCTGTCAACAGGACACCAAACTATACAAACTACATCAACACAATATTGGTCACCACTTCAGAAGAAAAACTCCCACCTTTGGCCTAACACATTTGTACTCCCAGAAATTAAACAAGCCCTTTTTTGAAGGAGTTTACAAAACAGGTTTTGCCCCATATAGGTAGCATCCTTTGTAGGCCTTGAGTGCACAGCCCAAGTGAGGTATGAATATTTTAACAGTCAGAAAGAAAGCCTTCAGTGTCACAGCCTAGAAACATAAAGCAAATGATTCTATTGATAAAAGTATTAAGACTAGATCACTCCAAGAACAGATGCCTGAGTTTTAGCACACAGATATTCACACAATGTACTGAAGTACCTGCCTTCTACATACTCCCCAGGTAACAAGTTTAACTTGATTACTTAAAACAGCCTTACATTCTTTTATTCAAACCCATACATCAGCTGCAGTAAGGTATCAGTTCTGTAAACTACGGTAGACTGTAAAATAATCTGAAGCAACATCTGCAACTTCTCTTCATTTACTTGGAGCCTGACATTAATCATCTCTTCCTACCTGGAAGTCATCAGAACCTTAGCAGACCTCAGAGCACAAGTTGTAGCAGAATCCTTTCACAGAGCATAGCCACCCAAAGCCTCTTCAAGCCAAGACGCTTTCTGAACAAACAAGTAGAGTGGTCTTTTATCACTGGTTATTTCTAAACAAACAGATTCTCGCTATCACAAGTAGATAGAACTATCAAGAGCTTACACACAACATGCCCATGAAAAGCTCAAAGCATCTTGTTAACAGTATTCTGCACCCCCGGAGCTCACTTAGCTCAGAGGGGACAGGAGAGAAGTTTAATCTTAGGTCCGATTCAATTCCTATTAGATTTCACTTACCAGCAGAAACTGGAAAGTCAAGTCCAGAGCATCAAGTTGGGTTTTTTAATTGTTTTGGGTCAGGTTGGTTTGTCAGAGGTTTTTTGACTAGCCAGCCTAACATGTCTGAAAGCTCTCAGCCTACCTGAAGAACAGACCATCACTGCCATGAATCAAGCACTTTAGAGGGTGGAGAACTACAATGTTGCCAGATATGAAGGAAACTTGATCCCTCCAGAAGAGCTGGTTTGATGACTTCACCCTGAAGTTGCAAAGAACACCCTTCCCATCACGGGATTTTTAACTAGTTAGCAATTACCAAGACAGATACTGCACAAGTTAAGCATGTTAATTGCAGCACGAGTGCTACTGCTGGTTCCAGCAATGTATCAACATATGCTAACCTGTCATGTGCTCCTAGGCAGATGTCGCAGCCTTTGTGGTTCTTTGTACTACCTTCTGGCTGCTCACCCTGTTACTCTGGCTAGTCACTGCCTCAGGCAGCATTGGAGTACTTTGGAAGCCCTTCTAGAAGGCTTCAGCATCCTGGGCAGAAGGGTCACATTCTACTTCCAAGAACTACTTTCAGAGCAGTCTCTCAAAACAATGGTCAGGACAAGAAGTCCCACTTCACAGTCCAGTGTTCTGCAAAAGCTGCAGAAGCATTGTAGTAAATTCTGCAAGTAGTTCATCAAATAAGCATGCTGATAGCACTGTCAAATCAAGTCAGGCCAGGAGTTAATGAAACTCGGAACATGAAGCCCTACTCCTTACTTCACCCTCCCTTTCCTCACCTGCCCCAGCACAGTCATAACATACTACCTGAAACACAGAAAATAAGTGGATTTGTCCTAAAGCCCAATCTAAGGGCCACAAACTGCTCTGGGTTCTTGCAATACTCCAGTCCCAGCAAATCAAGTATAGGAAGGGATGAGGACTAACTTTGGAAGAGGTGGTGTTCACAGAATGACTGCCCCTACACTGAAGTCCTTCTAGCCAACTGGACAGTAATTTGGACTTGCAAAGCTCATGGCAGCCTCCCTATACAGGTCTCCATGACAACACATTCAGTACTGCCACAGAGGCAAAGCAACAGACTTTTGTTGTTTTGGTCTTCCTTTTTTTTTTATAGTGTCTCTTAACACTTTAAGGGGTCCAGTTCCATCCCAGTAATTGGGTTATGGACCCAGCACATCCACCCCATACATTTACAGAGAGCGGTCATTTCAGAGGCATGGCTAATGGCTCCTTGCACTGCATGCAGAACAGTCAGGCCATGCTGCCTCTGCCAGAGTACTACATTCAGGCTGGTAGATTCATCTAACTCACAGGGCTGTCTCAATGCTGTCAGAAATCCCCACATGCACAAGAACACTGGACCTCAGGCTTTTAGTACATACAGAAGGGCTCTCATCTGTCAAAGCATTTGGCAGTGGAGCTTGTAGCAGAGTGCTGCAGGCCTAGAAAGTCATAGCTACATTTTTCTTTCTTTTCAAGATACTCATCTGACCTTTGACGCTTTAGTACTACTGATATAACACACTCCAGACTACAGTCATATCTACCGCTCTGGCTGGAGCTGATGCAAAAAGATCATCAACTGGACTTACCCCTGAAGTGTGTCATCCATTCAGGCCTATTACTATGGCTGTTTGCTAATCACTCCCTACTCCATTTTGGCTTCCTCCAACCTGAATCATTCAATTAGAGCATGTGAGCTAATGGACAGTTCTGACTGTCCATAGTAACTTCTAACCCAGGTCGAACAGGCTAGGAAATACAAGAGAAGCAATACTGTATAGCAAGACACAGAAGCAGACAGACTTGAATGGAAGCACATATAGCCAAGAAGATATTACCACCCAGTTTCCCTAAAAGCTCTTCACTCAGCAACAACTACAGCAGGACTACTATTGACACTCATCAGCTAAGTATCCAGAACAAGCACCTTTTGTTGAAACGCTAAGCCAGATTTTGAGAACAGTAGCTTCTTGTGTATGTACAGACTATACTTCAACTGAACAAACTCAGCTAAATAACCCACTTCTTGTAGTATGAGGTAAAATGAAAAGCTAATTCCTGCTTCCCCTAAGTACACAGCTAGTAGCTGATGACCTGTTTGTTCTGCAGTGTAAGAACATGGGAATGAACAGTCAGCTCAACCTGCATGTTATAAAAGTCAGAGACAGCCTGCTTTAAATGCAAGTTCCTTCCTTTAAGCACATTAATTCAAACAAAGTACCAACATAGCTACCTTTAAGTTTCAACCCAAGTACAGCCTGAGCTTGTTAAACATATTACTGACATTCTTTACAACGAAAAAGCGGACTAATTGCTAAACTCAGTTTGTTTTAGATACAGTACAGGTTTTTGATCAACAAGCACTGAATGACAACTAGTAATTGCTTCTCTGGACAGCGGGTTGGACACAGACCACTGCACACAGCTGCAGCACAACATTAAAATAAATTTAAATCCCATTTGCTTTCTAGTGGCTTAAGACTTGAATTATGAACAAAGATTACAGAAGTCACTTTCATCAGCATAGATGGCTCTCATCAGTACTCCTTCCATTTCCTCCATCACAAGGAGTGACTAAGACTTCACTGTACATCAAGCTAGTAGTCTTATTTTTGTACAGAAACCTGCACTTTACTAGAAGTCCAACTTTAAATCAAAACTTCCAGTATCCCTAGATGCTTCAGTTCTCAGCAGCCCTGAACACTTTTTTTCCTGGTGCTCTACAGACACCACATGTTTGCGTCCGTACAAAAGCAATCTAAGTCTCCCCCTCATAGTTCAATACAGATGGACGGTAGGCTCCCGCACACACTTTGATGGTAAAGCAAGCTGAGTGGGCTACACTAACCTCAAATCATCTGGCTTGAAATCTTGTTCTACCTCCAGGGCCTGAGGGAGTTCACAGCTTGAAACAAAAGCTTAAAATAAGGTATTAAGAGGAAAAACTGTTGCACCACATTTAAATGTAACACATTCTCTCAGAGCTTCACCTAGGAAATTTTCCTTAGAGAGAAAGGACACGAACTGTTTAAATGTTTCTTGTTTTGGTGTAGTGAACTGAGGAAAGTGTAGGCGTGTGTAGGGTGTAGAAAAAAAAATAGGTTAACCTTCAAACCTTATTTGGACAAGGTAAAAAATCTGGTACATCTACTGAAGAAAACAGATCACTAGATTTAAGTCACAAAATTGTCCTCCCCTTTCTCCAACAGTCCTACTCCACGCAATAAACTCACAGCAAGATCGACATGAAAGCTATGGGGCTGCCACAGACCTTAATGCATCACTGCTTTCCTATCGCTAACTAGCAAATACTGCCAAGTAGCTCATTTTAAGGCCAGAAATAATTAAATGCTTTAAATATTTCAGCTATAAATAGGACTGATGAGCTAAGTTCCAAAGACTTGTTTGGATAGCAAATAAGACGGACAGATGAGCAGGGAAGAGGGGAAGACACATTTAACTCTTTCTGTTCCTTCAGGGCAATGGGATCTTAAGGGACAGATCTAGAACTGTTACATAAACTGTGAGCAGAAGCGAGAAGTACCTGAAGCTACAATTCTGCCAGGAAAGGGGAAAAAGAAGCTATTCTGATGACCTAGATACCTATGAAGCGTCATAACTAATCAAACAATAGGCCTGTCTGCTCTTAAGTGCTTTAAATTGCTTCTCTGTTGAATGGCCTGCATGCATGCAGCAGCAGACAGTTCTCCCATAGCTATGCAAAATACTGATAAGCTGACATTTTGCATTCTTGATTTAAGGGGACAGAAAAACTAGAGGGAGACTTCCTTATAATGAAGAGGTACAGCAAAAAAGTTAACCTTCAAATTCAGCTATTTTCAGCAAATGCACACAAGTAATATCAATAAGCAGAGACTAAGGCAGAAGCAGCACAAACCCTGACACAACCTCGTAAGCAGCAAAAAAAAATTTTATATATATAAAAGGGTTGCTTTTCTGAAAGCACATCCTGAACTTTAGTAAGAAAGATGTTTCTCCATAGCTACAAGGAAAAACCTGGAGCATAGGGATAGTGACAAAGCATGCTTCTTATCCTTCTTCCACTCTGCCTAAAACCCACAGCTATTATTAGCACACTCACTGAAGGACCTAACAGGATCTCTACCCACAGTAAGGTTTACCAGTACTTTTCCAGCCCCCTCAAAGAATGCTGCTTTAGAATACTAAGACTAAAGCAGACGAAAGGACTAGAAGGCCTCTTCCTCATCTTCTCTCCCCTTTCTTACCCATCCCCCAGGTTCTTGAACATCGGAATGAGAATACACCAGATCTGACAATGCCCTAGTTCACCGTGGACTCTGGAAATGGCAAGTGAAAGCCCTTTGTGAACACTGCAGGCTAACTGGATCCTTGCAGGCCACACAGATTTAAACTAGGCAGACTTCTGCCTGTACTTCACAGTGATTTTATTTAACCTTGTTGCTCACCCAAGAAGATTAACTGGTTTAGGCCATAACTACTTTTTATGTACCTTGTCATGGTAAATACACATATTCCTTACGTTAGGAGTTGAGAATTTAAACAATAATCAGTTAACCCAAACCAAGATTTTGAGTGAAAAGGACAGGAAGAAAAGAGTAAGGCGAGAGATGCCAACTGCAATTACCCCATGTTTGACCTTTAGATTAGCAGCCAGAATAGGTTTAGTCACCCAGCTGCATCTGTACCACGGCCACAGAGGACCTCAGCAGCAAGCAAAGCAAGTGCTCACTTCTGCCGTACAGGCAGGTATGCCAAAGGGCCAGTTTTCACACTCATTTCCAGGATAAACAAGCTGTCAGTCAGGAACACCAACAGGTTTAAGGGAACAGAGCAAGCCAAAGAGGCTTTCATTTTTCCTTTTTGATCAAGCAATGCTTCTAACAATCTGACACTTCTAAGCAGGTGATCTTCTGATCTTTTAGCCCAGCCTCCAGTTTATACTCAGCTTCCCACCTCCCTGCAGTTCCCGAAACTAAGAGAGCCTCCCTCCCAACTTCTCCAGCACTGAACTCCATAATTCCATTTTAATAAAAAGTTCTACCTTTCATTTCAAAGAATGAAGAGTAGTACAGGGAGAGACTGGGTTTACCTTAACACACTGCCTTCTTCGTAGCTAGCAAAACTGAGGCAGTAACTACCTTCAGACACCTTCACGGAGTATTTTAATACCTCCTACCTCTCCCTTCTCAACTGTTCTTAACCTGGTAGTGTCATTAACACACCCATCAGATAAAAGGGAAGTGTGACCAGGGGAAAACACAACACGTGCCAACACAATTAACACCCAGATCAACAATCTGAATCAAAACAGGAAAAGGCCCACAGAAGTCCCATTTAGACAGAAATGAAATAAAAAAAAAACCCACCACATTTTGCATGTGTTCACTTTATCTCCACTAGAGGAAGTGATTTTTCTCACACAGCTACAACAAAGGTACTTTTCATCACAGTCCCTGATGCTAAGCACATAAAGAGGCCTGGATTGTCACATCACTTCCCTGCAATTAGCATGTAATAACTGATACAGCACCTAACCACGTCCATGTAGTTCGAAGCCCTGCAGCTACTCTCCACAACTCCTGAGCCTCTGCCAGGCATCTTTGCTGTTGCTGCTCAAAAGTCCCTTGCTAAGGCAACAGCTCAAAGTACATTTATTCTGCCAATGGGACAGTACTGGTAACTGTCGCCTCCTTTCTCCCCTGTTCCCTCTTCAAGCCTGTTTCCGTAGCACAGCTGAGACTTAGCCATCCACTCACACAAGGGCTCTCCCACTCTTTCCCATTTCCAGTACCACACAGTACCACACTAACTTTCCTGCTAATTTTGCCACACCTCCAATGCTGCTGCAAGTCAGCTAAACAAACCAAAGCAGCAGAAACAGAAATTAAATATGAACAGTTTTCTACAAACTGTATCACCTCAATAAGAGTCCAACGAGCACTAGAGCTGAAGACAAACAAAAAGCAGAGCTATGCAGCTTCATCTGCAGGGCGTATGGTCGGCTCAGCTGTACTGTTGAACAGTACAGGACTGCTGCCCTTTGTGTTGGCACCACCGTCCGAGGTCCAGTCACCAACTTATCTTGAACAAACACAAGGTGATGTGCTGTGCACTCCACAGCCTCCAAAACAGCTGCACCAGCACAACTGAAGGGGAGGCGCAAGCTCCTTTCCTGGGCCAAAAGAAAAGTTCAGCTTCACAAATTAGTGAACCTGGAAAACTTCTCCAGACTCTCAGAACTCACAAGTACAGTTAAGAAGCATGTTCACGTGGAGACTGACTTAGTGATATGTGATAACACTGCAAAGTGGGGTAGACAACTGGGCTGTAACTGGATCAGACTGTGTGTTGCCAAGGATGCATCCAGATCTGGAAGAGTTCAGATTTAGGCTGGACTAGCCAACACATTTGTTAACCTTCACTTAACAACAAGGTTTCCTTCCTTTGCAAATGGAGGTTAACACTAGTTTCAGTTTTGTCAATAACATCGGCTAGGATGTGGAACTGGTGGGAAGACCTTGAGCTTGGCATAGTCCTTCCTGCACTAGAGGAGCATTCCCTTGAATGTTCCTACTGAATATACTGAACCTGCTCAGAGCTGTCTCTGCTAAAGAGCAGATTAGAAGAATTTTGATTTCAAAGTCACCAGTTAAGTTTTCACAAGGACGCTGTAAAACACTTACACTTTAGTCACTCTGTTCCATGCAACAAGCATCAGTTCAAGTATCAGTTCAAAGGGCTCAAGACTTACCTAAGCATCTTTAGCATCACTCACAGAACTTGTTACCACAGAAACCTCAGCCACTGCTAGCAAAGCAAGCATCTTAAGAACAGTAGCATTTCTGGGTTTTAAACAGCATTTTCCTGCGACAGCAAATGCCGTTGTTATGTGTATGCTAACTGCTGCTAGCTAGTCAAGCCTATTGGCAACTATAACATTGGGGGGAAAAAGAAGAGAGTAATACCTGAGGTAAATGCAAGCCACACCATCCTCCTGAAAGGAACAACAACAGAAGGGGAGCTGGTTACTACTTCTCTTTATTACAAGTTGGACTAGTCTGAATACATCTAGCCAATCTAACCGCTTTTCCACAGGACAGCACACCACACCATATACTGAGACTACAAATGGTTTTAGTATTCATCTTTCACTTGGGTGGAGAAGAAGAAGGAAATACAATAATCTGAAGACTGTATGTTTAACACCCCCCTCCAAGCAACAGTTTAATCTTTGCAGATCATACTTGTTGTCCTCATTCTGTGGATCCACGAAATCTTTCCTTACAGTGTACAGAGGGCAAACACTGGGGAGAGAAGTCTAAGTTCAGAAGACAAAACCAAACAGAGGTAGCAGTGTGTTGTTCTTTAAAGCTCACAAAAGCTTAATCTAGACAGTTCTAATGCACTACAGAACTAAGAAGTCAACAACAGTTTAGACTACAGAACAGCTCAGTTTGATATTTGATTAATGAAACAGTGATATGTCTGCAACTCAAAGTACTTAGACTGGGACTCTAAGAATAACATCCAGTCTATCATGAGCCAACTTCCAACCTCTTTAAAAGCACCAGATCGCATTTTAAGGATCTTCTCAAACAAGTAGGATTACTAGGAGCATCTGAAGGTTCCACAGCAATCGCATCTGCTATCTAAACGCTCATAGTGGACAGACAGCATGTTTTTTTTTCCATTGAAAAAATTAAGCTTAACAGCAGAAGTTGCATTTCTTAATGCTCCTACCATCATTATTTTATTTTGCAAGATTTTTTTTGCCTTTTAGATCTCAGAACATAACACATGCTAAGTTTTCAGTAGCTACTTACTTCTACAGCACAATTAGCTCTAGGAAAAAAAAAACCAGTTCCGCCCCCCAACTCCCAAAAGCATTACTTACTGCACTTTTCCAAACAATGTTTATACTAAGTAGTCTAACATACTAGCATTTAGAAAGATCTCCTTTTAAGCATTTTGTACTGCATTCCCTCCCTTATCCTCATGACAAGCTTAAGACTTTGTTGCTTGGAAGATAAGTGATGACTGCCTTGAGGGCAACTTTAAGGCCATGTTTAGAATCACACTGCTGTTACTACAAGAACAATTCCTTAGTATTAGTTCAGAATTACAAAGTATTTAAGAAATTCTCTCTTAAAAGCAAGATGACTTCTTGTTTTAAGAAAGTGATTTCATTATATCAAGAACTTTAACATAATATTCTAGAGCGGTCCTTTTCACTACTACTCTATGTCTAAGCATTATGTTAAAGGAAGCCAAGCTTCTGCCTCCCTGCCTAGCAGTTCATGTACTTCAAGTGACTGTTCCTCCCCAGAAACCAGTACCAGGATGATTTCTGTATTAGACAGAAGATTGGTACTTTTCACTTCCCAATTGTTTAAGGTTCAAAGGTACAAAGATGGTACCTTTCACTTCCCAATTGTTTAAGGTTCCCCAAGTACATCACACTACACAGACCAAGATAAATAAATGAACAGCCAGCAGTAAAGGCCAAAAGACCCTTTCTTACATTTACCTGAGGAGCTAAAAATGCAGAAAGGGTTGAGGAGGGGAAGAGAATAAAACACAGCATGCAAGTTTGCAGGCAGTATTATCACAGGATTGGGCTTACAGAGACAGTTAAAATAACTGCACTTATTCTTCCACTCAGCAGTACCATCTTGTTTGAGAAGATAAGAGGTGATAACAACTTTTCCAAGTATGCACAACATACAAGAAGTAGCCCTAACATGTCAGTACAAGCAGTTGACACATGTTCTCCAGCATGCTTCTAATTTTTAATCCAAGGAAAACAGTGCCCTGCTGTCCTGGAACCATTACACAACACATTGCTCAAGAAACACTTCAAATATTTTACTGAGATCAGTAAGAACTTGTAAATTCAACACTACTATCTCTAAGGTGATGGTAAAAAAAACCATATTATGATTTGACACTAACTTCAGACTGGAACCTGATTCTGATCTCACTTCAGCAACAACTGCATAAGAGCAAATTAAGCTCTATTCTCAAATACCAATCTACTTGGAATCACATTCTACACTCTGTGTCTGTAATCTGTACATTTTATTAGTTCAGGTCTTCAACTCCACTGCCTTCCAGGTTTCAGCTTTTATTCCAGTCTTTTAAGAGAAACCTGCCAAGACGTGCAGTAGCACGCAAACCCTACCTTGCCATGGAGAAATCACTGGTATCTAGGGCTGAAAAATGCAATCAGTCATTTGCTCATTGTCTGTGCTGAAAATACATCTAGAACAAGAAAAAAATATTAGATGAGACATCTCCCCTCCTAGCAAAAGCGTGTCAGAATATCCCTCATACCATACACAAGCCATAAATAGTGGCCCAGTAACCAAGCTGTAAGGAGAGTCCTTTCCCAAAAGGCAATTTGTGCAGTCTTATAGCTTTGACAGTTCTCTTGCCTGTTCTCCCAGGATGCAGAAGAGCAGGGTAATTCTTTTAAAAGAGGCTGGTCTTTTATAAATCATTTCTGCACATGCCCAAATGGACTTCTCTTTCACTTTCTATCTGATTTCCTATTAGCCCTGTTCATGAGTTCATCAAGCTAGCTCCTAAGACAAATTCCAATATCCAGCTCACCTGCATTCATGCAGGTAACTTTTGTCAGACTGCCTTGGATGCTATATGGCCCAGTGATGCCATCTTTGGTGTCAAACGTTCTGCTTTAAGTTCTTCCAACCTTAAAGAGGAGCCAACTATTAACCTTTTCAAAATTAGCACAGCTTTTTTTTTTTCTGTTTAGTTAATGGAAAAGGGAGAAGAGACTTATTTAGCTTCACAGATCATACTAAGCACAAAGATCTACTATTTTCACACTAGAATGAGATACAAACTAGTCTTGTTACCTCAAGGAGTAACATCCCCATGGAGCGGCTGGAATTCGCAGTGACAGACTCCAGGCAAACTAACTCGAAAGCTTTAGGATATGTAAGTACACGAACAACCTGCTATGGGGGTAATTCATTAAGTGAATTTACCAGCTACAGCACTATAATGGCACATGTACGCTCCCTCCCAAATGCAAAGGGGGAGGGTAAGCGCCTTGCTTTGCTGCAGAGTGAGAACTCCAGTTAAACACCAATAGGTAGTTACTTGCCTACCATTAGTTTATACCCTAGACCATCTCCTAGTAACTTGTTTGTACATCTACAGAATACAATGGGTGTTACCTTCCAGCCTTAGGAGATAAAGTCAGTCAAATAAGAATTAACAGTGTGGGAGGAAAGACAGGTTTTTAAATTCCTCATACTTCATTCCAGGTTTCTTAAGTGGGCAGAGGATCAACTTCCAAATTTAAATGCCTTCCGAGCTCCTCCGACTTACACTGAATGTGTTTCAAAAAGCATGCTTAGCAAGCACACAAAATGTTGCTTTCCTGGAAATGAACACTGCACAAAATACATTCACTTTTTTCCAGAAATAAACAGAAGTTAAAGATCAGAGAAGTTAGCTAACAATGCTCTCAGAACATTAGTCTCTATTACATATTAATTTGCTGCTAGAAATTATTTTATTATAATCCTTGTCCTAACAGACATCACTCATTTCATATCAGTCATTTCTTCACAGCTAGCTGAAATAGCAGACATCAATCTGAGTGATGTTTTCATATATATTTCAAACTTGCTCATCTGTTTGTTCTGGTGTTTCAGATACAAATTCCAACACCATAAATGTATTCATGCAAATCAATTTCCTACACAGCACTACAACCTCAAAATCAGCTACAGCAGGAGATAATACCCTTCATGTCAAGAATAACCTTCCAAAAAACAAGGAAAGCTACTTCCACCTTTCCTCCAGGACACATCAAGAAGTTCAGGTTGCTGAAAATGTTTCGAGAAAGACACAGTTGTTCTTCAGTATGAGTAAAGTCTTAAAAACCAGCGTAAGTACTTCTGAAAACTTCCAGTTGTTTATAAATGACAAATACAGCAGGCCTGCCCATGCAGAAGCTTAGAAGGCATTTTTGTGCCTTGTTCACCTTAGATAGTTGAGATTAAAGACAAAACCTTAAAATACTAATGATTGGTATAGTAAGTTTGAGAAGTTAATACAGGATTTAGCAAAAAATTGGAAAACTGCACTCAAACTGGCAGCTTGCAGATCACACTGTAGGCACAGCATGAAGCAACAGAAAAAACAAGGAAACAATTCAGTCCAATTTTAAAATTTAAAACTTCCCGTTCAAAGACTGCCATGTCAGAATATCAAAAATCTTCCCCAGGACAGGGCCTGCTCATGACTGCAGTGCAGCAACAACAGCAACTTCGAACTTCACCTTACATAGAAAAGTTAGATTTAAGTGAAACTTGGCAGTTTTCCTTACGAATGTCCTTGGAACAGTTACAAACTTCTACAGACTGTGCTAAGAAGTACAACAGTCTATCAACAATAGGCACAAAGTTAAAGCTAGTTTTATCATAGTGCTGCAGGGAAACCTGTGACCCAGCTTACACTGGATACTAACACCACTGCGGTTCACTACCAAAACAAGAAGCACACAGAATTTAGTTTACCTGCACTTCCATCTGCTTATTACATCTGGTTTTGCAGTTGGGCAAAAGGCGAAGTCAGAAAGGATGCAATATTGCCATCAGGAGATAAGTGCTCTTCTGTCACATCGGAGGAAAATCCCCAGCCCTCTTTCCCTCCAGCAGACCCACTCTTATCCACTCTAGCCAGCTTGAGGTAGCATCCCTACTCTTATTAGCACAAGAAGAGAAAACAATCCCTCATCTATCACAGTATCTTGACTCCAGCCAGTGGTACTTTATTTATGCAGTCAGTAAGCAAACATTAATCACTGATATTTAACCAAAACACGGGGACTACAGTTGGCACAAGGTACCTGAGAAGTATCAGCACTCCTGCAAGACCTGGCTCAAGCATCCTTGTCCATCCAACATGAACAAGATCTGCTTGGCCTCCTAAACTAGGAGAGGCTGTCGTATTTAAAGGAATGCTTCTGTGATAGTTCAAGTAAACCTGTTCTATGCTAGAACTAATTCAAAATGTCTTTAAGCTGCAGGCAGATGAACATGAAAAGGAAAGACTACAGCCTTCCTCAAAACCACTCCCTGCTTTCAAAAGAATTCTTTCTGAAATACTACAGAGTTATTGCTATTCTTTGAGGAGGAACTGTAACATCATTAGTGACTTTAGCGTAAGCTAGAACATAACAGCTACTAAGCAATGCTTAGTGATGGTACAGGTGGAGTTACAGGCCTCTCCTGCTACATTTCTCGTAACTATTCCAATCTACCCCTCTGCTTTACTTCATTGTACAGAAAGCTCTTTCGCAGGCAGATCATCCATAGCTGTACATGCAGACCCTATCAATTAAGTTGTTCCATGCCAACAGTACACAAGCGACTTCAGTGACATGCACTTTTCCACTACTAATGATGACACAGGCATGTCAAAGGCCACTTACTACAGATGTGCTGGCGCTTTCATGACCCTGAGAAAGTTATGCAATAATCTAATGCTTTGAGATTATTAGTGGTGAAAACACAGAGAACCACCAAAGAAAATTCAGCATTGCTGGGGGACGGGGGGGAGAGAAACCAGTACTCAAGCAGTAAAGCAGTACCATGCTCTCAATTTCAATCTCTGGACTCTTAAATTATTCAAAAAGCAACGCTGCCAAACAAAATCAAACGTTTCGACATGCTCAGAAGCGTTGCCTTTTCCTCCCTATCAAAAAAGTCGGTAGAGAGCTACTCCGCACCCGCCGGTTTGCAGCGCAGTTAGATCTCCCGGTCTCTAGCTGGCTTGCAAACGAAGCAATTGAAAGCAATAGCGGCACGTGGCATCTGCTAGATTTTGTTTAACAGCGCCCGGTCCAACCGTTCTGCTTCCAAATTAAGTGAGAGTTACACAACAAAGATGTTGAAGTAGTTCAGCGTCCTAGCGCGGTGCGAAGAGCCCCACACGACCCAACTCACCGCTGAAGCCAGCGCCGCCCTC
>Ga0065711_1030180_pt1 | contig 33421 bp, 26 predicted proteins | sample Hoacrofraction12_FD_59098 | JGI IMG/M metagenome (GOLD analysis project Ga0065711, IMG submission 59098) | Hoatzin crop microbial communities from Cojedes, Venezuela - Epithelial fraction 12 v2 (version 2) | ecosystem: Host-associated > Birds > Digestive system > Esophagus > Crop | place...
CCTCATGTTCAGACGGAACTTCCTGTGCCTCAGTTTGTGCCCATTGCCCCTTGTCCTGTCACTGGGCACCACTGAAAAGAGTTTGGCCCCATCCTCCTGACACCCACCCTTCAGATATTTGTAGGCATTTGTAAGGTCCCCTCTCAGCCTTCTCTTCTCCAGGCTAAACAAGCCCAGCTCCCTCAGCATTTCCTCATAGCAGGACACAAAATATGTGTAGGTGTGTAGTTTCCGTATACTACCAACTTTGATTTAGCAACTTCTGTGTCTTTATTTTTCTCTATGCACCCAAGTCGGTTTATAGAGGCTGAAAATTCTGTAGGCCCTGGGGTAGGAAGGATGAATTGGAGGAAATAATCAGTAGGCTGAGGAAAGGAAGAGCTGCCCCAAGGTTGTTCTGTGCCTCAGAGTCCTGTGGGAAATGAGTTACTATGTTTATTCGCTCAGCTACTAATTGAGTTTAAAAAAAGGCAGCCTCCTTTGACCAGAGTTTAAAAATCTGCAAGGGAGCAAAATCTCATAATCCAAAAAATAATTTCTGCACTGAGTCAAATTGTAGTTGTGTTGGATTTATGTTGTGGGGACAAAACCACAAGATTTTTGGGTGGGGTGTAAAGAACATAATGTTCTTTACTGTTCACCTGAGCACTTTTCTAGGAATTTGCAGTACATTCTGCATTTTGTGAAATATAAATGGGCTCTAGGAGTGTAATTGTTAACCTGCTGTTTAAAAACTGAGGGGGATCCCCTTTGTACAGAGATGGGATTAAGCCATTGCCGCCTCTTAGGTAATTCTTGGCTCAGTTGATTACCAAGCTATGGTGAAAAGTCTTCTTTATTAGAGATGTCCTATTTCTTCGTTGGGCTGGCTCAGATTAATGAAAATAACTTGTGGGATCACTCCTTCCTGTTAGGCATCCCAGACGTGTTTGTATTTTCACAAAGTAGTGGCAGCTTTGGTTTTGGATCACTGGGGTTGTGAATGAGTCCTGTAGAGGAGGTGGAGCAAGCCCGGTTTTGATAAGCAAGGAGAGGGTTTTGCTTTAACATGCAGGTTCAGAAGGGTCCAGCCGTTCTTGAGCAACTTCTGTAGTCCGGTTGAAAGTAAAACCACTGTAAATATAGGTATATATTAGTAGGATAAAGCTTCTGAGAGAGAATGATGAAACTGGAGATCACCAGAATTGAGTTAGTTGACTCAATCAGCATTAACTTCCAGTGGTTGGATGTGTTGTACGTCTGCTTTAGGTCTTCTCAGCTGAATGCAGGGTTGAAGATTGTTCAAAAGTGCTTTAAAAATAGTTATGTGTTTGGGGTTTTTTGTTGTTTTTTTTTCTTCTTCTGCAGGTTCTGAATGAGAAAAAGCTCCAAGAAGTCGACAGTTTGTGGAAAGAATTTGAAACTCCTGAGAAAGCAAACAAAATGTAAGCAGCTTTATGTGGGGATAGCAGCCTGGCTTTTGGAAGCCCATGACTGCCTGTAGAGTTATGCACATCTGGGGTTCAGCAAGAAGTATTGATTTTTATTTTTCATAATTGTAAAACCTAAAAGCTGTGGACGATAACATGAAGTTAGATACTCAGAGAAACTTAAAATGGAGTATCACAGTGAAAGAAATAACTGCTTTTTCCTTGCAGTGTAATTAAGCTGCAGAAGTCATTAACATGTGTCACTGAAGCAGAAAATTGAACAATATTTTAAGGAGATCTGGATGCTTTGACAAGAACGTCCAAGCTTGTAATGCTGGAACTGGCTGAAATGACAGGGTTTTGTGCTCACAGGAAATTCTTTTTTTTTTAAAAAAAAAAAAGTTTAATCTAGCTGAAACTAATAGCATGTGAATTGCTGTGAATTGAGAGTTAGTGTTGTTGCCCATGCCATCAGTGAGTGTTAGCACTGCTGCGTAGCTGCACAGGGATTGTGGTGTCCACTGACCAAGCTGGCCTTTCCAGCAGATTGCCCTAAAGCTGGGGACAACAGTGGATTGCTTCTGTCTGGGGTGTTTTTATCGGAAGATTTCTATCCAGCTTTGATTATAACTGATACCTCTGAACAAGCTATGCCTTGTGATTTGGATTTATCCTGCTCTGTAGCAGTATTTAGAGGAGAGGACAGAATATATCACATGTGCCTGTTTGTAGTGGTGTTAATCTTGTCTTGGAAATGTCATTTTGGCAACTTGCTAGACAGGATGTGGTTCTTAATGGATCTCTACTCTGATCAAAGTAATTCCTCTCTCTCCTGCATGTCTAAAAAGGCATCAGCATAAGCCTGGAGCTTCTGTTGGGCTGTATCAATGCTTAACTCGAGCATTCAGCTTTATCTGTGACCTTGCTTCCTTTGCAGATACTTGGCTCACAAAGAGCAGTGGTTAATCAGAACTGGATTAGTCAAATGCCTGTCCCTGACAAGGAATTTACTGGATTGAGATAACTTCTTAACTGTAACCCTAGATATCAACACCACCAACTATGTGAGGGGGAGAGGGAAGCTGGGCCTAAGACCTGACACAGTGTAGTTAAATACTGTCCATACAGTTTTTTGGCTCTGGTGAGCAGTTAGGGCATGGAAGAATTTTCTGTTGTTTGATTCCAGGTCAGCTCAGAACTTGTATTCTAACATCTAATTACAAGGGAGGACTTGAGGATTCATGGGCAATGAATCAGTTTGGTTTTGAAGTCTTTGAAGATTCATTTGGTTGAAAAGCATGTTACATCCGAGCTGTACAGGCTATGCATTCCACGAAGGCAGAAGGTTCCTTTTTGAAGATGAGTAGGCAGATGCTGTCATCGGTCAGTCAGCAGTGACACCTACCTAATCAAGGTGCAGTGCTGAAATTTAGATGGATGATGTCTGTCTTTAAATATGAAGTACAGAAAAAAAGGGGGGCTTAGGTTTTCTGATTATGTTGGTCCTAGAAATACTAAATCAAAATTCCTCTTTTTTAATAAAGTTTGTGGGACTGAGCTCAAAAGCTACATCACCCTCAAACTTTATCAGGTTTAGTGCTCTTCCTTCTTTTTGGGGATCTGGGTATTGATCTCTGTTCTCTTGCAGTGTTAGGGAGAAGAGGGGAACTATTAACAGCAGAGGCAGAAAAAAAAGTAGAAAGATTCTAGCATCTGTTTTATGTTCGTTTATACACTTATATTTTTCTTCTGTAGAGTAAAGCTGAAACACTTTGAAAAATTTCAGGACACAACAGAAGCACTTGCTGGTAAGTGAGTTAACACTATTCTTACAAATAAAAAACCAAACCCGTCATGCACTAGTTCACTCATTACTTACCTCTGTCTCTGCTCTGTCTCTTTGCTTAGTTTTTAAATTACAAACTTTTCAGTCAGCTGTTGTTTTCTGAGGTCATCCATCCAGTCTGTAGTGCAGTAAAGAGGTAATAAAGTCTATTTTTTCCTGCCATGCTTATTTACGAAGTAGCTCACTAATAAGTACCACATAGAAGGTTTTGAGTGTAACCTGTTGTCAATGATGGATTCTTGTTGAAGCTGAATATAAATGATTTAAGTCAACATTTCGTCACTACCACTGAGACAACAGACATATCAGAGTACATATACTATCACAGCTGCCCTTGTTATATGGATGCATATTGCATCTGTGTTTTTTCAGCCTAAAAAAATGCATGTATTCCACTTAAAAAGAAACTCAGGAGTTTAAACAAAATGGAAAGCCTTATATTTGATAATTTTTACTAATTCAACACTTAAATGCTTGATGCTGTGGACAGAAAATATTTGAACAGAAATAATAAGTTCTAGCTAATGACTCAGAAATGATGTGACTTACTACTGAATGTGCTGTATGACATCAGTAGTTGGAAGGTCCAGATCACATTTACAACTAGAGAATGGATCTCCATATTGTGATGTGGTAGGAATAGCTTATAAAGGAAGCTAAGGAAAGAAGAGTGGAGACACTACCATCATGTGTGAGATGCAACTGAAACAGCTGAGACTGAAGCTGCTGTATGTTCCTCTCCCTGGCATATTTTTTGGGTTATGTTGCTTTTGCATAGCTTCGGATTCAGATCATGTATAGTTAGGCTGATTTAAAAAACAAACAAACCAAGCACCCTCACAGAACAAAAAGAACAAAAAAGAATCCCCCCAAACTTCTACTGCTTTGCTTCAGGTTTACTTATCTGTGAAATGGGAGAGATTATTCAAACTACCTCTCTCACATTTATTTTGAAGGGAAGACTATGTGTGTGGCTGTTTTAAGTGGATTAGAAGCTATTGGCCAGCTTGAAAGGTGGAAATTTACCTCCATTGTAGAAAGGCTGAGAGGAAACTCAGCACAGCACTTAAATTTTACCCTTACGTTTCATTAAGGTTCTGGAAATCAAAATTCATGGGCTTGTGCTCTGTTTACTGTGATGAAGATGCATCAGCTGCAGAAGTTCAGTGGAGCACAGAGCTGACGTGCAAAGAGAGTTGTAGAAGTGCCTGCTGAAAATATATTGTGTGGAATTGTAAAGCTTTTACAGATCTATTAATACTTGAGAATGAAGAATGGCCTTTAAAAATTCTTCAGGCTGCATGCTATATTAAAAAGGTCCATGTCTGACTACCCAGTCAGTGTGTTTGGCATCATTTGTTGTTGGGCTTTAGGTAGTACATTATTGGCAGCAGGGGATGCAGATAAGCCATTACTCAATTTAGAGTATTGTGGTTGCTGACGAAGGGACCTGGAAAATTGTTGGTTAATTAAATGATCCACAGAATGTTCCCATATAAACTTGCCTTCAGAAATATTAAACATATATCTAAAGCATATGGCATACTGCTTGTAGAGATCCTTAAGCAAAGTTGACAGCAATAGAACTGAAACCACATGGAGAAAGGAGAGGCAACTGGGAAACAGGTTTTTGATTTAGGCCTCCAAAGGAGCAAATACACAATTTTCTTTGATTTTAGCCACTGCATGGCATGATGTCATAGTGTTGTTCACATTAGAGCTGCTGTGGGCAGATAAAATAAAAATACAAAGTTAGGAGTACAATTTTTACAGGTTTTAGAAGGGGAAAGACATGCATCTTTGGTCTTTTTGTTTTATACAGCATCCACAGCTCTTGTAGAAGGCAAGCTCAGCAAGAACTTGAAGAAAATTCTCAAGAAGATAGTGGCAAAAGATGCCCATGAACAGTTGGCTGTAGCAGACGCCAAACTTGGAGGTGTCATAAAGGTGATAACTGATTTTGTCATTCTTCCTTTTATCTCATGCCACTGAAATTTTCTAGTCAATTTCTGGAGATTTTGCAATTATTAGGAATGGAATATGCTGCCAATGCTGGGTTTGCACGGTGGAAGGTATCTAATCCTTATGATCAAATGTGTACTTCTTATATACTGGGAAGTTGTCATCTTGAGTATGTCGTGTCTATGGAAAGTGATGTTATTGTGTAGCGCTGTTGTAGATAAATTTAGATTAGGTACAGGCACATCACAGTATGTACTCATCATTCCATGGCCACCCCGTGGAGCACAAGTTACTCGTTTGTCATTCAGTGTTCATGAAATTAAACAGTAGTTCTCCACCACGTTTAACTCGGAGGCAGAGTGCCAGTACAGGCTGCATAAAAGTGAAATTGTGCCAACAGTCTGGTTCTGGTATATTGTAACAAGATTTTTCGTTGTCTCTGGGTTTGGAAAAGTTGGTGTAATACATTCTGATTTTGGTGGGTTTGCCATGGTAGATCCATTGATTATTCAGCATCCTATTTTCACGTTTTCCCCCGGTGTGGCTTGGAGTGAATTTGGTGAATGCTGTTATCATTGTGGGATATTCCATTTCCTTTGTTGTGTAGCGTTTCCCATTTCCGTTCCTCCTTGAGGTATGCCTCGTCTCCGTGCATAACTAAAGCAGCAAGGTTTAAGTGTGTTTTTTCTTTTGATGGGATCCCAGCACTTCCAGTATGATATACTGGTGCATGGTCCCAAGGGTCTTGTGTGTGGATAGTCCAAGGATGTTGTGTCTGCACTGAAAGGGTTATACTTATCCCAGTTAAGAGGAAGAACAATGGTGAACTGGGGATACACCATTGTCGTTGCCATTGCAATTGATGTAGAATCTTCTCTTTTGGTTTTTTTGTGTGTTTTGGTGTGGTGGTTTTTTTTCCCCCAGAAAGAAAAGAAAGAAAAGTTTCGATGGGGAAGGCCGAATGGGTTACCCGTTTATGATACAGGATAAATTCACCTAGAAGTTATTCTGTGTTTTGTACCAATGTTGGCAGTAGCTTCCCAATTTTCATTAGGGTTGGGATTGATATTTGAACCGGAAGACCACACACTGCTCTCTGGCAAGCACCAGGTTTGTCTGTTTAAAACATCGAATCCTAAAATATTTTCATTGTGATCTTTAACTGCAAAGCAAGTAGACAACATACACTTCTCAACAGGGAGCCATAAATTAACATTTGCAGTTTGGTGAATAGCACTTGCTCCATTCACTCCAGTAATTTTAACTCCTTGCTGTCTGGGTCGTATACCCAGCTTTTCAGCATCTTGTTGTGTTGGTATTAAAATTTGTGCTCTCGTATCTGTCAGGAATTTTGTCAATTGTTGTCAAGGTCCGACTGGGATTAAAATATATGGGACATCATCATATATCCATTGATAGGATTCCACTTGCTGGACAGACAGACCCAATGGCCGTCCAGGCGCTATTTGTTTCTTGATCAAGAAAGGGAAGTGTTACCATTCTCTCTCAGAGATTGTAATAGTGTTTGAGTGTTTGGAATGTTTTATTTTCCATCTTTAATATGAGTCCTAGCCACCAGTAGTTGTTTTTCCATAGCTTGCCAGTCATGCCAGTTGTCATGAACCTATTCATCCAAGAATGTGGGAAATAGGTTTATTCTGGTTTTTTGTAAGAAATCAGTGATACTACTTGCCATCCTGCCGACTATGCCAGTTTGTTGCTAATGAGTGGTTAGGTCACTTAAATGATCACTCAAAGGTTTTGTAAGAAAAGATTTTACTGCAAATTTAGAAAGTGTGACCTTACAAAGTTTGTTGGCAAGGTTCACGCTATTATTAAATTAATGGATACTAAATCAAGAGGGGGTTTAAGCAGAAAATTATTTATACAGAGTGGAAGATAAGTGTAAGGGGGTAGGAAGACCCTCCTGTTGAGTCATCGGGTTCAGACTGGACACTCTTGCTTTCTAAACTCCTCCTCAGAGGAGCCTAGGTGCGGCCAGATCCAGAACCAGCCTTAGACCACAAGGGTTTATGTCTGAGGAATATGCTTAGTGGCAATTCAGGCTGTGTTCACAGTTTAAAGAGAGAAAAGAGAATCACAGGAATTTAGCAGCTATTAATCATTGGCTAACTTAGCATTTCCAGAGTGATTAGAAAGAATTGCTATCACAGTCACAGTAATAGAATATTATGCGTTGAATCGATTCACACACATGCGCACAATCATAAAAATTCCCCTCGAGTTCAGTGAAATGCTCACTTAAATGATTTCTGAATGGGCGAAGGTTGAGTCTCGAGTAGGTCAGCCCAAATAGTTTACAAGTTACTCCGAGAAGCATCCCACTAGAGGGAGTTACTCGGTGCAGCCCGCTGCGGGCCAGAAGAGCTCAAAGGGCCTTCCTTGGTACTGCTGTTTATAGGGTCTCAAGATGATTGACTTCAGGCATCAGTGATTTTCCATCCTGGTTGCAATCCACATGATGCAATCCTGGTATTTAGACAGCAACTATACAATTCCAGTACTACCCAGACTGTACAGTTCTGACGTTTACCAGGCAGGTGTGACTCCAGGCATCAGGAGCTCCAGGTGCGGTCAGGGAGCGCCTGATCGGCCCAACTCACTGCTCTTGGACAAAGACAAGGAAAGTGCCAAGTCGTCCTGATTCGATGCACACCAGCTAACTATTCCTGCAGTGCAAGCAAGAATACAATGTTGGCTGGTTCTGGGATTGCTGGGGCGGGAGGGGGGGGCTGCCACCGCCACAGTACACAAGTGAATGATATAGTAAAAGTGCACTGAGGTGTTCAGGTTTGCTTGATTTCTCTCTTAGGTATTGTTTGGAAACCCAGCAGATTAAAAAGTTAATTTCCCTGATGATCCCATCCAAAAAAAGAGAGGAGGGAGGAGCCAAACAAAAAACCAGCTGGGCAGACACACTTATTCCTCACTAACAGATGCAGCAATAGTAGGGTGATGATTTATTGTCTTGTTGGAAGTACACATCGTTCTGCTTTCCTCAGTCTGCACGCAGTTGTGCACATCCTTAGTCCTTGCCTACCAGAGGAAGGAAGAAGTACAGTGGAGGTGGACTGCTTTCTCCAGCGTCTCCTAGGTGTCAAATACCAGGTTCCCATCTAGTGTCTGATTGCTCCCTATTGCAGTGATTTTTATTCTGACCACCTCCTCATGCTGTCTTAGGAGACTGGTGTAGGCTGCAAAATGAGGAAGATTTAGTGTTAAAGTGAGTAATGCCCAGGAGACTGAACTAATTATTCAGCTTTCTTCTCTGAAAAAGACTCAAAGCCCCCAGCCTTCTACCTCTGAATTTTCTCACTGTGGCCAAACTGTTTCTAGTAAACCACAGAATCTTGAATCTTCAGTTCCAGTGTCTACATAGCAGATAAAGCATTAATTGTAAATTTGCTCTTCAAACTGGAATTGTTACTGTGTGGGGAACTGGGGGTGTCGCTACCTTGAACATTAAAGACGACTGAAACTGTTGTGAGATCACAGGATTGCAGTGGGAAAACCAGGTATAAGGAGATAAGGGTACCGGAAGAAGGGCTTTAGTAGAATGTTGTTGTTGTGCCTGAATTTGGACGATTGATTTCCATCCTGCAGGACAAGCTGAATTTGAGTTGTATACACAGCCCAATGGTTACAGAGCTGATGAGAGGAATTCGCTCACAGATTGAAGGGCTTATTACAGGTCTCCCTTCTCGAGAGATGGCAGCTATGTGTCTGGGTCTGGCGCACAGGTGAGCTCCTAGGACAGCTGTATTTCATCCCATGTTTGCCCCGCTCCTGTGTCCTTGGCTGTGCTGCGTTGCTTGAGGTGTCTCTGGGTGTGTGATGTGGTCTCATACTCTGTAAGTCAAGACACATTTGTATCTGAAATCTTGTTTTATAAAGGAAGGGCTTTCCAGTTTGCACCCATCCTTTAGGGAAAGGCTTCATCTTCACCCAAAGCTGAAGTTGATAGCTTTCCTTTGAATGTTACATACTTCAGGATTTTGTTTGAAATGTCTCTGTAGTAGTCAAATGGGACATATAAAACTCTATTGCCACTGAGAGAAAAGGTGAAGACCGTGATTTGCTGATATGTGCCAGAATAAGTACCCCTATAATAGGTAATATAAATGTTAAAGGCAGAGTGGTCTTCCCACCTTGCTATCACTGCCTTTTAGGTTTAGTGGAGCAGTAGTGAAATACAAAGATGTTGTATCAACATGGCGTCAAGCATTCATTCCTGAATATCTTTTAATCCATATTCTGGCATGAGCTTGTCCTGTCTGTGAGCCATTGGCAAGTTAGAGAACTGCTTTGCTGTAGCTAATTCGTTAAAAATAGATGCATGTTTGCTGTTACAATGTATGAAAAATGGTGTTAATATTGAAAAAAAGACTTTGAAGATGCAAGTCTGCATTGATACTATGTATTTTACTGTAGCATACTGAGAAATTTTAAACTTACGTTAAAGCCAGATGGTAATGGACTTTTCTCAGACAGTGAGAATCTGTTCAAGGAAGTTTCTTCTGTTGCTTCACATTAGCATTGCTGATACTTACTGCTGGGTAGGTGCAATTTTGTGAATTGCCTCCAGCCGCTGCAGAACTGGAAGTGCTGTTGACAAATACTTTTTGTGGGGAACCATGCAGAGAGAAGCCAACAGCCACTTTCCTGCCACAGCACTCAAGTTCGGTCTGCTGCATGTGGTATGGATAGCCTTAACTTTCCCTTTCACCCTAGTCATGGGGTATGTGCATGTACATGTGTTGGAGCTGTTGTGAAACTTAATGTCAGTGTGGCTTCTGGCCACAGCTGTGAGCAGTCAGTGGCATAAAACTGAGCTGATACGAATGAATGTATGGACAGCTATATTCATGTAAAATAGGAACAGGCAGTTCATGCTCTGCAGCACGATGCTGATGAAGCTATATTTCTTTCTCCTCAGCCTTTCCCGATACAAGCTGAAATTCAGCCCAGACAAAGTAGATACCATGATTATCCAAGCAATTTGTAAGTATATTTATATCGTAAATTATTCATGAATTCAGCTTAGGGTAGCTGACTTCTTTACATTGGTTACAGAAAAGTATTGCTGTCAATTTCCTCCCAGCACGTTTCAGTCAATTGGGCATCTGTATTCAGCTTGGCAGAAGGTGTGTTTTCTTAATAGGGTTTTCCACAAGCAGGAACATTTTTAGGGTGATACAGTAAACTGAGGTCCACTTTTTCTAACCGTAGAGATGAGCTGAAATGCAGGCAGTGTTAGTTCAGTCCTCTGAGGACTTCACTTCCCAACATGCTTCCCTGCTGAGTAGTATTGTAAGAATGGACCCTACAGGACAGGATTTTCTGATCCTTCATTTTGGTGGTATCTTGTATAGAAGGCAATGTAGAAATAGACTCTTGTGTTAGGCATGTAAATCCCATTGCAGTCTGTAGTGCTGCATTCCATCTCCTTGCTTTCTCAATGAAAAACAGATTGAAATTGTGAATGCAGCTAGAAAAGCCCATTCCTAATTTTTCCTTGAAGACATACACATTGTAATCGGCATGCTTGCTATGAAGCAGTGATGAGGCATCCTGTTTGGAATATTAATTTCTAGACTGTTGTCAATGATGAAACATAGTTAAGCTGAAATTAATGATGTAATTCAGTTCCTTCGTCACTACCACTGAGACAACAGATGGAAATGTTGGTATTGCATTAAGCGGGAAATATTTTAGCCTCAGGGCTATGTAGCAATATATGCTGTGGGTGTTATACCCTTGCCTTGTAAATCCGGTTATTGGTCATATCTGGTAAATGGTGAGCCTGTTGGATTTGTGCTGACTATATTTATATTATAAAGGCAACTAAAGGGCTTAATACAATCTTTTAAATCAAGTAATTGAATACAAGATCACTTTCTCACCATTAAAGCATTTTTCCTTAAAGTTTGTTAGATGAGTAAAGTTTACATCACTCTTGTGTGTAGCACTTCGGCTGACTGAGAGGAAGAATAACTGGCTGCTGCTCCCCTTCCAGGGGAATGTGCCTTACAGCTGTTAAAGGAGTCTGTCCGAGACAATCCCAGTGGTGAAACTTTCAGGCCGTGGTCATGGGAATTCTATTATTTCTATAATATTGTACCTGGCATTATGCAGTTCTCTGAACAGTAAGGACTTCTAATGTACTACAGCTTATGTTTCACTCCAGTCTTTATGGGATAAAATACTTCAATTTATCTCTCTTTACATTATTTAAATCTGTTGATTTGAGAGTTTTCCAGTTTTAGATTACCTTTTTATAAAAAAAAAAGTAATTTTTTTTCTTTCTCTTAGCACTTCTTGATGACTTGGACAAAGAACTGAATAACTACATCATGCGCTGTAGGGAATGGTACGGTTGGCACTTCCCTGAACTGGGCAAAATTATCACTGATAACCTAACGTATTGTAAATGTGTGCGGAAAGTTGGTGAGTAATAAGGAGGCATGAACCTGGAGAATGTTGCATGTTGTTATGCAGTGCATTAATGGCACTGATCTGTAGACCAGCCGTTCACTCATTCAGCTAGTCATGACCTTGTATACAATTCTGTCTTCAGCAGCAGTGTAAATAGGGCCAGTGGAAAAGTAGTGTATGCTTGCATCTGTATGTTGATGCAATATACCGTTCTGAAGCTTCAGAGAAAGCTAATACCATAGAACCAGTCAGTTCTTCATGGACCACCAGCATATCTTCTTAGAATCACAATTAGTCAGCAAACCAGTTTGGAAATTAGCTGCCAAAAACTGCTGTAAAGATAATTGCTGCCTGTTTGTGGGTGTTCTTGCAGACTGCAACTGCTAGAATTATCCATAAGAGCAGAAAGAATGACGACTATAATGTTTTGGATGCTTGTCTCACCTCTTAGGCATGTGCTTTGTATTGATTTTTTTTTTTTCTCTCAATAATGAAGTTTGTAGTCCAGAGAGAGAGACTTGTGGTTATAAAGGAGCTTTTTTCCACAATTGTAGGGAAACATAGGTTTGATTAGTGGTATATGACTGCTTGCTTGCTGGAATGCTTTCTTTGTAATCTTGTGACTGAAAATGGTGAAAGTAGCAAGCAGCTACTCAAAAGATGAAGTATGCAGTGTTACAGAATAAAGGTGCGTTTTTCTAGTTTGAAATTTAATATTTCTAACCATTCTCAGCTAGTATAAACATAAATTCAGAACACTGACATATATTTTGGGGGTTTGGAATAGGATGACAGAAGACTTGATTCACTGTTGTTATATTGGCCTTTGTCTGTTCCTGTGCTTTTTTTACTATTTCATCTCACCCCCAGCACAAACGTGCTTTCATCTGTCCCCCATAGGAGACAGAAGCAATTTTGCTGCCTCTGATGTTTCTGACATCCTACCAGAAGAGATCGAACAGGATGTGAAGGCTGCCGCTGAGATTTCTATGGGGACAGAAGTATCAGAAGAAGATATAAACAACATAATCCATCTCTGTGATCAGGTTTGTACACATGGATGAATAGCAGTAGGAACTCCACTGTAGTTAGCCATATCAAGGAGAGGTTTTTCCAGGATGTTGTTAACACGCTTGTGATGGCAGTGATGATTCCCACATTGTTGCTCTCCTGATGTACAGATATGAGGGTGTACAGTCACTACCTCATCTGAGCCATCTCAGACTGATGATGTTTGCAAAGTCTGCCAGAAGTGGCAGTCTTACGTTTGGGTGGAATTTTGGCATCATTGTGCTTCAAGTCCTTGAGATAATGGTGCTGTATAGCTGTCAGTTTTGAAGCTAGGTGATAAACCCCGGGTTAAAAGTGGAGCACCAAGGCTCCACAAGAGTTAGGAGCCCTGTCCTGCTTTCACGTGGATTGTATGTGAGCTCCCTCTGACTGTAGTGGTGCCAGCTGGATCCCTTTGTGACTTTACCAGGGAGTGGCAGTGTTAGGAGTTCCTGTTCTTGGTCTAGACCGGGGTGTTACTTTATGTGCATTCTAATTGTGTGTATTTGTATGGAACAAGTAAAGAGCATTTATCCCATTTCAAGAGAATGGTGACAAAGATTTATGTGAAAACTGAATGTTCCAGGGTTTTGTCCTAAAGAAATTGTCCTTACTAAGTATTTTTGTTCTGCTTCGCTGTCTTTGGCATGTTGTCAGCTCCTTTATCAGGAGTTTTTCTGAGAAAATATGTTGCATAAGGGAATGAGCAATACAGATCCAATATACTTTGTGGATGGAGCTCTGCTCTGGGAATAAGCCGTATATAAAGCTTTCTGTAACTGTGGCTCATGGTTGTGTGTGCAGTTTGCATTTTGTTAATCTCCTTTGTTGGAATTCTCAGCACTTCCTTATTTAAATATATTTAGCTCTTAATATTTGTCGGTCAGTTAAAACTGCTTACTGTAACCAAACTCTGTGCCAGGTGATTGAAATCTCTGAGTATCGGACACAGCTGTATGACTACCTGAAGAACAGAATGATGGCCATTGCTCCGAATCTTACCATCATGGTGGGCGAACTGGTTGGAGCAAGGCTCATTGCTCATGCAGGTGGGTTATGCTGTTCAGCGTAAATAAAGCTTAGATGTCCTCATCAGAGGTTGTCTCTGAGGAGCTGGTCAGCTAAAAGCATTACACAAGGCCCTGATGATCCTCTTGTGGTAAAGGGGGACTGGATCTTGAGGAATCTGAGAATACCAACCATGAGCTTGGTAGTAGTCTGTGATGACGAAGTTCTCAGTTGTCCTGAATTCTTGTTGGAATATGAGGGCAACTTAAGTCACTACCTCTTCTGAGACACTGACTGAGCCTCCTGCCGATAGTTCAATCGGTTCTGAGGTAAAATGCTGACAAACTCACTTTAGGTTTTTACAGTCTGACTGGCTCAAGGTAGCAGCCTTATTTCAGTTATCTATGCTGCAATTCTGAGATGACACGTTCTTACTGCCCAGCTTTGTCAGGGGTAGGTATTACTATAGTGGAATGTTTTACTGAGTCAGCCTTCTTTCCTGTTGCTGAAATCAAACCAAGACAGAATTAGTTGAAGCATGAAAGACTGAAATGGCTTACCTGTGCCTCAGGAAATGAACGTGAAGCAGCTCTCATGGAAATAGATTTGTCTGAGCTTTTGAGTAGTATAGGAATCTAGCATCCTGCTTCTCTAGCTAGTGCTATAACAAATTATATTGGTGTGTCACCTCCTCCTAGGTTCCCTCTTGAATCTGGCAAAGCATCCAGCTTCAACGGTTCAATTACTGGGTGCTGAAAAGGCACTCTTCAGAGCACTGAAGACTAAACGGGACACACCTAAGTTTGGCCTTATCTATCATGCTTCACTAGTGGGACAAACCAATACCAAAAACAAAGGAAAGGTGAGTTGCAGAATCGTTTACCAGCTTAGCTTTTTCCAGAGCATGAATATCTGTCGATGAGATGGCTTCAGCTTCGCAGTGAGGGTCTTTCCATGGCTTGCTTTGCTGTATTGCTTCATGGTGATGTGGAAAATGCCACTGTCTCATAAATACTTGGATGTCCTTCCTTGCTGTTTGAAAATGCAAATGGGATTGTCCATTTGACACATCTCAGTAATAGCAGATGCATTTCTGCTGAGTTATGATGTAATGCTGACTTTCTGAAGGGGCATGTGACTACTTTCTTCTACGTGACAGTAAACTAAGCTGTTACAGGCTTTAGTCTTGCTTGAAAATGGGACTCTTGTTGTTGTGCTAAAGCTGGTAACTTTCGTAGCTTGCTTTTAGAGGGCATAGGCTTTTGTAATGCAGGTGGATGAGTATGTGTTTGAATTGTGGAGAAAGCTATCCAGCCAGAAATTACACCTCAAACTGAGCTGATCTAAAGGTTCGGGTAGAGTGGAGTATGTGTATATAACTTGTCTCGGATGTTTCCCTCTCTTTCTCAAGAAAATAAGGTGTTACATTAACAGTATTTCAATGTTTTAAAAATTATGTGCTAATTATTTATTGCACTAAACACTGCTAGTAAATGGTTACTTTGTTCTTTTGTTTGTGGATATGGTTTCCAGATCAGAATGAATCATTGCCTTATGTTAAATCTTAGCGTTTAATATTCTTTTTGGCTTTTCTAGATTTCTCGAATGCTGGCAGCTAAGACTGCCTTGACTGTTCGTTATGATGCCCTTGGAGAGAATACCAGTGCCGAAATGGGAGCTGAGAACAGATTAAAAGTAGAGACGAGACTAAGGCTTTTGGAAGAGAGGGGGGTAAGTCTAGCAGAGGGCTGTATGAAGCTGACATTCTTGTTTATGGTATGATTTTCTGATGCACTGCTTTCTGTGTCTTTTCCTGTCACTCAGTTGTGTGATCTAGTGTCACTCTTACTCTAGTTTCTCCCAACGTTGGCTGGAGCAGTAGAGTTTGTAAGCTGGCTGCATCCATTTGTTTGTATGTTGTTTTATCATGTTTACATGCCTGTTTTTGCTTACATTATACTGAAAAATCTTGCCTCTGAGCAAGGTGAAGATCGTACCTTTACATTCTACTACACCTCTGTATTAATTGTGAAGATATGCTTACTACTTGATAGCTTCTTTCTCTTCACCTTAGAAGAAAGCACATTTGGGTTCCCCCCCCTCACATTTTCCACCATGGTTCCCCAAAATCTGAACTCATGATGCCTAGTCAAAAAGAGTTTTGTCTGTAGCTAAAGCGAGATGTTATTCTGCAAATTGCTGCATTGTCCTCCCATCACCTAATGCATATCCTGCCTCTCTACACCTGCTGTTCCATCTGTTGCTATCAGCACAGCATGCTGAGAGAACGTAGGGTTCACCTTCCTCTTTTAGGTGGCATGCCTATTGCATGTGATCTTGTAAATGATGACTAGATTCAGCCTTCCAAGTTGGAAGATCTGATACTAATGCTGCAGTACTGGCATTGCTAGAACAAAAAAGAAAGATCCAGAAAAACTTGCCTGTTCCTCCTTGAGCATTTCATGAGAGGTGATACCTCCCATCGAAACAAAAGCAAGGAGACGTGGTAATACCAAAACGCAAACTGGTCACCTGACAAATACATACTTAATTCAAATCCAGTTTGGGGCCTGTATTGTGTTTTTAAGGTTGGCTTTATGCCAGGCATAGGGTGATACTTGCCCTGATGTGCAGTTATCCTTGCAAAAAAAGAAAGTGCACAAATTAGAGCTGGTCTTGGGAATTTAGACGTACGATATTGTCTGTCATGTGGCTGTGGTATTTCTGATCCAGTACTAGGTGCCCTTTAATTGAGTTGGGCCCTTGAAGAGCAATATTAGAAAGACTCATGCCTTTCTCACACCAGTTACCTCCCTGTCACTATTCTGCTATCAGGTGTAAGACTCATATAGGTACAGAAGAGCCTGACCAATAATGTATGTCTATCTTTCCGTTTTTGATTCCTTTCATGAGCTGTAGAACTTGTGTTCTGTATTGTTTTCATTATGAGTAATTTGGTTTTAACTTCCAAATTCTTCTTGTAGATAAGAAGAATAAGTGGCACTGGAAAAGCCTTGGCCAAGACAGACAAGTATCAAAACAAGAGGTGAATAGTTTTTTGCTTTCAGCTTGGCTGAGTATAAATAACTCTCCATGGTTTTATTTCTGAGAATGTTTTGGATGTGGGCTGAGTTGACTTAACATCCAGAAAACATTTTCTGTGCACTTAAACACTGATGTCAAGTCACTAATGGGAATTTCGATTTTCCCCACATTTCATAGCTGTGGTAAAGCCAGAGAACTGGAGAAACAGTCCTGACTTTCTAGTAGTAAATTACTGACATCATCAGAAAAAAGTATATTCACATGCTATCAGCATCAGCCCAAAAAACTGAATAGTTTGGGTAGTTAATATGTATCAGCTTTATTTAATGCAAGTCTGAATAAATTTGAAAAAATCAGGGTTTGAATTAATTTCTTTGACATGGAAGCTGTCCTAGAGACCTACTTATTCTTATTCTTAGAAGAGAGGAAAGAACCGCTTGTTTTGAGCAAACTCCTTGTTTAAGTCCTGCACGTAATAAGTAATATGTATGTCAAGCAGTAGATAGGGTCTGTACTCTGGAGCAGTTTGCAGCTGGGACAGCTGAACACCTAAGTATTGGAACAGATTATTATTACTCTGAGCTGTGACATCTGGGTGTTTCACTTAATTTGGTTGCAGGCTTCTTGCTTAGTTTGGCCTGCTTATTTTGCTGAACCTTCAGTGTAGAGAGGGCAAGTGCTCAGCAAAACCAGGGCTAGATGCTAGAAAAAATTAGCACTGTTGCTCCCGTCTGCAGTCCCCAAACATCTTTCTCAAACCTAGCTGTAACTTTGTTTCCATGTGCTATTGTAGTGATGGCTGTGATTTCTGGAGCAGCTTTTGAAAGACAGTGTCAGTAAATGAAGCATTAGGGCCTGTAAAGAGTGAGTAGCTTAGGGAGGAGGGTGTTGAGGAGACAACACGTGTGCATGATTTTGACCTCTTGAAATGAGGAGTGGTGAATTCCTGTCAGGACATGCCTCTGCTGTTAGAAATGCTCTGCAAGTGTGTCTAGACTTGGGGGAAAGAATGAAGATAATTCCTGGCTGTTTGGCTTAGTCTGTTTCCCTAAAAGGGAAACTGACTCAGTCTCTGTCCAACTGTCCTTGTAGTACAAAAATGGCAGTATTGCTGCTTTCTGGAGATTGTTTGGAGGGCTAAACTAGTGTTTTAAGGAGATTAGCAAGAATCTCTTAGTCTTGTATGGGACTATATGTCCTGTATGAATCAGCTACATCAAAGTAATGTTTCAGAAGTTGATTGTGAGGTAGTTTTTAGACATGAGGTTCAAGTGAAGCATTTCAGTATATTTTCTAAAAAAGATGTGAAAGAGCATATTACCTATCTTTGACATGTTTATTTGCTGATTTTTTTTATTTGTTAGTAATATTTTGACAACAACAAGGAAGCCAGTGAGCTCTTGCCTGGGTTGAACTGAAGCAGAGTCCACTGTTTGCAAAAGGCTGTGTAATCAATTTCTGTAAAGCAATATGCAGTGTTCATACCTGCAAGAACAATTTCTGATATTTAGAGGATGAACTGATGGTACTGTCTGCTATCATTACCATGTGCTTCCCAGTCTAGTCACTAGTTTCAGTTGCTTTTGTAACCTGTGCAAGGTAGCTACTTCAGGTTCCTGTTTTAGAGAAGTTTTGGATGCTCAGTATGTGGCTGCAAGGGGGGACAGTTTAAGCTTACTGTTTTAAAACTCCTTTCTCCTTCAGTAGGAATTTTGTTCTGAATAAGAAAAAAAAATGCTTAATTGCTGTTAGATGATTCAACTGCCCCTAAAAAGATCCAAGTAAAGAGCACTGGATTTCAGGGTGGCTGGTTCTCTGCAGTCTGTAGAGACGTTTGGAACTGAACAAAGGAGCATGTAATGTTCAAAAAGAGTCAGTTTCAGACACAGATTACATATTTGCATGTCCCATGAAGTTGGTGATACAAGTGATACAGAGATAAGCCATAGCATTACCCTGCCTGGTGCGTTGTGCCCTGTGAATGTAATGGTGGAGAGGCAGTGCAGAAAAAGCAGAAGTAAAGCTACTTCTAATCCTGTATAGGGTATGTTTATACGGACTTACCAAATTGTAGGGAGCTATGTGCTTGTGACTGACTATGCACTGCGATAGAAAGGCTTTCAGAGGCAGAGAGATCAATCTAATGGGTAATTGGAGTGCTGTGTAGCGCCTTGAACAGATATAAACCAGAACCAAACTCTTACTTAACTGGTATCTTCTGTTCAGATCAGACAGTTGTACTTCACGTGGTATCTCCTGTAGTCATCATTACTGATTAACTGTTCATGTTTTTGAGAAAGGGCCTGGCTACCTGTAGATGCTTTGTTAGCTGTGCAAGATTGATTTGCGAGTATTCTCGGGAGGTTGTATTGGAAATTGTGTTCAACTGCAGGATCTTACTTGGGAGCTAGCTCTTCTTTTTGTTACTTAAACTGACTTGTTTCTTCCTTACAGCGAGGTAAAGATATTTGACCCATCTGGTGACTCTACACTTCCTGCTGTTTCAAAGAAACGCAAAATTCAGGAGGTGGAAGAACAAGACACAGAGGTTGCTGTGAAAGCAAAGAAGTTCAAAGCAGAGATGAAAGGTGAGTTGCTACGTCTGAGCTGCTGGCATGTCGCTGTGTGCATCATGCAGTGGGGCTTAGCATTTACAGCCAGCCACAATACCTGGTTATTCTCCTTGGGTATGACATTGTATTAAAAAAAAAAAAAAAAAGCTTTATGCACTGACACCAGACTGCAGTCAGTTTACTTTAAATACCTGCTTTTAAACAGTTGTAAGCATATAAGAACACCTAAGAACAAAACTCTGCCCATATTCTTCTTGCAGAATTGCTTGCTCAACAGGTTCCTATTTAGTGGGCCTCAGTATCCTGAAGACAAAAAAGCTCTTCTCTGTAAAACCAGAACTTGCCCAATTTTCTTCAAAGAATACTGTTTTATTCTGTATAGAAATATTTTCTGGCGTAAAAACAGTGAATGTCAGAATTTGAGGTGAATTGACACTTGGAAATTTCAGTCTGAATTTACGGAATATATGAACAACTGTTATTCTCTGAATAGCTAAAACTGAACCACGGCCACAGTTGTTCTTTCCTGCTGTGGTAAGTTACTGTGTGAAGAAAGATTTTTGGACTGTGACTTCAAAATAATCTGATTTTATATTATGGTTTATTTTAAGAAACTTTCTCTCTTTTCTTCTCTACAGTGTGCACTTTAGTACCTCTAAATGGCTTGCCTAACACTTGCTATGATAGTGGAGTACTCTGTGTAACTTGGGAGAGGGGGGGAGGGGGGAAGAAAAGGAAGATGCCTTTAAGTAATTTCTGTGAGACCCCGAGCCAGAGCTGGTCATGAGCTACTTCCAGGTTGTGTCAACTACCTGTACCTGCAGCAGGTGAGGGCTGTCAGAGCCTTCACTTTCTGCCCTTCTCTGTGCTGCTGTATTCTAGAGTATCAGAGTGTAGTTGGGCTGGTTCTGTACATATTTGTGCACAGCTGATGCTGAGGTGTGATCTTTCTACATGCCGGTTGGTTCATGGTGTCTGTGCACATAGATGGAGCAACTTGTAGGAAACTAAACTTTGCTGAGAATTAAAGTTTCACTGGAGGGAGAATCCTTTGTGCTTAAAAGCTGAGATCTGTGCCCTAGCTTGTTTTCTTGTGCTTAACATAATGAGACAAGGACATATGAGTACTTCGGAGGCTTGAACTTTGCCCATTTGCTTTTTCAAGAATGTGGGTGTTCTCACAGCTACTGCTTTTGATAATCTTTTGAACTAACTTCCCTTGCTATAGTCTCAGAATTTGTGGGCTGCCCTTGCATTACCAAAGCAAGTGTTGGCATCTCAGATGTGTGAGCTGCTCTCAGGTGAAATATTACATTCATTTTCAGCCTGGTCTGTTACAGTATGAGGAGGATGTTTCTGTTAATAAATACATTATTCAATGGTTCATGTTGTTGTACACAAAACCTGCTTGTGTTTTGCTTCCTTTGCTTTACTGAGCATTGATACCTCCTGGTTTAGGGGTTGGGTGCAGCTTAGTAGGTATCCTTGAGCTACCAAAAATTATTTGAGTCGTAGATGATGTCTAGAATACTTGTGGACTACTGAAATCTGTGCTGGCTGGGGTTGTTTTTTTGTGTTGGTTTGTTTTTTAGGTTTCCAAAATCTGAATTACAGGATTCAGATGCATTGTTTTTCTTCCTGATGAGATAGGGCATTCTTCAAATGTGTGGGTCATAGCTCCTGTTTTTTTGCCCAGTTCTTGATATCAGCTAGGTTTTTTTATTTGAATGCTTGGGCATTAGAACTAACTGTGCCAGTTACTTCAGACTACAGAAGAAGTGTTTTAAGAGAGCTTATTTATCTCGTATCACCTGTATGCAGACCTAATCCTTTCAGCCTGTCCTATTGTACACTTTAAAAGATCAATGTCCCTATGTTTGCAAATTCTTGTGTTTGACCACCCAGCAAAGTACATGGATTTCCCTGACACAGGCTAGATGGACCATGACTTGCTCTTTTCCAGTATAGTTGGTATGACTGCCCAGCGTACTAGAGGGGGTGTAGTGGTAAGTCCAAGAAGTCTGAGTGGTTCATTAGGTCCTGTAATACACAGAAGAGTGCAGAGGAGGTCCCAGCATTAAGATTTACGTTGCATGTTCACTTGAATATGCATGAGTCTGTAATTTGTGCTGTTCTTGACTCTCTTTTTTGATGCAGTGCTCTGTTAAGCTTTTCCCTGGTCAGAGATTACACATCCAGACATAGTGTTGTGAAAGAAATCTCTGCCCTCTCCTTCCCCATGCTGCTTGTGCAGCTGTGTGATAAATGCAGGTGGTGGAAAAGCAGTCCAGGAAAAAAAGGAATTCTTCATCCAGAACAGTTTTGATCCAGTTTGCATTGTAAGAGGGTGAGGAACAGGAATAAGCTGGGAAGCTGTTACTGAAAAATGATGTGTCAAACTATTGCTTTAACATTTTTGTAAAGGGAGATAGTATTTTGAATTGTGCTAGCCTGAAATGTAAATGGTACTGCAAGATGAGATGTGTGACACTCTCTCTTGCTGTTTGGGGTGCAAGTATGGCAGTACTTTGGATAGGGACTGGCAGGAGGATTGGGGGCAAGGTGTGACTTCAAACCACTTTCACCTTCTATACCTAAAAAGAAACCAAGTGGAAGGATAGTGCCTGAAACAAGTTGCAATCCATTGAAGGAGTTGTCTGTTAAAACCTGTTGTAATGGTGATGAAAGGGAAATAGGACAGATGTTTTTGTGACTACAGTCTTTGAAGTTGAATGTGGCCAGACAGAATGCAACCAACAGTGCCCCCAGTGAAGTGCTCGGCTTTCATTTAAGTAGAAGGATATAGTAGCAGCTAGTTGCTTGCAAGGGTCTCGCTTGAAAAGAGAAATATCGTCTTAAATTAATGGAGTGAACCCTGCAAGACACAAAGCCTTAAATGACAGCAACATCATGACATAGTGTCTTTATTGATAAGCAATGTGACTTGATTCTGCACATACGGAGCATCATGTGGAGGAGGGAGAGTACATCAGGGTGGTGTGTGAAAGTTTAGAGAAAACTGTCAGGAGATGGGTGAGTGGAACTACTGCTGGTGATCTCCAGCACCGCACAGGGCCATCAATCAAACTGCTCTTCTGGGTGATGCTTTCTGTGCCTCGATGCCTGATGGTAAGAGCTGTTGGCTTTCCTGCCAGCTGTTCTGGATCACAAAGAAATCCCACTGGGCTTGAGTGACTTAGAAGTGTTGCACCCAGAAGAAAAAGACCAGCACCCCTGGAGCCTTTATCCTCGCTTTGCATAGGTACAAAAACATGAAGTCTTGTGATGAGCTTTGCTAGAAAGCAGCAACTGGAATCTTCAGGAAGGCATCTGCTGTTAGCTGTGAGAAGTGACAGTGCTTATGAGTGCAGAGCGCATCATCTGCAGTTGTAAAATTGTGACAGGTTCCACGGTCTGGTGTGTCAGAATCAATGACTTGCAGGGTAATAACAAGTTACTTTTCCAAGTTACCACTCAACATTTTGCTTGAAAACGCATAGCTTACCAATCCAGCTCAGTGCAAATGTGTTGCATAGCAAAACGTGATGTGTATGCTTCTGTTGTACTGTATGGCTTTAATGTAGTTTATGCTTATTTTTCAGCTACTTTCTATTTTCCTGTGTCATACATAGGGAGGTGAGGATACTTAATTTTTACACGTGTTTTGAATGCCATATACTTGCATAGTGTTCAGTGTGGATGATGTGTATGGCAGGATCTACTTAAAATTATATTTACCAGTTCCTTTATCTGGAATCCTTTGCTGTTTTGCTTCTGGCATTTTTTAATGTCAGAAAACTGCATGTGTTAGTTGACTGTATTTTCCTGTAGACGTCTAGAAATTTTTTACCCTGAAGCCAATTTTTTTGTCTGAAGCTTATGTTAGAGGCAAGATTGAAGTGTATTTTTGACTCATATAATCCTTCTGTTGCCTTGAGGAACTAAACTTGTGACAATCAAGATGTTAGGAGGTTGTGTGTTTTGGGGTTTTTGTAACTGCGCTGGTTTTGTTTCTGTTCTTTTTGTAAGTGGCGAGTGTGCTTCAAAATGAAATTGATTCTTTTTCTGGGGAGTAGGCTCAGAAAATTACTTCTTGAGTCACAACTCCAGTAGAAACTGTACACGCCACAAACCTCACTGCTTTCAGCATCTCTGTTTTGTAACTCCTGAAGGACAATGGTTGCTACGTCATGAACCTACTTAAAAGTACTACATACTAAGAAACTTGGTACCCAGCACTGACACAGACGTGCAAATAAATTTAACTTGGGCATACTCCATTAACAGCCTGGCTACTGCATAGGCTGTCACCTTGGTAATGATTTCTGCTTGGTTTCTTTACCTAGAGTTTCCTAAGACTGTGGTATGTATTCTAACAAATGAGTGGTAAATCATAGTGCCTTTACCACTGTGATTAGATAGGCCAGCTGTTGACAAGTAGTTCTGAAAAATAAGTGTAAGAGGGCATTAGTAAATCTTTCCTTGGGTTAACATTGCTCTCAGCTTATATAAATAATTCAGTTCCTGTCTTCCAGGACAGGAAAGAATTTCTGCTTTTGCATTAAATGCTTTATGTTAGCTCAGCATAAAGAGATCTTTGTGTTTGCCAGTCTAAACAATTAAGAAAACTGGTCTGTTTCTTAGCAAATGTCCAATATCAAGATAGGGAAATCAGTAGTGAACAAGCTACTCCTGGCTGCCCACATTTGTAGTGTGGATTTTAGAATCCTTCCACTGTTTTTGTGACGCTGGTGAAAATACTTGCCAAACTGTGGACAATCTGTTTTCAGAAAGAGTACTTGAAGATAATTTGGCAGACAGATGAAAATGTGTGAGCTTCTTTTAAACTTTGGTAGCAGTGTATAGGAGTTGTGTTTGCACCAGGAGTTGTGAATAGTGCTGTCTGAACATTGTCACTTGTGTCTTAGGTAGTTGTTTATTTTGTTTATAGAAGAGAGTAGTCATGCAGGTAACGGCAAACTGGAGAGAAAATAGGTGTAGAGAGGTGTGAAGAAGGGTCAGTGTGGTATTCAGTATTTTGTATTCTTACTATCATCATTGCATCCTCTCACATCTCATAGAAAGCATTTCCTTTTGCCTTTTATGCTTTTAATAATTGACAACCTGCCTTTCGTTTTTCTTCCTTCTGTGGTACAGAAGACACAACTGTAGAAGATGATGAACCTGTCAAAAAGAAGAAAAAGAAAAAGGATAAGGAAAAGCAAGCTGAAGAAGAGGAAGTACTGAGTGAGGAACCCCCCACCAACCCAACAGTTGAGGTGAGGCAGAATTGCACAGCTACCTGATCCTTTATGGGAATGGATTCTCTCCAAAACATGTGGAGTGAGGGGAAAAAAAACCAAAAATTTTTATCTGTATAACCCATGGTATGCAAGAACAGTTTTACTTTAGTAATTTTATTTCACGAAATCCATCACTGTAATGCGCAAGAAGATGATGTCTTCTAGCAACAGTAGAGTGGATTATTAGTGGTAGAGGAGGGGGACATCTCTTGGGTTGCGCTTTGCCAAGTATGGCAAGCGGCTGTGATGCTTTGAGTGTCAGCTTGGTTGGCTAGTTACATGTGTTGCTTTGCTTCTCCATCATGGTTTGTTCATAGCAACACTTGTTTGTTTGCAGAATACAGAGAAAAAGAAGAAGAAAAAGAAGAAAATGAAAGATGAGGATGAAGACTGACGAGGAGCAGGGGATATGTTGGCGCTTGGACAGCTGCTTCGGAGTAGCATTTCGTGACATAATTTCTTTAGCCTCTTGCTGATAACTGTAACTTCCCTGTGTTGCAAGAGGGCAAGGAGAATTTGATAGCTGTCTGCTGCCCTTGAACAGGATACCCCAGTGCCTATGCTACTTAGGAGGATTGCTGGGTGTTTTTTGCAGGTTTTTTTTGTTGAAAAGCTCACAATAGATCTTCTTTTCATATGCAGTCTCCACTGATAAGGAATAAAACCATTTTTGTGGAGATTTTATGCCACTGTCTTTTGTTTGCTGGTTTTCTAACCGTTATCAGGACTATTTCTAAGGTTCTTTTAAGTCAATGGTCAGCAAAAAAGTTTTCTAAATGTGTTCTGTTGCAGTTTATTCTCAAAAGAATTCAAAGGTGGTAATATTCTTAAGTTCTCCATAAAACTTATACAAATATCTCTGCATAATATCAAAGATGCATTGAACAGCTGAGGTGCATTATTGAGCCTGCGCTGTAGTTCTCCTGAGAAAACATTTTTTAATCATCTTTCAGACATCTTGGTTTTGCTGCACTGACTGACAGGAGTCAGATGCATGTTCTGAACTAACATGAGTTAGCTTCCAAATTGCTTCGGTGGTGATTGTGGCAACTTTCTTCACTTTGTTTAAAAAAAAGACCAGGGCAAAATTATTTCTTCAGCTATCTGATAATGAAGCTGAAGGGACAGGTGTTTTTTATTAGTAGCAGAAATGGGCTATTTGCCAATTCTGCCATTCTCTGTAGGGGATACAGATGCAGTGAGGTAGTATCATATGATCAAGACACTAAAGCTCTTGAAGCTTTATGTGGCAAAGGAGACAGTTTTTATTGGACTATCCTTATTGCTCAGTTTATTAATTGATATGAAAAAGTTTTTTTTTCTAGGTGTGGTGGTAGACTATTACCTAAACAAAATAGCAGTGTCTTTAGCTGGGTAACAGTTGGTACTGCTGCAGCCAGTGTAGCTGGTGTTTTTCTGTGGAATACAGCTTATTGACCAGCTCATGGGATTTAACTGCCTGTGGCTTACTTACCTGTTAGTATAAGTGGATGTACCAAATCCCTAACAAAATTAGTAATGCATTCGTTACTGCAGTTCTATTCAAGAATATAAACTGCGTTTTGGTTTTTTTTTTTTCCTCAGGAAGGTTGCAGTGACTTTAACTGCTATAACTGAGAGGCTGGGACCATGCTGCAGTATTGCAGCCACCTCTTGTCCTAGGTTTTATGTATGGATCCTTCTGTTGCACTGTCTGCAGTCACTGATGTTTTACTGTGCAGAGCTCTGGATTGCCTGGGAATACTGAGACTTTTCGAGTTCATCTGCATTTTGTTAGACAAGTAATATGAATTTAAGCTGAAATATTTGAGCGGGCAGCAATGGTATTAAAAATACTCATAATGAGATGGAAGACTTGGCTATTAGTGCCTTTAGTTTCTTATTGCAAATGCATTTTCAAACAAAATCCTTACAGATGTGCGAGTTCAATTTCCTCTGAACTATTAATGTAGTTGCTTACTCAGAAGTATCAGATAAATTATGTATATAATGCTCAGAAACTGTCCTATATAATTTGCCCTAATCAGAAAATTTGTATGAACATCAGTTGCTTAGTGAGTCTAATCAGTGGGATCAAAATGGAAAGAAGTTATTTTTGCACAGCGACTTTTTCCTCCTTTTTACTTATTCCTTTGATAACAAGGGAATGAGATTCACGTCTTTTCTTACATAGCACATTTTTAGTGGTTTGTGATTGCAAGCTGATAACTCAATGCAGGCCAGCTTCCATCTTACAAGGCAGTCTGTTGGAGCTTAGTCATGAAGCAGCATGTCTTTGCCTCACCTCCTGCTCAGTGTTGGGAGTGTTGATTTCAGTATCAAATTAACTAGAGCTTATACTTCATTCTCTTTCAAAATTTCTGAAATGCTGTAGGTTTTTTGTTTTTGCTGCATTAAACTACTTTGAAGGAAAGAAGCACTGAGAGCTCAATATGTGTGACCCAGAAATACTGGGTGGCAAAAAGCAAGTTTTAAGCTTTTCAGTCCTGGATCGACCATGCACTTACCTGACACCGCCTCTCTTAAGCAGGTAAGGAAATAAGTACTCTGCGTTCTGGTTTGAACTGTTAAACTCCTCATCTTCAAAGCAGTGAGCTGCATATCCCAAAGGGCTGCTGCTGAAACACTGGTAAGTGTATTCAACTTGAGGGCTAAATACATCAGTGAAAATAAATGGTGGTGATAGACTGCAGTCATTGTAAGCCAGGGTCACCACTTTGCAAGTTGCTGTCCTGAGATATAACACAAGGTGCGCTCACTCTGCTCTTGAAAATCTAGTCCCGTGTTGATTGACAGCTGGAGAAGCAGCCTTGTTTCACAGCCCGAGTTAATTCTTGGTTGGTAGCCAAAAGTCCACTTGACTGTGCAGTTGCAGACCCTACCAGGGAAGGCTGTCCCTCCCAGGGAAGGGGTTACACACAGCAGAGGACAGAACCACCAGCCCAGCCTTCTGGGAGCTGCCAGGTGCTCATCTAGTGACAGTGTGGCATTTCTTGTGACAACCCTTTGCCTTCCCTCTGAGAGGGAGGGGCTTCTGGGCTGAGGTCCTGGGGGTCTCCTACATGCTTCTCTCTGCTCTTATTCACACTGACCCTGAAGGAAAGCTGTGCTGGCTTTGGGCTTTCAGCTGCGGAATCCAAGTGGCAGACCGCCTGGCAAGGTTAAAGTCTTTTTTATGGTGGAGTTTTCTTGCTCTTTTTTCCTTCTTTGGAATCTGAGAGTTGTGTGCCATGCCCCCTTCCCCACTCTTCAGCTCTGCAGGGAGGGCGTCAGCAAGCGCAGGAGCTGCTTGCTGTCTGTTCCTGCTGGGGCACCTTCTCACCAGAGAGACATCATCTGGCTTTTCTCGTAGCTGCTTTGCGCTTTGAAAGCAGTTGTCAGGAAAATGAATGTTTTCTTGAGACAAAGACTGTAGTCTTTTGGAAAACAGATGTTTGGGGGTGTGTTGTTTTTTTTTTCTTTGCTGCTGGGGAATTTGCCTGTTAGTGTTCCATGTGCATGAGGATTTGCTTGCATGGGACTGTTGGGGGAATGTGGCTGCAGCCCTGCCCCTACACGCAGCAGTCCCTCACCCCAGTGCCTACTGGGCATGGATGCACGCTTCCTTCCAGGCGTCTCCCGCTGCCCATGGGCATCGTGCTTACTCCAGCCACCCACAAATTGTTCCTCCCACCCGCAGACACATGCCCTGTCTGTACCTTCCCTGTGTCTGTGTGTATTGTGCAGCAGCTCTTGTTGGGCATCAGAAGCCACAGGGAGGGATCCTGTTTTTCCCCACCATGGGGCATGGGGTAGGCAGGCGCCCTGCACCACTCTGGGCACTGGCCCTTCTGCTCCAGAGACGACGAGCTCCCCAGAGCTGAGCCATGCCAGGATTTTGTGTGCCCCTTCAGTGAGAGGTGCCTGCTGAGACCAAGGTGAGGACATGGGAGGTACTGCTCAGGGGTTATGAAGTATCACTGCTGTGGAGGGACAGAATCACTGCCGCTTTTCAGGTAAAACCTCCAGCTTGCCTGTCCCTCTAGAGCTGTTTCTGCACATGGAAGATCCCGCAAGTCAGCTTCCTGCTGTCTGTGCTACATCCTGCTGCCTCTGTGCTCCTGCAGTGAGGCGTTGCTTTTTCAGGGAGAAAAAAAATATAAATGACAGGCAGCTCAGTAGTAGCTTCCTGTCTTCCCCAGGAAGAAGCACAGTGGCCTGTTGTCTTTTGGAGTAGCTTAAAATTTCGAATAGCAGTCTTGCTTTCTTAATCACCAGGCTCGGACCCCGTGCCTGTCCAGCCGCAGGGTGTGATGTGCAGCCCTCTGCATCAGCCAGCCTTGCCTCCGTGGAGCTGGTGATGCCCTGAGTCGAAGGCTGCCTCCTCGAGCTAGTGCAGAGTGCTGCCAAATGCTCTGTCCATGCTTACACTCACTTATGCTTAATTAGCCCCTGTTAGAAATGCAGGAGCTTCTGCAGCGAGGACCCATCCTCCACAGGTGAGCCCTAGCTCTAAGCTTTCATGTTGTTTTCACATCCTTTGCATTCTGCCTTATTTCTTAAGCAAAATGTTATTCCTCTTGTAGCAGTGAGCATCTCTAAGTTCAGTGATTCTGTTTTAATTCTGTATTAATCCAGGACAGATTTTCTGATGTTCAATTTCTCATCTCAGTTACTGGCTAATGGAAACAGTAATTTCGTCTCCACAGACCTTAAGCAAAATACAGTGAGGGACTGATGGTGATGCGCTGGTGAGAAATTTGTAAGCTACCGTGGAAAGAAAGGACAGGGTAGGACTGAGGTGCCGGGATGGAGAAGTGGGAGAGCTGGGCTGGTGACAGGGAAGCCAAGAAGAGCTCCAGATCCAAGGAAAATGAGGTAAAAAACTCCTGTTGTTTGGATCACAGCCCGTTGAGTTTGCCACCTTTAATCTCTGATCTTCACATTCCACCACTTAAAAACTGAGATACTGCCTCCAAAAACCCGTAAGTGTACAGGGCTCTCATTGCATTATTTATGAAGCACTGTAAGAGCTCTAAATAGGATGTGATGTGAAAGTGGTGTGAAAAAAAGGAAGGAAACCTGTTTGACAGTACAATGCTGCACGCTAGGTTGTCTAAGTCCATGATGAAATCTCTTTTGATAAAGCTGCAGCCTGTCTCAGGGCAGCCACATTAAACTCTTTCTTCTCGAAGGAGTTAAAACCAGCTGTGCCAAAACACAAAACACTTCCTTTTGCACAGTGGCAAAACAGAGGTTTGCTTCTGTAGCAGTGTAGAAGCATGTTTAAAATTGGTCTTTTTAAAACTGGTGGGGCAGTGGGGGACAGCACCAAAACCTGAGCTTGGGCTTTATCGCTGCTCCCTGTTAACAGGATCGGCAAGGTCGTGCAAGATGGAAGCTACTGTGGATGGGAGATGGGCTGTTATTTATACAGCTATGAGCGTAACACCGTAATGGTGGAGATAAAGATAAATGCAATATAATTGCCAATTACTCAATCAGTGTATTGTGACATGCTGAAGCAATAATGGGCAGCGCTGTGGCAAGGGAGCGTCCTTCCTCCCCGCGGCCAGCCTGCCCACACCCTCCTGGGAACGGCAGGACAATGTAAAAACAGTATTTGCCCCTTAGTACTGTTCTCCATGGTTTTGCTCGGCTGATAGCAGGCAGGCATGGGGAAGGAGGTGCCAAGCAGGGTGAGGAACACCAACAGGTCTCCTATGCTCCCGTGGTCAGACGCAGCCATGCCACGTGCAGCACGAGGGGGCTGCTTTGGAGACTTGCACCAGGGTGTCGGGTGCTTTCCTGTACGACCCCTGTGCAGGAGCCCCTTGTGCTCCTCAAATCCAGCTGCGGTTTCTGAAGCAGGACTGACATCAGGCCTCCCCAGGAGGCAGTTTCAGCTGTGGGGATCAGTGCAGCCAGCTCTCCTGTTGCTGCACGACAGTGCATCCGTGCAAATACTGGTATCCATCCAAATAGTGATATCCATCCATTTTAACCCCGGGGGTATAGTACCTTTAGGTTGTGGTAGTTAAATAAAATAACCAAAGATGCGTAAATCATCCCCAGCATGTCCTAGAAAGAACGTAAAAAAAGTAGAAATCCAAGTTCCGTGATCTGTACTGTAGCATCTTTTAAAAACGTCATCAACAACAAACCAAAAAAAGAAGCCTTTGTCTAGACGCTTGTTTCCTAACATTGAACGCCAGGAGTTATTGCTCCTGTACCTTTCTGGAGACTTTCTGGCTGGGGAATGTTCTCTTTCCAGAGGAAATCCTTTTAACTTTCAGCGGTTCAAGACACTAATTGGGTGAAATAATAGCTTGGCACTCCCCCAAGCAATATGATTTTTATCTTTTTTTGTTGTCTGCAAAAGTCTGGCTTGTTCCAGTGCTATGAGTCATGGAGGGAATATGGATGTTGGACCCCCCCTGGTATCCAGGGATGGGCTTCTGGTGAGATGGGCATGGGGTCCTTGGTGAGAGGTGACCATGGGGGTCTCAGACATGCTCCACAGAGCTGAGTTAGTGCTGCCTGCCCCTCTCCTGCCTTCACCAGGCTGATGTTGTCTTGTTGCTGATGTGCGTGTCTCTAGGCACCTTTGTTACTGACTTACTCAAGGGTGGGTTTATTTTATGTTGGCTACTGCTCTGGTTTCTCCAGGTGACTCATCTTAAAAATAATTATAGATTCATGCTTTGTATTTGTCAAATGCTAAGTATTCATCAGCTTCAACTAGCATGTTTTGATGTTTTCAGCGGAGACTTAGATTTTGATGGTTTATTTAGCCCAGAAATAAGCCTGATAGAGTAAACACCGGAGCTTTGAACCTCTCAGGATTTTGTTTCTGTATGATGGATTAAACAAACTGAGGTATTAGCAGAAGTGTCTCTTTCTTGTTCTGGAAAAAAGGCCTCAGGGCGCAAAGCATCAGCCATGGCTTTCACCATAAGTACTCTGCCTTCCTTGTGTCTGTGGGGCTGGGCAGCCCCTGGCATGTGGCTCTGGTTCAGGAGAGGACCCTCCAGCCAGGCCCTGCTGCTCCCGTGCTTGAGGTCAGGTGTGTGCTAGGGACCGTGGCTCACCCATGTGAGGACAAGGTGCTGGTTTTACTTGTGGGATGAATCAAGCAAACAAAGTGCCGTAGGAAGCTGTGTGGATGATCTTGTCTCAGGTGTCATCTGGCTCATTTGAGTTTCTCACCAGCCGGTTGAATACAAATGGGACTGCACCAGTCTCCACCCCACAACTCCTCCCTGTGCTCTCAGCAGGGCTTCTGTGAGGATGCATGTGCTTGTTTTAGCCTCCAGACCACGGAGAACCAGAGCGACACATCGTGCGTTGTTGTTTCCCACCTCCATGTGGAAAATCCAGCTACACTTGGGCTCTGCAACTCACACCATCCTCACTGTCTAGCCCGAGACTCCATCCCGGGACCAGAAGCCGATGGAGATATGCAAACCAGGAAACTACAATGCATAAAATATGCCAAGGACAGGGAGATGCATGAGGCTGGGCTGCACAGGACTAACTTATGTTAAACTGAAACCAGAATTTCCCACTGAATCCTTTGCCTTGCTTGAAGTAAGGTGTCCAAGCAGTAAAACCTCCATCGAGAAGGAAGTGATGGGCCTCCATGGACCCTCTGTGAAGGTCCTTGTTCTCTCTCTACATGCATGGGACAGACTGAATGCAGGGCCTGACCAGATGCAATAGGAGGCTAAATCTGGGAAAAGAACCAAACAACCAAAGCAAGCTAATGGGTCACAAGTACAGACATGTCTGTGTTGCCCTCAGTTTGTGAGCAGCAGGGCTCGCGTGGCTGCTGGGCTGGCCATGCCATTCTTTACCTGCTGCGTCTCCTGCAGGAGCAGTATTTAATCCTCCTCCTCCAAATTATGCCACCAGATGCTTTTCCTCCTGCTGCCACTGTGAAATACCCACCGGGTCAGCAACGCGTACCTGCCTGAGAACCGCCAGCCCTCATGGTTTGTCTCCTAGGTAGGTTTTGTTGCCGCAAGCAAAGCAGCCCCTGGTACAGGTGGCCTCGCAGCCAGTGTCGTGGCTGCTTGCTGCGGACAGTTTGCAGGCAAGGTGGGCTAGAGCAGTTTGGGCGCAGGTAGGCTGTCCCACCTTGTGCCAAGGTCTCTGGTGCCCCATCCCAGTGCCGGCTGCCCAGGGAGGTGTTGAACAGTGAAAGTGAGTGGGGAAAGGGGGCTTCCTAAGGCAGGATGTGATGCTGTTTGACTTGTGCTGTTGACATTTGTCTCTGTTTTGCTGTGCCCTTCGCTGAGGAGGAGCTCTTGGTCTCCTGCGCCAGCGCTCCTTCCCTTGGGGCATTTTTTTTCCTTCTCCTTTTACCATCTTTACAGCTAGTTTTCTTTCCTGCATCTGCAAGGCTTCCTCCAGCAAAGCCCTGGCAGACAATCTTATCTTGCAGCACAAGCAGTCCCACTCCTTTCACTACAGTGTCTCGTCTGCTCCAATGCTTGGTTGGAGCAAGGCTGCGGTTGGGGATCGTGGCTGCTCCACACGCACCTATGCCTGCTGGTGCTGGCAGCTTTTTCCCTCTGGCAGGGGCACGGGCAGAGCTGGCAGGAGAGCGGCAGCGGCAGGAGTTTGGCTTTAAAAAGGCACTTGAAGAGGTTTGAGCTGTGCTTGCCATTTCTAGAGGGGAGCACTATTAATTACATGGGTAGGAGAGATGAGTGAGTCTATTTTTCCCCCCTTTGGCTTATTCCCTTGATTTGAAAGGCCCCTTAACTCCCCCCCCCCCCCCCCCCC